>Ga0265797_10003461_pt1 | contig 25154 bp, 18 predicted proteins | sample P2T30metagenome_FD_192433 | JGI IMG/M metagenome (GOLD analysis project Ga0265797, IMG submission 192433) | Plant litter microbial communities from East Loma Ridge, Irvine, California - P2 T30 | ecosystem: Environmental > Terrestrial > Plant litter > Unclassified | place: USA: California... | reverse complement strand
CTGTCCCCGCCATGCCCTGCACTTAGGCACGGTGGCACACTGACTGTCAACTGTTGCTGCGAAGGGATGCCGTCGTGGTCGTGGATACAACACACATGGGTCGCTTGGTTGCTGCTGCTAGAGTAAGAGCCGTCTCATCCTTGTCGCCGTCGTCATCATCATCATCATCATCATACTATTCCTCATCCATTGCTACCACCACCACCACCACCACCAACTCACTCCCGCGGCCTCACCATCACCGAGCAATCTGTCGTCACCCGCCACTCTCACCACTACCAACACATCACACCTGTTGTTCCACCCTCCTGCCCTCTGCGCCATCTCAATTGCGTGCGCGCTCTCTGACAACTCACCGCTCTTTCCCTTCCCTCCATCGCCCTTCTCCTTGCACTCCTTCATACAGCGCCATCAGCCCAATCACTCGCACATTCGCAACGATGGCTGAGCCTGTCTCTCACAGCCGACCCGCCGGTGTCGAACGCCTGGCCGACAGTCTTCACAAGCCACTTCTGGACAATCGCTCCTACAGAGTCGTCAAGCTGCCCAACCAACTCGAAGCCTTGCTTATCCACGATGCCGACACCGACAAGGCCTCTGCGGCCATGGACGTCAACGTGGGCAGCTTCAGCGATGTGAAAGATTTGCCTGGCATTGCGCATGCTGTGGAGCACCTTTTGTTCATGGGCACTGAGAAGGTGAGAGAATATTCATCTAGCGCAAAGCCATTGGCGGAAGCGCAAAAGACTGACCACCGAATCAATTAGTACCCCGGCGAGAACGAATACAACTCCTACCTTACCAAATACGGCGGCAGCTCCAACGCGTTCACCGCACACACCTCTACCAACTACTACTTCGAACTTTCCGCTTCCTCCACCGCAAAGAGCCCTTCCAGCTCCGCCAACAGCAGCAGAACGAGCCTGCCAGTCCCCAAGGCAAGCGCACCCTTGTACGGCGCTCTCGACCGTTTCGCCCAATTCTTCATTCACCCGCTTTTCCTCGAAGATACACTCGATCGCGAGCTGCGCGCCGTAGACTCAGAGAACAAGAAGAACTTGCAGAGCGATCAATGGCGCATGTTCCAATTGAACAGAGAATTGTCGAGCGAAAACCACCCATACCACAACTTTGCGACTGGCAGCTATCAAACGCTGCACGACGAGCCATTGTCTAAAGGCATAAAGATTAGAGAGGCATTCATAAACTTCTACAAGGAGCACTACTCGGCAAACCGCATGAAGTTGGTCGTTCTGGGAAGAGAGAGCTTGGATGAGCTTCAGGAATGGGTGGAAGAATTCTTCACTGCTGTACCAGACCAGAACTTGCCAAAGTTGAGATGGGATGGCGTGCCAGTGTACGGAGAGAAGGATCTGGGTATCGAAGTGTTTGTCAAGCCGGTGATGCAAAAGAGACAGCTGGATCTGCACTTCCCATACCCCGACGAGGAGGAGCTCTGGCAGTCGAAGCCCGGTCGCTACATCGCACATCTTGTTGGTCACGAGGGACCGGGCAGTCTTCTGGCATACCTCAAGGCCAAGGGCTGGGTCAACGATCTCAGCGCAGGCGCGGCGCCGCTTTGCCCTGGAACAGGCCACTTCTCGAGCAGCCTGACTTTAACTGAGGAAGGTCTCAAGCACTACCGCGAGATTGTCAAGGCATTCTTCCAGTATATCGCTCTACTGAAGGATACACCACCGCAAGAGTGGGTGGTTGACGAGATGGCCAAGCTCAGCGAAGTCGAGTTCAAGTTCCGCCAGAAAACCCCGGCCAGCCGGACCACAAGTGGTTTGAGTGGTGTGATGCAACAGCCCCTGCCCAGGGAGCAGATTCTCAGCGGACAGTACTTGATCACCAAGTTCGACCCCAAAGCCATCTCACGCGGATTGGCCGAACTCAGGCCCGACAACTTCCGCTATCACGTGGTCAGCAAGGACTACCCTGGAGACTGGCCTTTGAAGGAGAAGTGGTATGGCACCGAGTACAAGATCGAGAAGATTCCTGAAGACTTCATGAAGGAGCTCGAGGCCACTGTATCTGCGCCGGCCAGCTCTCGCCCGACCGAGCTCTACCTGCCTGGAAAGAACGAGTTCGTGCCGCAACGTCTTGACGTGGAAAAGAAGGAGGTCGAGATACCTGCCACTGTTCCCAAGCTGATTCGCAACACTGAAAACTCAAGGACCTGGTTCAAGAAGGACGATCAATTTTGGGTGCCAAAGGCGAACGTGCACGTCTGCCTGCGCAGCCCAATCACAAACGTCACACCACTCGCCTCGATCCTGACTTACATGTACAAGGAGCTCATCGACGACAGCCTTAACGAGTACTCGTACGATGCCGAGATCGCTGGCTTACGTTATGCGCTATCCCCTCACACCTCCGGCCTGGACATCCAGGTCAGTGGATACAACGACAAGATGTCAGTCCTGCTTGAGAAGGTCTTGCTTGGTATGCGCGACCTCGAGATCAAGGAGGATCGGTTCGAAATTGTCAAAGAGGCACTCCTGCGTGGCCTGCGCAACTTCGAGTACACCGAGCCCTTCCGTCAGAGCTCTACATACACTCGCTGGCTCATGGCTGAGCGCGGCTGGGCGCAATTCGAGCTGAAGGACGAGCTCGAATCAGTCACTTCGGCTGACGTGCGTGCGTTCTTCCCGCAAATCCTTCGCCAGATGCACATTGAGATTCTCGTCCATGGAAACATGCACAAAGAGGATGCTCTTCACATCACAGAGCTTGTCGAGCGCACACTGCAGCCTCGTCGTCTGCCAGCTAGCCAGTGGCCTACTAAGCGTAGCATCTTGCTTCCCCCTGGTAGCGACTACCGCTGGGAGACTACACTCAAGAACCCGGACAACATCAACCACTGCATCGAGTACATCATCATGATCGGCCAGAACCAAGATCGTGCGCAACGTGCACACCTCCTGCTCATGTCTCAAATGCTCGACGAGCCGTGCTTTAACACATTGCGAACCCAAGAGCAGCTTGGCTACATTGTAGGCAGCGGAATGATGGTGATGAACACTGTGCAAGGCTTCCGCATTCTCATCCAGAGTGAGAAGGACTGCGCTTTCCTCGAGAAGCGTATTGACAACTTCCTCGTCAACTTCGAGAAGGAGCTCGAGGAGATGTCGGAGGGAGACTTTGAGAAGCACAAGATCGGTCTGATCAACAAGCGACTGGAGAACCTCAAGAACTTGGGTGAAGAAAGCGGCAGGCTGTGGCATCACGTTGCCTCTGAGGCCTTCGATTTCGATCTCGGTAAGTCTACATTCACCGTCCTTAAATCAAACCATCATTAGCTAACGAATAATCGCAGTATACCGCGACGTCGAACATATCGAACCCCTCACAAAAGCCGACCTCCAAGAGTTCTTCCGCTCCTACTTCCACCCCGCTTCCGAAACCCGCGCCAAAGCCGCAGTCCACCTCATCGCCCAAGGCAAAGCCGTAGCCTCCAACGACAACGTCAAGAAACTCACCACCGCCCTCTCGCAAGCCCTCACGCAGCTCGGCGGCAGCAAAGTCGACGAAGACGCCCTCTCTTCCCGCCTCTCGCAGCTCGATCTCAGCGCTGGTGCCGACTCACAGGGCATTCTGGGCGCTGTGACTGGATACTTGAGCGAATCGGCTAGTGCGGCTGAGGAGCAGGCTAAGAGTTGGACGGAGCGGGGCGAGGGGTTGTTGAAGCAGATTTTGCCTTCGTTGAATCTTACTTCTGCTGCTTCTTCTACTCCCGAGAAAGAGGAGAGCACGGAGGAGAAGGAAGGCAAGACTGTCTTGATCAAGGATGTGCGTGCGTGGAAGGCCAGCTTGCCTGCTAGCCAGGGCCCGCGCATGGTGAAGGATTTGACGGAGTTTGAGGATTTCGAGGCGAAGTTGTAGAGAGTAGATCGATAGAAGTCGAAAGACTCTTGAAATGCAATCCGATGGTATCTCAGCAGCGATCGCCCTTTACGAATTTGTGCCGTACCACACATGCGTAGAAGGTATCTCGTTGCGGTTTCATACCGCCACACTACATCAAGCTACATGTCTTTCCCTTTTGATACTGCCAAAAACTCTGTTCACAGCATGGATCTCAGATAGCAATGCCATTAGCATTTCGTGAGCGTGTTTTTGCGCGCTTGCCGTTGGTACCCCGAGCGCCGCGCAGCCCACATTGGAATGAAACATAGCAATGCTCATCAAGATCACTACCTCGCAATTAGGTAGCATCGACAGTTTCAATGGTTGTAAGTGATTAGGATTGCTACTGAGGTGCTACTGAAGATCTCTGAACGCCTTTCAACGACTCTATCTCTGCTGCGTCAACCTCCTCATATCCAACCCCCTTAAACAATCGGGTCATAAACCAACACGTCCGCCTGACAGCCTTCACTCACGAAATAATCCACATTATCCCGATTAGACTGGACTGAAGTGTCGCCGTTCATGAGATACACATAGCTGGGGATGTTGATGTTCGGCGGGCACACCACAGCGAGGTTCGGATCATTGGTCGTCGGCCCATCTGCGCCTTCCGAGTAGACTGTGAAAGTGTTGTCCGGCTGCAGACAGAGCTGCGTGATTCCCCAAGATCGCGCGGCGTTTGCGAGGAAGTAGAGCACGCCGAGGTTGTTGCCGTAGTATGGGAAAAATTGGCTGTCGCGCGGTGTGTTGTCGTTGGCGTCTGAGAGGAGAGAGACTTGGCCGGTGTTGCCGGGTGTGGCTGTGAAGATGGTTGCGGCGGAGATGTCGTAGGTAGAGATGATGTTGGTCTCCCCGGGTCTTGAGCCGCTGGTGGAAGAAAGCCAGAGATTAGTGAAGCGTGAGGACTTAAGGCGGAATGCTTGATTGTCGGGAATCTGAACGCTTGTTGAAGGGCAACCCACAGGCGGCACGTAGGGTGGTAGACTTGGTGTCTGCGTCTCCATTGAAGTTGAAGTTGAAATAGGAGTTGCTGTTAAAATTGACGTTGAAATTGAAGTTAAATCTGAAGTTGGAAATTAATGTTAACATTGATATTGCTATCAACATAAGGCTCGCCGCACTAACCACCGATCGGATCATACATCAGCGTGTCTGGCAGACAGCCTATACCAGTGTAATAGTCTGAGTTCTCGCCATTGTCGAGGTAGACCCGCTGATTTACATCATTTGGACAGACCACAATGACAGTCGCATCGTTCGAACCCGGCCCGTCGCCTCCATCTGTGTGAACACTGAATTTGCCGTCAGACTGCAGACAGAACTGCGACGCGGGCCATGCAGTGTTTGCGTTTGGATAGAAGTAGAGGTACCCGCTGTTGGTGTCGAGGGACGCTACGAATTGACTGTCGTAGCTACTTGAGTAAACGCTCAGCGAGATCTGGCCGGTGTTGCCGGGCGTTACTGTGAAGCCGATTGCTTCGCCAATGGTGTTTGTTGTTTTGATGTTACCGTCTCGAGGCACACCGTTGGCGTCTGGGTATGTTGGGGAGAGCCAGAGGTCACTACGCAGCGAAGACTTGAGTCTGAATACCTGACCTTCAGGGATCTGAACACTTGAAACAGGACAGCCAACCGGCGGTATGTAAGGCGGCGGCGTCGGCGACGATACCGCAGTCGAAGTCGAGGTCGAACTCGTCTCAGGCACAACAAACTCCGCTATCAATGTCTGCGCTACACAGTCCGAGGGTGTCGCAGGGTTGTTAGCAGCGAACATCTGATAAGTCGGACCGCGACTAGGACACAGCAAAATCGTGCTAGAATCATCCACCGGGTTCGCCGCATCTTGGCCAAGATTCTGAACGATAATCGTATCGTCTTGCCTCACGAACAACGAGATTGGTATATATTCATTGCTGGTGATGGAGGCTTCGGTATTGACGTAGACAGGACCTCCAGGATTGCGGTCTTGATTGAGGTAGAGAGCTTGGTTGTTGATGTTGTACAGCACGACCAGTCCGCTTTGGCCGGGCACGGTTTCGAAGATCACTGCTTGGCTCTGGTCTGTCGTCGGCACGAAGTTGACCTCAGCGCTGGGTGGTACGGCTTGGGCTGTGTTACCGTCGTAGCTTGCCATGTACCCAGGGGTTCCAGGAGATACCATACGCACTCGGAATCTCCCTTCCTTGTAGCCTGTAGCCGTCGGCGAAGCCGAAATTGTGGACGTCGTAGATGTGATCGTTGGTGGCGGGGCATCTGCGATTTGCAGGCGGACCGTGTTGCATCCACGAATAGCAGCTGCCGCGACAGTATGCAGATAGACTGCGCCATCACCAGGGCAGATTTGCACGATATTGGCATCATCGTTCGGATCTTGCGTTCCCAAGTTCTGCACCACGAAAGTGTTGTCCGGTTGCAAGCAGAACTGCACAGGATACATGCTTGAGTCCTCGGAAGTCTGCAAAGTATCGAAATAAATCGGCTCGTCGCCGCTGCCGGTGAGATCCTGGTCACTGTAGAGTGTAGTGCCATCGGTATTGAGGAGCGTGATTTGGCCGTTCTTGCCAGGCGCTGCCCTGAAGGGGATTGCCTGGCTGTAGTCTGTCGTCGTGACGAGGGTTGAGCCATCCGATGAGACGGGTAGGTTGCCACCGTCTGCTCCAGTCAGGTACTCAGAACTGCCAACGACACTAACGCGGAACTCCTGGCCGTCAGGGACGGAAACGCATGCGCTCACTGACGGCGATGGCGTTGCGGATGTAGTAGAACTCGTGGTTGGGGACGGATAGCTTGGGTTGATTTGAACAAGTCGCAATCTCACCGTGTTGCATCTCGGAGACGCGGCAACCGCGGCGCTGTGCAAATATAAGACGCTGTCTGGACAGATCTGCACCACGTTCGCATCATCTGAAGTATCCTCGGTGCCCAATCGGTTCTGTACCACGAAAGTATCATCAGGCTGCAAGCAGAATTGCACAGGGAAGTAATCCCCATTCGTCGACACCGCAAGATTGTCCCAATAGATAGGACCGTCGCCGCTTCCGAGGAACGCGTCTTGATCACTAAATAGTGTAGTACCATCTTCGGTCACGAAAGTGACCTGACCATTACCATCTGTCGCGGCCGAGAAAGCGATTGCGTTGGCTTCGTCGCTCGTGGTCACGAGTCTTTGATCAGTATCACCTTCGGGTACAGGACCCTCCTCGCCAGTCAGGTAGAGATTGGTATTGTCGAGCTGGATCAAGAATTGGCCAGTAGGTGTGGCGCAGGCGCTGATTGAAGAGCTAGATGTAGATGTAGTTGTTGGTCCGACATAAGGGGGAAGTCCAGTATCAGTGCTGCTTGAAGCTGAACATGAGGCCGACTCTGTGATTGTGAAAGAGGCGGTGACAGTGACGGTCTCAGCGGGAGCTGTGGTAGTACCTATTTCCCTAATTAGCGAATTCCATTTCCCCGAAGAGATTGGTTACTCTCACCTGTCGAGAAATTCTCGCTTGTCGTCGTTTCAGTAGCCGTACCGGTCGTCGTTTCAGTGGCTGTAGCAGTCGTTGTCTCCGTGGCGGTGCCAGTAGAAAATCCTGTAGTCGTCTCGGTGGCCGTGGCGGTCGTGGTCTCGGTGAGAGTGCCAGTGGAGTAATTTTCGCTGATCGTGGTCTCTGTCGCCGTGGCCGTGGCCGTGGCCGTCTGTGTTTCGGTGAAGCTCAAATTGAAACCCGCCGCGGTAGATGTTACTTTGTTATGTCAGTAAGCTCCACAAATCGGACTCCGGGGTACTTACTTGTCAGAGTAGTGGTCTCGATCGGGTTTGAAATGACGGTTGTAACGTAAGTTGTGGCGAGGGCGGTGGATATTTGTAGATCTGTGCTTGCCGCTTGCGTAGATGTGACTTGTAATTTGTTAGTATTTGTGTACAGATCCATTTCCAAGACATATCGCAGCACTCACGAGTTGTAGTCGTTGTGAGTGTCTCCGGATATCCAAGTGCGACCTCGGTAGTCGTGACTGTAGCATACGAGACGGAGAAGGCTGTTTCGATAGTGCCAAATGGATAGGATGTTTCTTAGATGGTGTCAGCTGGGCAGCAATTGAGACGAACTTTGCGAGCAAACTCACCGGTCAAAGTTGTGGTCAAAGTTCCAGGCGGAGCAGTAGCGATCTCAGTGGTAGTGAAAGTCGCATAGATGAATGAGAGGGATGTGTCTGTCGTTGCGAAAGGATAAGATGTCACTGGAGGAAGTCAGCTAGCTGTAACACATTTCCCGAGGCGTTTGGAAAATATCGTGGCACAACGCCTTGGGATTGCTTTTTGCTTGGAAATTATCCTTGATGCATGTACACGAAAGGCATTGAGAGCGCCAACAGTCTCTCTAATTCTCTCAAAGGCATGTACGTCGGAATTCTGAGAACAGCGTCGAGAGCATATGCTTGCAAGGAAACATTTCGAAACTCACCTGTCACCGTAGTCTCAAAAGACGAGACCGTGAGACCAATACTAGTCTCAGTCCTAGTCCGCGTAATCGCATCCAAGCTGATTGTAGTCGTCTCATAGAACGTGGAAGCTGCCTGGAATTCTGTGCGCGTAACAAACTGCGTAGACGCCGCTTGCGTGGCCGTGATCGTTTGTACTGGTGCAGAAATGACCGAGGTCACGGTCAAAGCTTCGACGCTTGTCGTGACGGTGTAATAGCTGGCAGCCTGGTACGATGTGAGGACTTGGGTCGAAGCCGCGAGTGTCAAAGTTGTAGTGTAAGCTGGGAGGCTTGTGATTGAGGTGAGGTATTGTGTATTTGCCGGCAATGTCTGCGTGATTGTGACGTTTGAGCCAGCGAGGGACACGGTTACAAATTGCGTTGGCGCGGCGAGGATCGTGGTCAGAGTCAAAGCATCGATGCTTGTTGTGACCGTGTAGTAGCTTGGCGCCTGTATACTCGTGTACGTGACGCTTGATGCTGCTTGGGTCTGGGTCACAGTAGCGCCATCGGTTGTCAAAGTGACAGTCTGCAAAGAAGCAGGAGGTGTAAAAATCAAGGTTTCTCCTGGGCGTGTGTAGGTGATGACTTGCGTTGAGCCAGGAAGCGTGCTTACGACTGTCGGTCCAGGGTAAGACGCGTGCGAAATCGAGTACTCTGTCGCGGTCTGAACGATGGTCGAGGTTATGGTTGTCAATTGCGTAGCAGTGCCCCAAATTGTTGAGCCTGGGTAGTAGATCTCACTGGGCGAGCAAGAGCCTGGCAGGATAGTGGTGTAGGTAATAGCAGCAAGAGTCGTGGTGGCCCGACCGGCGCTTAGTGGCGCCGCGCATGTACCATTTTGTGTCATCCATGATGTTACTGTTGGCTGTGAAGGACAGCTGGGAGTTGAGAGCCAGAAAGTCGAGGAGCCAGAAGTGTAAGGCACGACCGATTTGCTAGAACACTGACGCGACGTGATGGTTATGACAGATTGCTGGTGCGGCGAGGTCGGTTCGTGATGGCACCCATCGCACGGCTTTGTGGTCGTGATGTACACCGGAGCTTGCCGTGCTTGATTGATCGCCAGACAGTCCGGTCCAGGGCATCCAAATGCTAATGCCGCGAGTATTGAAAGAGTGGACAGCGTCGAGATCAGACGCCTCGATGAAACGAACGACATGGTTGATGGCGTGACTGAATGGGATTGAGGTCAGTGGCGAAGTCAACGCGTTGCCATATCGCGAGTCGAAGAAATCCCAGCCGGGTGGTTCAAATTGCTACAGTACTTGGCAAAACAGGTGAGTATGGTTCTCAAAGGGAGATCTGAATTTCTGGTTGGAGGCGGCTCGGTGGAATGTTGAGCGGAAGCACTCAGGAAATATCAGGGATGTTCACTGGCCAGAACAGCTCGCTTCTTTTACCTCACTGATCAGGAGCTCCATTCTAGAGCATGTATGGTGCATCGTATATTGCCAATCTGCTGCAGGATTGATTAGGTGGAAAGCCGCGATAGAGACGCGTAGCATTGTAGGGCTGACAACCCGCACACATATCTATGTTCATGTCAGTTCTGGCACTCAATAATTTTCTCTCGAGGCCAACGCTTGATCCATTCGACCGTATTTAGAGCGATCGTGATTATTTTCCATCAGCTTCCAGAGTACTGCAGCACATGCTTGCGCTGATCCGTACAGTGGTCTTTTGACATTGGAGAGCCAAAGTCAGCTCACCGTGGGAAGATGGCACATTACCATCCTCAAACTTAAAATATAAAGCTCAGGAAAACTGCGACATTGAGGCACAGGTAGCCTTATATCGGCTTGTTGCCTGTTAGTACGGATTAAGACCCGAGACATGTTCCTTTCGCCGCGCTCCAGTTAGAATACAGCGAGCAGCAAGGAGGCGTAACAGAAAGTGCGATTCACGTAGCGGGCAAAGTACTCTCACTGGAGGCCAGATGGTAGCAGTGCATTGTTGTTGATAGCTCCAGCCGGCGAGTAAGGGCAATGGTGGGATTATTAACATGCAGACAAAGTATCTTCTGCCTCATTTTTCTTCTCATCCATTGGTGTTTCTGTTCCTTATCGCGATGAGGTGATGTCCACTCTCCCAGGGGTGAGAGTGCTGTGCGCTATTTTGACAGTAGCATATCACAGCACATCTTCGGCGTCCAAGATACAATTCATCTGACCAGTGAAGAGGATGGAAAGGCGTGCGGACTTGAACTCCCGATGGTTTATGCCAAGGCGGCGGCAGCGATAACGGTCGGACGGCATCACGTGCGGGAGCCATCATAGTTGTGCCCTAAGGTAGTACTGTAGTAAGACTAGAGGAGTGGACCTGGTGCTCGGGCTGATGATGGAGCACGTCTGTCCAGCGCGCGCACGGGTGCCGTACGTATCGCCGCCGCTCGCTGCACCACCACCACCACCAACACCTCTTCCTCCACCCACTACCCACGGCAGCGTAACTATTCACAGGCGCTGCAATTTTATACTTGCAGTCGTCCTTCACTGCCACCGACCATAACTGCCACTTTCACCCGCCGCACGTCATTCGCTCAGCACAGACAATTATGAGTGATGCGAACTTCCTCGCCTAGGTGTGTACTGACTGCCCTGCCTGACCTTGCCTGGCCTGCCTTTACCGCCGTGCACTTTCAAGACACTTCCTCTCTCACCCTCACCCACCACCCACTCACCTCCTCATCCAAACCAACAAACAACATCCACCAACTGCACGCCACACCACTCCCTGCACAACCACATACCATCATCTCTCACACACTCGTTCAACACGCCGCCTCCCCGCTCTACTCTCTGATCCATTCTCACGAATGTAACTGAGCGTCCAGCTTCTCTAACCCTCCTTACTGCCGCTTGCACTGCTCTGCACATGCCCGCCGTCCTCGGCGCCACCGCGCTAGCTCCTAGCTCCTGATCCCGACCGTCACTTACCAATGTCACAAAGAGTCACTCGCTCGTCCGCAGCGAGGCTCGCCGCAGATAGCCCATCCAACGATTCGCCCTCGAGCAACCCCACCGACCCTACACCAAACCCTACCGCCTCTACACGCAAACGCAAGGCTACAAGCTCAGAACAGTCACCCGCGACTCAGAAAGACAACAGGCGGACTAAGCGCCCGAGGGCAGAAGGCGCTGAAGAACAAGAAGCGCCCGAGTCGGCTGAAGCTCCACCAAAACGCAAGAGAAAGTCCAACACAGCGGCTATGTCCAGCTCTGGGTACGGCAGCAGTCGCAAGAAGCCCGAGGATATGGCTGATCCTAGCAGACCTTCTTCGAGCACATCGGGAGAGAACTCGCCACAGAACGGAGCAAAGGACGGCTCAAAGCGAAAGAGCAGCCGCCGTAAGAGCAGCAAGGATGGTGAGTCGACAGCGAAGAACAAGAAGGAGTCAGCTCTGACTGGATCAATCTCAGACCCCGTGGCATCGGCATCAGGAACCAGCTCGAGGAAATCCAAGAGAGGCTCGAGAAAGGATCACGACACACTGATGAAGGACAACGATGAGAAGGCCGGCGAAGAGTCAAAAGACCAAGAAGGCGAAGACAATGATCAGCAAGATACCCAGGAAGGAGCTGAGAGCGCACTCGAGGCCAGGAGACGTTTACTTGAAGAGGACATGGATGCTCTGGACCGCGCAGGCGGCGACCCCTTCGGCGCTGGCGGATTCCTTAGTCGCTTTGGAGGAGGCCCTGCTGGCCTAGCTGGACTTGGAGGGTTGACGAGTCAACTTAGGGCCATGACACAGATGCTCTCTGGTACCGCGGCTCGTCTGAGGGGCATTCTGGAACAACTGAGAGCAAAAGACGATACTTCGACTCAACTTGTGGCGTTGTCCGAGCTGTCCGAGCTGCTTCTGGTTTCCAACGAAGACAACCTCGCTGGACACTTTGCGCCCGATCAATTCGTCAAAGAGCTTGTGACGCTCATGCAACCCAACGACTTCACCGGAGAGGAGAATCCCGAGGTCATGCTTCTGGCTTGCAGATGTATTGCAAACTTGATGGAGGCCCTGCCTGCTGCGACTGCGAGTGTCGTCTACGGTGGTGCTGTGCCAGTGCTGTGCCAGAAATTGCTGGAGATCCACTTCATCGATCTTGCCGAGCAAGCTCTCACTACTTTGGAGAAGATCAGTGTCGAGTTCCCGTCCTCTATCGTCCGCGAAGGTGGTTTGACCGCCTGCCTTACATACCTCGACTTCTTCGCCACAAGCACTCAACGCACAGCCGTGACCACTGCCGCCAACTGCTGTCGCAACATTCCCGAAGACTCGTTCCCTACAGTCCGCGATGTAATGCCTATCCTACTTAACACCCTCTCGAGCTCCGATCAACGCGTTGTTGAGCAGGCCTCCCTCTGTGTTTCTCGCGTGATTGAGAGCTTCAAGTACCACGAGTCGAAGCTCGAAGAGCTTGTGAGCGCCGATCTGCTAAAAGCTATCCTCCGCCTGCTGCTGCCTGGCTCCACGAACATGATCGGCCCCAGCATTCACACACAGTTCTTGCGTGTACTCGCGATCAGTGCTCGTGCATCGCCACGTCTCAGTGCAGATTTGCTGAAGATGAATGTCGTGGACACTCTTTATCAGATTCTGACTGGAGTTTCGCCTCCAACCTCAACAGAGCAAGACGTTGCTTCCAAGATCGACAAGAATGTCATTATGCAATCCATCATCCGCACTCCACGCGAGCAGATCTTCGAGACTCTCAACGTCATCTGCGAACTTCTGCCAGCGGTTTCCAACGAAGGACTCATGTTCTTAGACGACCTTCAAGACGCTGGCTACACCGGACCAGATAACGTCAGCATGTCTGACCGAAGCAAGAATGCACCCAATGACAAGCGCCTGGAGCTACTTAAGGAGTGCCCGACAGAGGTTAAGCGCTTTGCGATCATTCTGTTCCCAACTCTGATGCACGCCTACACATCAACGGTCAACCTCAGCGTCCGCCAGAAGGTTCTAACCGCCCAACTCAAGATGCTTAGCAATCTTGAGACCGACATCCTCGAAGAGGCACTTCGCGGAGTCTCGTATGCCTCACATTTGGCTTCCATCCTGTCACAGCAAGACAACCCAACCCTTGTAACATTCGCTTTACAAGAGGCAGAGCTCATGTTGAAGAGGCTGGAGTCGACTTACAGACCACAATTTTACCGCGAGGGCGTCATGACTGAAATCGACAGGCTCGCGAATAGAGCACTGAAGTCCGACGAGAAGCCCATCGAGCCCACCGCGGAGGAAGCTTCCGACGAGCACGTCGTCTCAGCACTACTCAGAGAACAGGAGAAGGCGGAAGAAGATCACGAGGAGCCAGTGGAGCACCTTGACGTCGATGTGGACGCAGACATGGATGACGCTGATCATGTCGAGCCTGAGGACGATGAAGATGAGGAGCACGACGACGACGAACATGAGCATGATGAAGATGACGACGGCTCTGACTCGGAGCCTCCCTCTGATGACCGGCCATCTGCTCGTCTTGTCCAGGATGTTCAAGATGTCATTACACTTCGCTCAAAGCGATTCATCGAGGTTCATGGCCACGAAGGCAGCGAGGAGCTCAAGCTCAAAGCTACCAAAGTACTAGACGACATCCGCAATCTTGCTCAAGACGTTAAAGCTTGCTACAGCGGTGTTGGCACTCAGGGTGGCGCGGAACTCTTCAAGCGACTGGCCAAGTACTTCGATGGTGACGCCCTTGAGAGTATCACAAGTTACGAGTTGATGACTTCTGGGGTTGTCGACGTACTGTTGCAGATCCTCAATGACCCAGACGAGGAGACTCGGCTCGAGGCCCGTAGCGACTTCATCGAGGCGTTCATGACATCGAAGCCGGCCACAGCCATTGCTACTGGATCTGCTTCATCGCCCGCCACGTCTTTCTCGGTCCTGGTGCACAAGCTTCAAGAGCTTCTCAGCAGAGCAGAGCACTTCGAGGTCATTACTGTCCACCAAAATGCATTCGAATCGAACCGCAGCAGCGCCGCGTCTATGCTGGCCAAGCAGCTTCGCCTCAAGCTCACGGCTGATGAGAACTCTGGCATCCCTCGAACTTACAGGAACATCATGGTGTCTATTCACGCCATTGCTACTTTTAAGTCACTGGATGATCACCTGCGTCCGCGTATCAGCTTGGCCGACCGTGCTAAGTCGTCACGCTCAGGTCGTGATTTTGCTGGTATGCCAGGTGCGATGGCAGCCTATGCTGCCGCCATGTCTGGTCGCGAGAGGAACTCTGGCGCTGGCACTAGAGGACAATCGCACACTACTCCACCACCTGGAAAGCGATCTTCAAAGGACGAGACGACAGATGCTTTAGGCCAGGGAGAGTCATCTCAAACCGGTGGAGAAGAGACTGTGCGTAGATCATCAAGAAGGAAGTCTGCACAAGCATCATCCGCAGCTGCACAGCAACCATCCAACGAGCACGCCGAGACCACGACTCCCCGCAAGCCTACAGGAGACGAGTCTCAGGATGCCCTAGAGTGTGCTGATGAGGCTCAAATATCAGACGATGATGGTGAAGATGAGGTCGATGAAGATGAAGCCGATCTTGATGCACTTGTGGATGACCTCGAGGAGGAGGGCATTGAGAGAGATGAGCCTGACCCCGATGCCGTCAATATGGAGGTCGGTACTAGTGGAAAGGTCACTGCACACACAGACGGTGGCGATCGAATCAACACCCCGACCCAAGGCACACCTACACCAGCCGCGACTAAGGATCGCATGAGTGCCACTGCGCGCCTGGCTGCTGCGCGGGAATTGCTTTCGACACCATCTGGTGGCTCATCAAGGCCTTCAAGCTATGCTGCTGCTCTGCAACGGACACCCCAGGATTGGCACATTGAATTCAGCATCAACGGACAGCCAATCGAGGATGAGACCACGATTTACAGGGCCTGTCACTTCAACCAGGCGGCTGGACAGGATGTTTCGGCGCGTAACATCTGGTCTACGACTCATACCATCTCTTACAGGAAGGTCGAAGGCCCGCCCTCGGCATCGAAATCGCTCACACCAACTACAGAGGCTGCAGCGGCGCTTGAGAACGGTGCTCTGCCGCCTTCACTTGATAAGCACCCTGCGACCGCAAGCATCCTCAGATTGATGAGCATCCTGCACCACCTGAACGCCAACCTCGAGGAGGTGATCGCCGAGAACAAGACTGGACTGAAGCTCAACCAGGAGCCATTGACCCAGTTCGTCAACACTAAGCTCACTGCTAAGCTGAACAGACAGCTCGAGGAGCCTCTGATCGTTGCCAGCCATTGCTTGCCCAGCTGGAGTGAGGATTTGGCGAGACTATACCCATTCCTCTTCCCCTTCGAGACTCGTCACCTCTTCTTGCAGTCGACTTCGTTCGGCTACTCGCGCTCGATGGCACGCTGGAACTCACAGGAGAATGAGAACCGTAGCGGCAGGAACAGAGACCATCCACTGTTCCTGGGTCGCCCACAGCGTCAGAAGGTCCGCATTTCTCGCACCAGGATCCTTGAATCTGCCATCAAGGTCATGGAGATGTACGGCTCGTCACCCTCGATGTTGGAGGTTGAGTACTTCGAGGAGGTCGGCACTGGCTTGGGCCCAACCCTTGAGTTCTACTCTACCGTCTCCAAGGAGTACTCGAGGAAGAAGACGAAGCTCTGGCGCGAGAACGAGAGCGCCAGCGGTGGCGATTACGCTTTCGGCCGTCGTGGACTCTTCCCTGCGCCCATGACTGAGGAGATCAGTAAGACTGAAAATGGCCAGCGCGTGTTGCACCTCTTCAAGATCCTTGGCAAGTTCATCGCCCGCTCAATGCTCGACAGTCGCATCATCGACGTAAGCCTGAACCCGACCTTCTTCCGTGTCGGCGATGGCGGACTCCCACTGAATATCTCTGCGGTGGCTACTGTTGATCAGGACCTTGCCAGGTCTTTGAAGGTACTCAAGAAATACGTTGCCGCTAAGCAGCGCATTGACGAGGACGAGCGTCTCTCAGACGTGCAGAAGGCTGCCAAGATTGATCAGATTCGCATTAATGACGCGAAGATTGAAGACCTCGGCCTCGACTTCACCTTGCCTGGTTACCCTAACATTGAGCTCACCACTGGAGGCGCTAACGTCGATGTCACTATCGAGAACGTGAGCAGCTACATTCGCAAGGTTGTGGAGGTCACTCTTGCCTCCGGCGTGCAACGTCAAGTTGACGCTTTCCGCGCCGGATTCAGCCAGGTCTTCCCTTACACCGCTCTCAAGGCATTCACGCCAGATGAGCTTGTCATGCTTTTCGGTCGCGTCGAAGAAGACTGGAGCCTCGAGACTCTTATGGACTCCATCAAGGCCGACCACGGCTACAACCTCGACAGCAAGAGTGTGCGCAACTTGCTGCAGGTGATGAGTGAGCTTTCCGAGGACGGAAGGAGAGGCTTCTTGCAGTTCATCACGGGCAGTCCCAAGTTGCCCATCGGTGGTAAGTTTCCACATTTTGGATCCTTTCAGATACGACAGTCACTAATCATTTCCACAGGCTTCAAGGCTCTCACGCCCATGTTCACCGTCGTCTGCAAGCCTGCAGAGGCGCCCTACACTTCGGATCAATTCCTTCCGTCCGTCATGACTTGCGTCAACTACCTCAAGATGCCCGACTACAGCGATATCGACATCCTGCGCGCCAGGCTGGACACTGCTGTGAAAGAGGGCCAAGGCTCTTTCCACCTTTCTTAAACGCCAAATTCCAATGCTACGGCGTTCGTTGCTTGCAGCGTTTATACTTTCCACTCGCGTTTGGGCGCTCATCAAGACCGAAACCCACTGAAACGACATACCACTTTTACGATCAGATTGTTGCGCAAATGGGAACGGAAATGGGAACACGGATAGGACATGCATAACCATAGGCGTTGTTTTTGGTATTTCCTATTCTTTTATTTCCGAACGGGCGTGAAACTCCCAAGATGGAGTTTATGTGGACGATGGAACGGTATTCACTCACGGCCTATATTACTCATTGACTGCTAGCGTACGGCAGGAAGCATTATGTTATAGAATGGTTGGTCTCACGAAATGCAAGTCTTTTTGGTATCTATTGCAGCTTTCAAAAGGTATAAGCAGTGATACATGTATTTGAAATGCCATGCCTGTCACATGTTTCACCGCACCGTCATCCCTGCTTCTCCCCCCGCAATCACCAGACCCTGTTGTGTACGCTCACCAACAACCCAGCAACACTCTCTTGACCTCTCACTTACAACACAACAACACCACATGTCTAAATATCACAAACCATAAAGATCGCGTGACACGTATCGCCAGCCATGGACATCGCCTACGACCACATCCAGGAGGAATCCCTCCCAGCCCACCACGAGCGCAACGCCGCAGCACCATCATCTTCCTCCTCATCCACCGCAGACGGCACACAACAATCGCAACAACAACCACAGCAGCAGCCCCAAACTCTCAACACAGAATTCCAGCAAGCTTTCCAAGCAGTCTCCGCCTCACCATGGGGCGCCCGCCTCGGCGGCTGGTTCGGCGAAGCGCGCAAGCAGGGCCAGACGTTCTACTCTGAACTGCAGAAGGAAGCTTCCGAAGCGCAGCAGCAGGCTAGCAAAGGATTTGAGGGACTCAGAGGGCAATTAGCCCAGCGCACGGCGGGTCTGAACCTCAATGCTGAGGGTGCGCCGCATAGTGGGGTCCCTGGCGAGGAGGCTGTGCCGGGTGCGACAAAGAAGGAGGAAGCACAGAAGAGGGAGGTTATCGAAGAAGATCCCGCGCGACCGGAGAGTCTGACCGCGGATATCGTCAAAGAGGCTGGGTCGCTGGTTGCTAGCTTGCGCTTGACGGCGACTTCAAAGCTGAAAGACCTGCAGCGCGCGGAAGACGCGGCGGACGAGGCGCTGTTGAAGTTCGGCACGAACGTGAGGGATTTCTTGAGAGATGCTGTGGTTATTAGCGCGCCTACGGCGGAGGACGCGAGCAAGCCTAAAGGCACGGATGCGGCGGGCAATGAAGTGCTGTTTGAGACGACGGAGCAGGGGACGGGCAGGAAGGTGTTCCATACCACGAGGTTGGATGCGCAGTTGCATGCTGTGCACACGACTGCGGCGTCTTTCACGCAGGATCCGCAGGGCGAGCAGTGGGCGGAGTGGGAGAAGGGGTTCGATGTCGATAAGCAGACGGAGGCTATCGCGCGGGATCTGGACAAGTTTGAGGATTTGAGGCGGGCGATGGAGAAGCTTGTTCCCGAGAAGGTGGAGTATAGGCCGTTTTGGGTGAGGTACTATTTTATTAGGAAGTCGATTGATGAGGAGGAGAAGAAGAGGAAGGAGATTCTTAAAGGCATGTTCTCCGCTCAGGAACCTTTCAACCCTGACCTCTTTACTGACAACTCTACAGACGCCGCAGCAGACAACGACGAAGACGTCGCCTGGGATGACGACGACGACGAAGAAGAACAAGAGGCAAAGACTTCCACGCCACAGAACACTTCCCACAAAGCTTCAGCCAGCACCACCACTCTCACACAACAGCCCGCACCAACTGCCGACGACACGCTCAAGGTCAAGTCACCTCGACGAAGCACAGAAGAAGAGGCAAAGAGCGTCGCGGACTCAGACACCAGCTACGATATCGTGTCTGGTGCCACGAGTCGGGCGCCGGGTAGTCCGAAGGACGAGAAGAAGGATGCTTCGAAGGAGGATAGTGATGATGATTGGGAGTAGAAGAGGGATGGGGTAGTGTATTATTCATAATCGTCGACGAGAGCGGGATATTTACATCATCATCACGGCTCAAGCTCATGCCTGCAATTTCGATCCAAACATCGATGTTCAGCTCACGCAGGCTGCTTTTATTTTCCGTCTTGAATGAACGCTCTGACGGTACAAGAACAGAAAGTGCATGTGCGAGGAGATGAGATTCATTACTAGTCATAATCGTCGTTCGCTACACGGTCATTGGTACGATGGTTGTTGATTATGCTGCGAGGAGGTACCGGCTGTCTGCCAGTCGCCAATTTCCTGGACTGGTCCAAAATCGGTCGAGAAACTGGTCCAGTCGTCTAGACCAGTCAGACCACCCTGTATAAGGTCATCCATATTATTGAGGAACGCGAAAGTCTCACTGTCGAGGTCCATTTGGCTGGCCACAGACCAATCGGTCGTTGCAGATGTGGTCGCTTGTGGCTGGCTGGTGGTCGATGGCGCAGACGGATCGTTGTTGATATTGGGGTGCGCAAATACCCGATCATAGCTTTTAATGTCGGGCCCAATCGATTGTGGAGTGTTGGGTATGTTGATCGAGCCTTGCGATCTTTCTGTGTTGAGCCGTTGCGCCGGCAAGCCTTCCTGAGGAATATGTTGGAAAGCTGCGTTCGTCTCTCCAGCCCAAGCCGCAGGAGTGTTCCATGCGGCGGTTGTGCCACCCGAACCACCAGAATGATTCAAGGTCTCAGGCGAAGGCTCAGTGGATGAGCTCATCGCTTCAGTGATCCTGGGACCTTCGAGTTCGATTACCTCTCGCGCTTTCTTGGCGCCTTCGGGCCATATGTCGGACGGTGCGCCTTCGTCTTGGGCTTGTTGGATTAGTTCTGGGTGTGTGCACCATTGCCGCAGTTTGAAGAGAAGTGCAAGGAACAACGACGGGACGTGTCGTGATCGGGGCCCGACAACATCCTGGACGAAGAGGATGAGTTTGTCTACGTACGGCTCTGCGTATAGTCGCTCGCGTTCGATGACGTGCGCGAGTCGGCTCTCTGGGCTGTAAGCACTCAGGCAAAGTTTGGCGAGTACGAAGGCTGCGAAGGAAACTCTGACAAAGATGAATATTGGCTGGAAACGGGCGACATCGGGGCCCATGCCAACGAATGCATCGATGAGGTCGTGGGAGCTTTTGATCAGGTCCGCGATGGCTCCCACGACTGGCTTGATTGGGATCTCGCGGTCGTCGCAAGGATGGATGACGCCCATTTGGTACGGTGCTTTGAAGTCTTCTGGCGAGTGGTCGATGTGTAGTGCAAGCTCGTGCAGAAAGAGGCGCAATGTGAAGTACATGATCTTGAGACATGGTGGAAATTCAGTGTCGGCGTAGCGATGTTTCCACTCCGTCAATTTCTTCTCGAACGCCGTTACCATCAATTGGGTTGTCGTTTCAAGCAAGGAGGCAGTATCGCCGGGATCGTCGTATGACAGTGCTGTTGCAATCTCTTCGCCAATCATCCAGAGGCGTATCCACGCCACAAGCAAGTGATCGCCGGGTGCCGCGTGAGGCGTATTCTCAAGGTAGTCTACGCACTCTCTGGTGTAGCTCGTAACTCGCATCATCGCCGGGCGACGTAAGCTGAGCGACACGCCAACGCAAATCGCGTAACAAGAGAGAAACGCCCTTCTGCATTCGATGTTGCCAGTGCCTTCGCTCCATTGGGAGGCTCGTACGGACATGCTGAGATCGGGATTTTTGAAGTCCTCTGAGGGATGTATAGGAACAGTGGACCTGTCGTTCTTAGCGGCGAACCTACTGCGGTTTAGTTTTGAGGGCCTGGTGGTGATTCCAATATCTGCCGCCATTGTCGCCGCCATGTGGATATATTCGTAGTACTTCAGCTGCCCGAACTTGTTCGGTGGAAGATACCAGACAGCACTGATTAGGAGAGCTTGTACCAGTTCGACGGACTTCTCGCTCTGCACTACACTGCGATTGGCGTACTCTTGCAGGATCTCGTGGTCTAAAGCAGTGGCTAATGCAGGATCTTCACTCTCTGCTCCCGCAGCTAAAACCGCTAGGAACAGTGTCGGCTTGCTTTCTCGGAGCTCGTCTGCTGAACATGCGATGTAGACTTGCGGATATTGAGGGTAGAGGTTCTTCTGGTAGTGCGAGACCAGCTTCCGTGCGACGTTTAGGGAAATGATGCCACGGTCTACCACATCTTTTCTCCTACCATTTTCCGTGGTTGATGTCCCTGCTGGAGTTGCCTCGGCATACGAAGTAGATTGTTGATTCTGGTGTTGAATGGCGTTCATACCAGCAGCCGCAAGCTGAGAATGTCCGTGTAGCAGGTTCAAGGTACCAGTCCCAGACTCGACGTCGCCTGCTTCATCGTCTCTTGTGATGTCTTCCTCCGGCGATTCACGCGTGGATTCCAACTGTTCAGTCTTCCCTGGGCTACTACCTCCTTCACTCTTCTCTTTCAATAAGGCCCTCATGGCCCGCATCTCTCGCTCAAGCTCCGCGACTCTCGTATCCGTTCGCTTGCGCTGTTTGCGCTTCTGCAGAGGCGTAAAGACGCATGGCCGGCCAGAACGCGCGCATCTTTGGCATACATCCGGGTTTGACTCGTCTGGGAGACAGCGTACTTTCTGTGATCGGCAATGGGCGCATGCCCGGTGCGATGGGACTTCCATAGGCCTGTTGACGGATCACCTTGGCGCCTGCAGCTCAACGCGAGGATATCAGATATAGAGGGTAAACAAAAGAAAAAACTCCTACCTGTTGGATCATACACGCGTACCTCGTTTCGCGAAAGGCTTGGACAATTGGTTAGACGACTCACAGCGCTACATTCAGCCGCACACAGAAGAGCTTCAGCCCCAATTGGGCTTAGCAGAATCCTTCGTTCAACAACCTACCAAGGTTTACTTGGAATACTCGCTACAACACCCAAGTTTACTTGACCCCAAACCTTATCAAGGTATCGAAATATATCCTTCCGATAATCTGACAAAAGTGTAAGTGCTGGACTCTTGATTCAAAAAAGCCGAGTACGAGCTGCGTCCACGATGCTTTCAATGGCACCTTGTCCTATACCTTGTGTAGCATCTAGACGACATCAACCACATCACATATTTTGCCTTCAACTTCAGATGCCTGGGCCTCCCTGGCTATGCACTGCAGCATCAAGCATTCTTGCCTCCCGAGCACTGAACAACCAGCCGCTTCACATTCCTGGATATGCAGCAAAGGAGATTCTGTACCGACACGATGGTTCTGCGCGGGTGTCATATAACACTCTGGCACTGGAAGAGGTCCTTGGGCGAGAGATACTTGTACAATGGCGAAGCTCGCCTTGATCTGCTGCCTTTGGCTTGCCATCGTCAAAAAGACATTTGCAAGCTCTCCTCCTGGATTTGACTCTGTCGCCGCCCGATCGATTGATCATTTCAACAGTGACTATTTGTACGAATGAGCGGCGATGATGGAGTCATCTATAGCTTCTAATCTCTTCTAGTGTCTTGAGTGTCGGGGAGGTTGCGAACATCGAGCGGCGACAAACGGGCTTACGAGTACCGACCCAGCACAATATCTCCCAGACCGTCACTCCACTACTGACTGGACGATGGACTGCCAGCATCGATGCTCGACTCCAAGTTGTACCTCAGACGAATGAGCTGAATCCGAACTGCACGCTTGCAATTTGCACTGGCCCCAGCCTTTGTGGCGCTTCGAGGAGCATCGGAGTAAACTGGGCAAGCTACCAACTGAAAGTACAGCTCCGCGCCAATGAATTGCACACCATATCCTTCGTCACCACTTGTTCAGCTCCTGCCTATGTCGCCTTGAGGAACCTGGTCATACCAGGCTCAGGCAGCACCGCCGCGCCAGTTACCTCGACTTTGATCTTGCCTACTACCTTGCCTCCAGAATTGTCGACTACCACAGAGACGCAATTTGTGACACTAACCGAGACTTCGACATTCACAAGCCCACCAGAATGGTCGACTACAACGGAGACAGAGATCTCGACCACAACGGAGACGCAGGTTTCGACCACAACAGAGACTCAGGTCTCGACCGTGACAGAAACTCAGCCCTTGCCGAGCTCTAGCCAGCCTTCCTCGGAACCACGTGACCCGTTCAGCATCCGTTATAATTGGGGATACGGAGGAAATGAGGACTGTGGAGAAGGAGCCGTGATCCTGGTCAGCGCGCCAAACGATCCGGACTTCATGGTCCTTAGCCGTAACAACTACGACGAAATCCCGATCAATTCGGCCAACTACAGCCTGACGCTCACGCCTTTGAACGGCAGGAAGCTGTGCACATTTCATGGCTTCGATGAGTACGAACACTGTGACTGGGAAGGTGTACCTCAGACCATTGAGATGCGTGAGCAAAGGGACGGACTCAACTTGAGATGTCCTCACAGTGACTCCTGGCCAGTGGACCCGCCGTACGATGGTTACGGTACCAGTACTGTCACTCTCCAGATCGGCAGCACTTGTCCTCAAGTCATCAAGCAGATCGGGTGCTCACGATACTCCTCATGTACGGTCGATGCATACTCCAGCTCTGACCCTCAACCTGTCTCGTTCGTCTACCCTTTCTTTGAGTGGCTGCGCTTCAAAGCCGTTGGGACGGGATGGACGAAGGCATCTTGGACGGTATCGTACGGCGGCTCGGTTATGGCTCGATATACGCAGCGGCGTGGCGAACGAATCAACATTGCGCAGAACAGTGAACTCAACAACGTAGGCGACGTACAAGTCACGGTCGATTGTCGAAATGTCCGCGAAGTGCAAACGACGAACAACTGCCAGTTCCCGATCTTGCTTGGCAAGCCCAGTACGAGAGACCTGCAACTAGTTCAGCCGTATAGCACCAGCTCATTCGACCTCGACGAGAATGAGCTTGGTGCACTTTTCACCGCTCTCGATGGCCAGTACCTTTGCGCGCGTAACGAACAAACGAACGAGGAGACCTGCAATTATGATACAGTGATCGTCGGTCCGCTTGGATCTCTTGACACGGACTCCTTCCAGCTCAACTGCCCCAACGGCAGTCCACCACGGCTCGAAGATTCTGGCCCGAGCATCCCAATCGAAGCACGAGGGAGCATCTTCGAAAGTTTCAATATTGCCTTACAGATTGGCTGCGAGCCAAGCAGTCTATGCAATTCATTCCAATCGTATACCGATTCTGATCCGGCCCGACGCATTGCCACCACCTACCCTATGACGACTCCACCGCCACGGCTTCGTGTGAAAGCATTCGGTGCGGATCCTAATAGGCACATGTACTTCGCTACTTGGTCGGTCGAGATTCCAGACAAGCCCACGGCAACTTTTACGCAAGAGAATGGGCAATGGTTGACGGTCGATGTGCCCTCCGATGCGCTTTCTGTTTCTCTCTACGTAGAGGTGTCCTACGACCCAGCACAACCACCCGCGGAACCCACAGACCCAGATCCCACCCCCAACGAGCCCGACCCACAGCCACCTCGAATCCTCTCCCTAGGCGCAAGCAACTTCTGCTCCGGCTCCGGCACTATCGCCCTGGGAACCCCAACAGACCCAGAATACCTGATCCTCGCCGCAAATGCAGGAGCAGGTTTCTCAGGCGGCGTCACCTCCGCCGATCCCAGAATGATCTTCGAGTCCCTCTCCGGTCGACAAATATGCGCGACACTCGATCGCACCGGCTTGAACACGTGTGGCATCGACTCCATCGTAGCGTCTAGCCTCCAGGACGGAGATAGCGTGATAATCCAGTGCCCTGACAATGGACCTTCGAGACCAGTTGCTGATACCACTATTGTCGCTAGCATCGGCACCACGAACACGAGCCCGAACCTCGCTGTGCAAATCGGCTGCGAAGAAGGGGGTTACTGCTTATCGGACGTTCGCCAGGGTTATGGTCAATACGTGGAACTCAATTATCCTGTGCTCGAGCCGAGGGCTAGATTCCGGGTGAGGATCCTCGGAGCGTCTGGGTATGGGCAGGTTTTCAGTTATGCTGAGTGGATGGTTGCGTTTTCTGGTGGGGTTCAGGAGAAACATTACCAGCCG
>Ga0265797_10003460_pt1 | contig 25156 bp, 18 predicted proteins | sample P2T30metagenome_FD_192433 | JGI IMG/M metagenome (GOLD analysis project Ga0265797, IMG submission 192433) | Plant litter microbial communities from East Loma Ridge, Irvine, California - P2 T30 | ecosystem: Environmental > Terrestrial > Plant litter > Unclassified | place: USA: California... | reverse complement strand
CCAGGCTGTCGAGCTGGCCGCGGCCAACCGGCATCCGGCTGTGCGGCGACTCCTGCAACTGGCGCAGGATGTCGTCGGCCTCGTGGTCCAGGTTGACCCAGGACATCTCCGAGCGAGGGGTCATGATCGAGCGGATCGAACGGTCGGCCAGGGTCAGCACGCCGCTGACCATATTGCGTTCCTCGACGCCGAAGGCCTGCGCCTCCTCGTCCTGCTGGTCCTGGGCGTCCGGTTCCGCATCCTGGCGGCGCTTGCCGCCCATCAGGCGCAGCACGGTGTCGGCGGTGCGGTCGCGCAGCGGCATGCGCGCCTCGTTCTTGAGGAAGTTACGGCGCGCGAACTGGTTCAGGGCCTCGATCAGGATCGAGAAGCCGATCGCCGCATACAGATAGCCTTTCGGGATGTGGAAGCCCAGGCCCTCGGCCACCAGCGACAGGCCGATCATCAGCAGGAAGGACAGGCACAGCACGACCACGGTCGGGTGCGCATTTACAAAACGCGTCAGCGGCTTCGAGGCCAGGATCATGACGCCGATCGAAATGATCACGGCCGCCATCATCACGCCGAGCTGGTCGACCATGCCCACCGCGGTGATCACGGCGTCGAGCGAGAACACGGCGTCGAGCACCACGATCTGCACGATCACGGCGCCGAAGCTGGCATACACCTTCGACTGGGTCTGCACATGGGTGATGCCTTCCAGCCGTTCGTGCAGTTCGACGGTGGCCTTGAACAGCAGGAACACGCCGCCCAGCAGCAGGATCAGGTCGCGCCCGGAGGGCGACCACGGTCCCAGCGCGAACAGCGGCGTGGTGAGCGTGACGAGCCAGGACACGATGGTCAACAGGCCCAGGCGCATCAGCATGGCCAGGCTCAGGCCGATCAGGCGCGCCTTGTCGCGCTGGTGCGGCGGCAGCTTATCCGCCAGGATCGCGATGAAGATCAGGTTGTCGATGCCCAGGACGATTTCCAGGACAACGAGTGTGAGCAGACCCGCCCAGATTGCCGGGTCAAATAGCCATTCCATTGGTTTACCTCGTTATGTTTGTTTCAGCGTTGAGTGCGGCCGCGACCGGCGCATGGCGTGACGTGACAAATGCACGCCGCGCTGCGGACGATCGAAAACGGCCGGGGACGCCGCGTGCGCGGCGCAGGCAGGCCCTCAGGGCGCGCGCGGCGGCTTCAGGGGCGGGAACGAGGAATGGCTGGGGCGTGGCGGCGCCGGGGGCGCGATCGCCCCTCCCGGACGGCCGCCCAGTTGCAGGCCGAGGTCTTCATGCACGGAGTCGTGGACGTCGGCGCCGGCTGGCGGCTCATCGGGATCGATCTCGCAGCCGGCCTGGCAATCATAGGCGCCAGGCAGGTAGGAATCGGCGAACAGGGGGACTGCCTCATCGGTTTCGAGCGCTGCCGTATGGATGAGGACTTCGGAGGGTGTGACGGGTTCCGTCGCGCCGGAGGGCTGTATCGCGGATGCGGCCATGGCCAGGGCAAACATGTTCAGGGGGAGCAACAGGGTCAGGCAGATGACGAAAAATCGTCTCATATACAAAGCGTGAGTCGGAACGGTGCCAGTATAGCATGCGTTCGCCTAGCTCCGCCCCGCCGCGCACAGCCGCGCATAGCGCGCCGGCGTCACCCCCAGCGCCAGCCGGAAACGCCGCGTAAAGTAACTCTGGTCGGCATAACCCACCAGGGCCGCCACCTGCGCCAGCGGCAGCCGGCCGTGCCGGATCAGCTCTTGCGCGCGCCGCATGCGCACCTGTTCCAGGTAGGCGATGGCGCTGCTGCCGGTGCTACGCCGAAACAGCCGTGCGAAATGAAAGCGGCTGACGTGGGCGACGCCCGCCAGCATCTGCAGGTCGATCTCCTCGCCCAGGTGGGCGTCGATGAAGTCCTTCACCCGCTGCAGGCTGCGCGGGTCCAGGCCGCGCGGCGCCGGCTCCGGTGGGGCCTGCTGGCAGTTGAAGCGATGCACCAGGTGCAGCGCCAGCGCGCTCGACAAGGCCTGGCTGACGTAGGCCTGGGCCGGGTGCGGCGCGTGCTCGATCTCGGCCAGGAACAACGCAACGATGCGCTCCACGAAGGGATCGCGGGCCGAGAAACAGTTGGCCAGCTCGGTGCGCGGCAGCGCGCCGCGCAGCGCCGTCTCGGCGGCCTGCTGCAGCAGTGCCGGCGGCACCCGCATCAGCATGATCGCGCCGGGTCCGTCCCAGGCCCATTCCGACGGCATCCCGCGCGGATGAATCCCGATATTGCCGGGACCGATCATGGCGCTATGGCGCGTACCGTCGCGCACCTGCGTCAGGCGCACCGTGCCCGAGATGCGCATCCCGATCACATCCTGGTCGAGCACGCCCGAGCCGATCCGCCCCGCCGCTGACCATGCATGGACGTTGATGCTGACACCGCTCCAGGGGCGGTCGTGGCTGGATGCGATCGGCGTGGCCAGCAGGCGGCTGTCGGTGATAGGCGATGGGTGCATGGCGAGCTCGCTCACGGCAAGTAAGTACCAGAAATGAGCAATAAGTTACCACGCCAACAACCATGTTTTAAAGATAATTGGTATCAGGTGATGGCGACTTCTGGCGGGCGCCGGGCGGGCCGGGACGGCGCTCCGTCCTCCGCCGGAGCGCGCTATCTGCCGATGGGCATACCCGTCATCGCCCATCCGACAGTTCAACGAGAGAGGTTTGCATATGGGACTCACAAGTGAGCAGGCGCAAGCGGTGATCGAGGCGGCGCAAGCCAGGGCCAGGGCCCTGGGCGTACCGGTCGTGATTTCGGTGCTCGACGGCGGCTGCCACCTGAAGGCGCTCCAGCGCATGGATGGCGCGCCGCTGGGATCGATCGACGTTGCACAGGGCAAGGCCAGGACCGCGGCCCTGTTCGGATGCAATAGCGAAGACGTCTGGGAGTTCTGCAAACCCGGCGCGCCGGCTCCAGGTCTCGCACGCAGCAACGGAGGGCTCATGACCTTTGGCGGCGGCATGTCGCTCAAGTCCGGCGACGGCGGCGTGATCGGCGCTGTCGGCGTCTCGGGCGGCGCGGTCAGCCAAGACCTGGACATCGTCCGCGCCGGGGCTGCAGCCTTCCGCGCCTGACTCACCATTCTTTCATTTTTCACACCATAAGGAGCATCGACATGTCCAAGACTATCCTGGTTACCGGCGCCGCCGTGGGCTTCGGCCGCGGCGCCGCCATCGGCATGGCCCGAAACGGCCACAAGATCATCGCCGCCGTGCACGTCTCGTCGCAGGTGACAGCCTTGCGCGAGCAGGTGCACGAACTGGGCCTGGCCGACCGCATCCGCGTCGAGCGCCTCGACTTGACCGACCCCTATGACATCGACCAGGCGCTCGGCTGGGACTACGACGTCCTGTGGAACAACGCCGGCATGGGCGAGGCCGGGCCGGTCTGGGAGATCCCGGTCGACCTGGTGCGCAAGAACTACGAAGTGAACGTGTTCCTGCCGCTCACGCTCACCCAGCGCGTGGTGCGCAAGTGGATCGACGGTGGCCAGCCGCAGGGCAAGAAGGTGGTGTTCACCTCGTCGATGGGCGGCCTGTTCACGCCGGCCAACTGGGGCACCTATGTCTCGACCAAGCACGCGCTGGAGGCCATCGCCGAGGCGCTGCAGCAAGAGCTGGCCGCCTACGGCATCCGGATCCAGACGGTCAATCCCGGCGCCTATTACACCGGCTACAACGAGACCATGGCCGACAACCCCTTCCGCTGGCTCGACGAGCGCAAGCATCTCACCAGCCGCACCCAGCTGCGCCAAGGCTTCGACGACTTCTTCGCCACGCCCGAAGGCAAGATGGACCCGAAGGAGATGATCGACCGCATGATCGAGATCGTCCCGGCCGACAGCGGCAAGTTCCGCAACGTGGTGCCGAAGGCGATCGAGGACATGCTCAGGCAGCACCAGCTGGCCGCCTGGGACAACCAGATCTAGCCCGCCATGTCGACCCCTGGCCGAATCCTGTGCCTGGCAGCCTTGCTGGTGGCTGCCGGCGCCTCTGCGGGCAACGTCGTCCCGTCCCAGTCAAACAATGCGAGTGCTTCCATGAACACAGAGACTGAATCGCGCAACAAGGAAACCGTCCGGGCTGCCTTCCAGGCCTGGTCCGATGGCACCGGCGGCCCGTTCGCCCTGCTTACCGACGACGCCCAGTGGACCATCCTGGGCAGGTCGATGGCCGCACGCGCCTATCCGGACAAGGCCGCCTTCATGAACGAGGTGATCCATCCGTTCAACGCCCGCCTCGCCGAGCCGCTGCGCCCAAGCGTGCGCAAGCTGTACGCCGACGGCGACACGGTGATCGTCTTCTTCGACGCCAGGGGCACTGCCGTCGACGGCAAGCCCTACGTCAATACCTATACCTGGATCATGGAGATGCGCGGCGGCCAGGCGGTCAAGGTGTGGGCCTTTTTTGACGCCATCGAGTTCGACGAATTGTGGACGCGGGTCAAGCCTGCGCCGGCCAGCCGCGCGCCATGAGCTCAGCTGCAGCCGGGCATGCCCCGGCAGCGGCCGTCGAGCTGCTGCCGATCCTGGTCCTGCTCGGCGCGGCGGTGCTTGCGGTACCGCTGTTCAAGCGCCTGGGGCTGGGCTCGGTCACCGGCTACCTGGCGGCCGGCATGATGGTCGGGCCGTTCGGCCTGCAGATCGTGGCCGATCCGCAGGCGATCCTGCATATCGCCGAGCTGGGCGTTGTGTTGTTCCTGTTCGTGATCGGACTGGAAATGCAGGGTTCGCGCCTGTGGTCGATGCGCGGCGAGATCTTCGGCCTTGGCTTCGCGCAGGTGGCTGCCGCCAGCGCCGTTCTCACTGCGTTCGGCATGGTGCTGGGCTTTCCGTTCGCCCAGAGCTTCATCGGCGGCACCGGCTTCGTCCTGACCTCGACCGCCATCGTCATGCAGATGCTGGAAGAACGGCGCGTGCGGGGCCTCCCGCGTGGCCGGCGCACGATCGCCATCCTGCTGCTGGAAGACCTGGCGATCGTGCCGCTACTGGCGACGGTGGCGCTACTGGCGCCGGACGCCGAGCACATCGCCGGCCGCGAACGGATCGAGGCCCTGGCCATCGGCGCCGCCAGCGTCGCCGGCCTGGTGCTGGCCGGGCGCTACCTGCTCGACCCGCTATTCACGATCCTGGGCCAGGCGCGTGCACGCGAAGTCATGAGCGCTGCAGCGCTGCTGGTCGTGCTCGGCGCCGCCTACGCAATGCAGCTGGGCGGCCTGTCGATGGCGATGGGCGCCTTCCTGGCCGGGGTACTGCTGTCCGAGTCGACGTTCCGCCACCAGCTGGAGGCTGACATCGAACCGTTTCGCGGCATCCTGCTCGGCCTGTTCTTCCTGGGCGTCGGTATGGCGCTCGACCTTGGCGTGATCGCCAGCGCCTGGCAACAGGTGGCGCTGGCCGTGGCCGGCTACATGCTGCTCAAGATGGCGATCATCTATTGCGTCGCCCGCATCTTCGACCTTGACAACCGCGAGGCTGTGGGACGCGCCGTACTGATGGCCCAGGGCGGCGAGTTCGCCTTTGTGCTGTATGCCGCCGCCACCGCGGCAGGCATTCTTGACGCACGCGAAAACGCCATCCTCACTAGCGCCGTCATCGTCTCGATGATCCTCACGCCTTTCCTCATCATGCTGTACGACGCCTTCATGCCGAAGTGGGCGCCATCGACAGCGTCCGGGACGCCGCCGGCGGACCTCTCGGCCAACGTCCTCCTGATCGGCTTCGGCCGCTTCGGCCAGATTGCCAGCCAGCCGTTGCTCGAGAACGGTTATTCGCTATCGATCATCGAGACCAGCACCCAGGCGATATTCGACCTGGAGCCGCTCGGCTTCAAGGTCCATTACGGCGACGGCACCCGGCTCGACATCCTGCAGGCTGCCGGCGCCCACGAAGCCCGGCTGATCGTGGTCGCCATCGACGACCGCGAAGCCTGCCTCAGGATCGTGGAGATCGCCAAGGCCGAATTTCCACACATTCCAGTGCTGGCGCGTGCTTTCGACCGCGAGCACGCCCTCGAACTGATGCGGCTCGAGGTCGACTGGCAGGTACGCGAAACCGTCGAATCGGCGCTGGCCCTGGCGGGCAAGGCGCTGGAGCTGCTCGAGCCCGATGCCCGGGTGCGCGATGAAGTGATGGACACCGTCCGCCGGCGTGACGCCGAGCGGCTGGCGATCCAGGTAACCGAGGGGCTGTATGGAGCACCCGGGCTGATCCGCCATAATGCCGGGAAGGAACGGCACTGACCTCTCCATCATGTCCTGTCATGCGGATGACACGCGGCGGCGCTAGACTGACGTGGTTCGCGGCTTTCAGCCGATCCCGAGGAAGCGCCATGTCCACCATCCAGTCCACCAACCTCAGCCAGCGCGTCCAGCGCGACCTCACCGACAGCTACGACGAGGAACTCGAGCTCGAGCTCGACGATCGCGACCTCGACCCCGAGACGCTGCTGCCTGCGCCGGTGCGCAGCGAACAGGAAAAAGAGCTGCGCCGGCAATACTTTCATGAGCTGTTCCGCCTGCAGGCCGAACTGGTCAAGCTGCAGGACTGGGTCGTACACACCGGCCACAAGGTCGTGATCCTGTTCGAAGGCCGCGACGCCGCCGGCAAGGGCGGCGTCATCAAGCGCATCGCCCAGCGCCTGAACCCGCGCGTGTGCCGGGTGGCCGCGCTGCCGGCGCCGAACGACCGCGAGCGCACCCAGTGGTATTTCCAGCGCTATGTCTCGCACCTGCCGGCGGCGGGCGAGATCGTGCTGTTCGACCGCAGCTGGTACAACCGCGCCGGGGTCGAGCGCGTGATGGGCTTTTGCACCGACGCCCAGTACGAGGAATTCTTCCAGACGGTGCCGGAGTTCGAGCGCATGCTGGCGCGCTCGGGCATCCAGCTGATCAAGTACTGGTTCTCGATCTCGGACGAGGAACAGAATGCGCGTTTCCTGAGCCGCATCCACGACCCGCTCAAGCAGTGGAAACTGAGCCCGATGGACCTGGAATCGCGCCGTCGCTGGGAAGAATACACGCGGGCCAAGGAAATCATGCTCGAGCGTACCCACATTCCCGAGGCGCGCTGGTGGGTGGTGCAAGGCGTCGACAAGAAACGCGCGCGCCTGAACTGCATCCATCACCTGTTGCAACAGATGCCGTATGTCGAGGTCGAGCGGCCGACGATCCTGCTGCCCGAGCGTGAATACCATGACGATTATGTAAGGCGGCCGGTGCCTCCGGAGATTATTGTGCCGGAAGTATTCTGACCGACGGCGCCAGCTGCGCAGGCCGCTGGCGTCGACATTCCCCAGCCGTGCAACAGGTATCGGCGCAATCGTCATTCTTCGATCGATGCACCCCGCGTTTGATGCACATCGTTGGCTCCTCCCCACTTGAGCGCTGTTTGGCCAGGCATTTAAAGCCGGCAGGGCGAATCGCCGATTTACTGTGCTGACTTGGAGTCGACTGAGATACCAGTTTCAAGCGCCTATGGCCGGCGGTTTTCGCTGCCACTATTCACCGCGAATATATTCTGGGTAGATATCAATACGTAATTAACGGCACCGAGCTGTTATCCTTGAATCTCTGTTCAATCCGACTAGACAATTCACCAATTGACATGCGCACCGCATATTTCACCATATGCAGCCGCTCGACTCCCCTCCGCTGGGAAATATGTCGCTATCTGTCATATTGCCGAATATGAAATATCCGACATTCAACAAAACAGTCGTAAAGACATGGCTGTAGGCGTTTTACAACTCCCGTCCGAAAATACTTTGATTTATGGGTAACGGTGAATTTTAAGGGACCATTACCCCTTGACGTTCATGTAGAATTGCCCGAAAACAAGACTCGAGACGACCTCCCAATATCCGCCTTGCCATGGCATTTTAGTCACGGCTCGCCGCCCGGTCGAATTATGTTTTTTATACGCGTTTCACTTCCAGAACAAGGAGAAAAGATGTCCGATCAATATGTGGGCGAGATCCGGATGTTTGCCGGACCGTATGCGCCAGAAGGATGGGCGATGTGCGATGGGCAGCTTCTGCAGATTAGCGAATATGAGTTGCTGTACACCTTGCTCGGCACGACCTACGGCGGCGATGGCAGGGCCACCTTTGGGGTGCCGGACATGCGTGGCCGGGTACCGATCAGCGTCGGGAGCGGTGCGGGAGGCAATTATGTGCTCGGCCAGAAAGCCGGCACCGAGACGGTGACCTTGCTTGAATCACAGCTTCCGGCGCACGTCCACTTGCCTACCGCCCAGAAAGCGGCCGGGGACAAGCCTTTGCCAACCAAAAATGTGTGGGCCTCGGCGCAGGTCTTCGCGCAGCCTCCCGCGGGAACTGCCCTGGTCGCCATGGGTAGCGCCGCCATCTCATCCACCGGCGGCAATCAGCCTCACGATAACGTCATGCCCTACACTGCGCTGACCTTCATCATCGCGACCGTCGGTATCTTTCCGTCCCAAAGCTAATAGCAATAGCAATTACAGGAGAATATTTCATGGCCGAACCGTTTTTGGGCGAGATCAGATTGTTTGCATTCGGCTTGGTTCCGAAGGGCTGGATGCCGTGCCAGGGTCAGATCATTCAGGTACAACAAAATCAGGCGCTGTTCGTGATACTGGGAGCGGCTTATGGAGGCAATGGCAGCACCACGTTCGCGCTGCCTGACTTCCGGGGAAGGGTGCCCTTGCACACCGCACCGCCCTATGGACTGGGTGCGGCGGGCGGCGAGGCCACACATGTCCTCACGGTCAACGAGATGCCGATGCATACCCACACGGTATCCGGAGCGGGCGAGCTTGCGACGCTGATCCCACCGACAGGGAATGTCTGGCCTCAACGTAACAATACCTATTCCGCAGCCGTGCCTGACACCATGATGGGCAGCAGTGCAATGAGCGTGGCAGGCGGCTCGCAAGCTCACAACAATATGCAGCCCTACACGGCGCTGAATTTCTGCATCGCGACGGTGGGCATTTTCCCATCGCGCCAATAAGGAGAACCGCCAATGGACCCATACGTTGGAGAAGTACGTATTTTTACCGGCACCTATCCGCCAATCGGCTGGGCCGATTGCAACGGCCTGATACTTTCCGTCCAGCAGAACTCCCTGCTGTTCTCGGTAATTGGCGCCATCTATGGCGGCAATGGCAGCACCACCTTCGCCCTCCCCAACCTGAACGGCCGCGTGCCGATGCACCAGGGGGCCGGCCCCGGCCTGACGCCAAGGCGAGTGGGCGACCAGGGCGGAGAAGCCAGCGTTTCCCTGTTTGAGAGCCAGATGCCGGCCCATAACCACATCCCGCAGGCGCTGAACGACCAGGGGACGCTGACCGATCCTACTGGAGCGGTCTGGACCAAGACGCAGAAATCGGTCCGTCCCATCGCGGACACGGCAGGCTTCGCGCCCAAGCCCGACGTAATGATGAGTCCGCTGGCGCTGTCGCCGGTCGGTGGCAGCCAGTCGCACAACAATATGCAGCCCTTTTTGCCGGTGCGCTTCATCATTGCGCTGGAAGGCGTGTATCCCATCAAGCCGTAACCTTCCCCGGGACGGGCGGCGGATTCGATACCGCCGCCCATTTTATTCTGAATTCCACCCCTCCGCGCCATGAGCCAATCCATTTCTTACCTGCTCCCGTCCTCCGCTCCAATTTCGCCACTGGAACAACCTACGCGCAACGCGATCGTGTTCGTGATGGCTGATGTTGCCGACTATCAGTCACTAATCTCAGGCGTGGCGCCGGGCACCGAGGTACATGTACTGGATGCGGGCGCCGACGGCCTGGCGCAGATGGCGCAGATAGTGACCGGGCACAGCGCTATTGATGCGCTGCATATCATTTCTCATGGCAGGGAGGGAGCGATATCGCTAGGTTCACTGGAACTGAGCAGCGAAAACCTTCCGACCCGTGCCGATGACCTGGCGGCCATCCGCGCCGCGCTCAATCCGGGCGCAGACATCCTGCTGTACGGGTGCGACGTGGGAGCAGGCGCAAACGGTGCGACATTCGTCGAACAGCTTGCCAAGGCTACCTGGGCCGATGTCGCTGCCTCCACCGATCTTACCGGAGCGGCAGCGAAAGGGGGCAACTGGCAGCTCGAGCGCACCACCGGCGCGATCGACTTCTCCAGCCCGCTTGCGCTGACCGCGCTGCGTGACTATTCGGGCGTGCTGGCAAATAATTGGGAAGGCACTGGTAACGGCACCTACACTTTCAGCATCGCACCCGGCGTCCCCGTCTCGAGTGACCCGGGTTTCGTAAAGTATGGCGACAAATTCATCATCTCCAGCGGCTTCGAGACCTTCGGCGATGGAATCTTCTACAATGGTCCGGGCGCTGAGAGCACCAGCGGGAAAATCGTCATCAAGGCAGAGGGCGGTAGCATTGCCAAGACGTTCACCTTCAAGGACATCGGGTTCTCGGTTGTCGGCGACACCACAGGCGCGCCGCTCTACCAATTGAACGCACTGAGGATCATCACTAAGGACATTTTAGGGGATGTGATCTCGACCCATCAATTCACGGGAGGGTATTCACAGGCTAACTGGTATGATTCACTTCCCGCCAGCCAGCTCATTCCCAGCCTAGCCACGCCGGATAAAGGGGTGGCATCGCTCACCATCGAATGGACGATCGGCTACAATCCCGCTTACGGCGCCAACACCCCCTCGCAGATGTCGTTCGGGCTCCACGACATCACGATCGCCGACGTCAGCGCCGAAGCCCCCGGCGACACCACGCCGCCTGCCGTGGCGTCGATCACCCGCACCACGACGAGCGCCGCCCCCACCAACCTGGCCACGCTCCAGTACACGGTCATCTTCACTGAGAGCGTGACCGGTGTCGATAGCAACGACTTCACCCTGAGCGGCAGCGGCAGCGCCACCGGCGCGATCAGCACGATCACCCCTAGTGGCGACGGCCGCACCTATACCGTCACCGTCAACAACATCAGCGGCTTCGGCACGCTGCGCCTGGACCTGAAGCCCAGCGGAACCGGTATCCAGGACGGGGCGGGTAATCCGGCTGCAGCCGGCTTCACCGGCGGCGAGCTCTACTCCATCGACCGTATTGCGCCGGCCGTGGCCTCGATCTCGCAAGCCTCGCCGGTCACAGGCAGCACCAATGCCACTTCGGTCCAGTACCGGGTCGTCTTCTCCGAAAGCGTCGACGGCGTGACCAGCGACGACTTCTCCCTGTTCCCAACCGGCACCACCAGCGGCAACGTCGCCTCGGTCAGCGGCAGCGGCACCACCTGGACCGTCACCGTCAATGGCATCACCGGCAACGGCACCCTGCGTCTGGATTTGAAGAATGCCGGCACCGGCATCGTCGACCAGGTTGGCAACGCGATTTCGGGCGGCTACGCCTCAGGCCAGACATACAGCTTCGACCATACCCCCCCTACTGTGCTCGCGATCGTGCCAGCCACACCGGTGTCTGGCACCACCAACCTCGACACGTTGGACTACACGGTAACCTTCAACGAAAAAGTCACCGGAGTGAACACCGGCGACTTCGGATTGAGCCGCAGCGGCAGCGCCAACGGCACGATTGGCCAGGTGGTCGACAGCGGCGACGGCATGACCTATACCGTCACCGTCAGCGGCATCACCGGCGACGGCACGCTGCGCCTGAACCTCCTGGGCAGCGGCACCGGCATCATCGACGCAGCGGGCAATGCGGCGGGCGGCTACACCGGCGGCGAGAGCTACGATATCGACCGCGTCTCCCCGACCATCAACCTGGTCACGGTCCCCGGGTCGGACACCTACGGGTCCGGCGACTTGTTGGAGTTCACCGTCAGATTCGGCGAGACAGTCACGGTCGACACCACCGGCGGCACGCCCTCGATCGCCCTCACGCTCGACACCGGCGGCACGGTGCAGGCCCAATACGTGAGCGGCTCGGGCGGCACCACCCTGACCTTCCGCTATATGGTCGCTGCTGGAAACGCCGACGCCAACGGCATCACCGTCGGCACAGCCATCAACCTCAACGCGGGCACGATCCGTGACCTTGTAGGCAACGACGCAGTCCTCAATCTCGGCGCTGTTCCGTCCACCACCGGCGTGCTGGTCAACGCCCTGGCGCCCACCGTCACCGGCATCGTGCGCAACGGCGACGCACTCACCAACGCCACCAGCGTCACCTTCACCGTCACCTTCTCGGAAAGCGTCAGCGGCGTCGACGCCGGCGACTTCACCCTGGATCAGAACGGCGCCACCGGCACCATCGGGCTTGTATCCGGCAGCAACGCAACCTGGACCGTCACTGTCAACAACATCCAGGGCGAAGGCACCCTGCGCCTGGACCTGAACAGCACCGGCACTGGCATCGTCGCCAGCGGCGGCGGCCAGGCCATCGCCGGCGGCTATACGGCCGGACAAATCTATACCTTCGACTTCACGCCGCCGGCGCTCGCCGCCGACATCACGATCTCGGACACCGCGCTCACGATCGGCGACGACGCGACCGTGACCTTCCGCTTCACCGAACCGGTGAAGGGTTTCACCAAGGACGACGTCACGGTGCCCAACGGCGAACTGTCGAACCTCGTGAGTTCCGACGGCGGCACCACCTGGACCGCCTCCCTGACTCCGAGCGCCGGCGCCACCGCCACCGGCAACGTGCTGACCGTGAACTATGCCGGCATCACCGACCTGGCCGGCAACGCCAACACCGGCAGCGCGAGCAGCGATACCTATACGGTCGACACGGTCCGCCCGCACCTGGCCTCGACCATCGCGATCAGCGAAGACACGCTGGCGATCGGCGGCAGTGCCACCGTTACTTTCGTCTTCAACGAGGCGGTCACCGGTTTCTCGCTCGACAAGGTCACTGTCCCCAACGGCACGCTGCGCGACCTGGCGACGACCGACAATATCACCTACACCGCGACCTTGACGCCCAATGGCGGCGCCAGCGTCGCCAGCAACGTCCTGACCCTGGACTATGACGGCATCGCCGACGCGGCTGGCAACGCCGGGATCGGCAGCGACAGCAGCGTCAACTATGCGGTCGACACCGTGCGCCCCACCGTGGCCGGGAGCATCTCGATCTCCAACACCAGCCTGACCGCTGGCCAGACCGCGACGGTCACGTTTACCTTCACCGAACCGGTCATCGACTTCAGCGCCGACGACATCATTGTCCCGAACGGCACGCTGAAGGATTTCATTTCGTCCAACGGCGGCGCTACCTGGGCCGCAACGCTGGTGCCCAATGCCGGCATCGCGGACGCCACCAACGTCCTGACGCTGGACTATGCCGGCATCACCGACCTGGCCGGCAATGCCGGCGACGGCACCGTGGACAGCGGCAACTACGCCGTCAACACCAAGGCGCCGGGCCTGGCCGGCCCCATCGGAATCTCCAGCACCACGCTCGGGATCGATGGCAGCGCCGTGGTCACCTTCACCTTTACCGAAGCGGTCTCCGGTTTCGATCGCCTGGATGTCATCGTGCCCAACGGCACGCTGTCGACGCCGGCGACGACCAACGGCATCATCTGGACGGCCACCCTGACCCCGAACCCGGGCGCCACCGCCGCCGGCAATGTGTTGACGGTCGACCTGAGCGGGGTCCGCAACGCTGCCGGCAATGCGGGCGTGGGCACGGTCGACAGCACCATCAGCTACGCCGTCGATACCGTGCGCCCTGACGTGGTCTCGATCGCCATGAGCGACACTGCCCTGGCCAGCGGCGAGACCGCCACGGTCACGTTCACCTTCAGCGAAGCGGTTAAGGGGTTCACCACTGGGAAGGTCAACGCCCCCAACGGCGAGCTCACGGACCTGGCTACCAGCGACGGCGGCCTGACCTGGACCGCGACCTTCACGCCAAACACCAAGACCAGCGCCGCCAGCAATGTGCTGGAGGTTGACCTCACCGGCATTACCGATATGGTGGGTAACCCCGGCATCGGCATCGCCGAGAGCGACAACTACGTCGTCGACACCACGGCGCCGGTACTGGCCCAGCCGATCGGAATCGACGACACCGCCCTCAAGATCGGCGACAGCGCCGAAGTCACCTTCGTCTTCGACCAGGCGGTGAGGGGCTTCACGGCTGCCGACGTCACCGTACCGAACGGCACGCTGTCCAATCCGGTGTCGAGCGACGGCGGCATTACCTGGACCGCCACCCTGACCCCGACCCCGGGCGCCACCGCGGCGTCCAACAGGCTGGTGCTGAACTACACCGGCATCGAGAACCTGGCCGGAAACGCCGGCATCGGCACCCAGGAGAGCGGCAACTACGCGGTCGACACGCTCGCGCCGACGGCAATCGTCACGCTGAGCGATCTCGACCTGCGCGCCGGCGAGACGGCCCAGCTGACGATCTCCTTCAGCGAGATCGTCAGCGGCTTCGACAAATCGGTGGTCACCGCGCCGAACGGCGTCCTGGGCGAGTTCACCACCGTTGACGGCGGCAAGACGTGGAGCGCGACCTTCACGCCGAGCGCCAACACGACTGCAGCGAACAACGTCATCTCGGTCAGCCTGGCCGGCGTGAGCGACCTGGCCGGCAACCCGGGGGCGGGCAGCGCCCCCTCGCCGACTTACGCGGTGCGCACCGCGAACACCCCGACCCAGCCGCCAATCGACCCACCGGTCGAACCGCCGGCGCCGCAGCCCGATCCCGGCACGATCGATGGCGTCAAGGTGGAAACCGGAACCCTGCCGGTCGATCCGGGCACCGGCGTGCCCGGCAAGGTCGTGACGGTGCCGGTGATTACCAGCACCCGTCCCGACGACCCGACCTCGCCGAACGCCAGCCTGGCCGACATCCCGCTGGGCCTCGGCGCCGCGGGCGGTCCGCGTACCGAACTACTGATCAGCCTTCCGGTCGGCACCGGCATGCGGGCCGAAGGTCCATCCTCCCTGCTCACCAATGCGCAGGCGCTGCTCGACCTGATTCGCCGCATCGAGAACCAGACCGACGACGGTTCCAGCGCCCAACTGGGCATGACCGGCAACGGCACCGGCTTCCTTGGAAGCCTGGCGCCGGACACCCTGCTGCAGAGCCAGACGCTGGTGCTGACCGCGGCCCCGGGCTTGAACACGCCGCAGACCATCCAGATCAACGGCAGCTCGACCACGCCGGCAAACGGCGACCACAACGCCACCGCCATCGGCCTCGTCATCGACACCACCGGTCTGCCGTCCGGCAGCACGGTACAGCTGAACAATGTCGATTTCGCCGCCATCGTCGGCGCCGCCACCGTGCGCGGCGGCGATGGCCGCAACTTCGTCACCGGCGACGACTCCGGCCAGAACATCTTCCTGGGCGCCGACGACGATGTCCTGATCGGCGGCGGCGGCAACGACGTCATCGGCAGCGCCGGTGGCGACGACCTGCTCGATGGTGGCTCTGGCGACGACATCCTGGTGGGCGGCATCGGCAACGACCGCCTGATCGGCGGCACCGGCAACAATGTACTGCAGGGCGGCCGCAGCAGCCAGGGCGAGTGGGGATTCTACCTCGCCGCCGACGGGACGCTGATGGCGCGCCACGAGACCGCACTGTTCGCGCCGGGCCAGCATGAACGCCTGGCGTTCGCCGAACTGAACGGCGCGGCGCGCGAACTGGCCTTCCTCGACGCTGACAAACCGATGCTGTCCTCGCTGTCGCTGCTGTACCACGCCGCCTTCGGGCGCGCGCCGGACCTGGGCGGACTCTCGTTCTGGGCGCTGGGCGGCGCTACCGTCGAGACCGCGGCCGCCGAATTCCTGAAGTCCGCCGAATGGCAGGCGGCCGGTGGCGGCGCCCTGTCCGACGCGGCCTTCATCGAGACCCTGTACCAGAACGTGTTCGGACGCGCGCCCGACAGCGGCGGCCAGGCTTTCTGGACCGCACAGCTGGCCGGCAGCACCGGCGCGCCAGCCATGAGCCGCGCCGAAGTTCTGGTGGCGGTCTCGCAAAGCGATGAGCACAAGCTGGCGTGGAACACGGCCGACGGCTTCCTGATCGGCGCCGCATCGCTGGACCTCGAGACCGACTGGATCGTCGACGGTGGGACCGATACCGCCGTCTACGCCGGCAACACCGCCGACTACAAGTTCATCATCGACGCCGATGGTCGCCTGAAGGTGGAGAGCAAGGCCAGCGGCGATCTCGACCAGCTGGTCGGTATCGACCTGGGCGAATTCAGCGACGGCACGCTGGACCTCGGCTTTCTGCAGGGGGAACTGGCAACGCTCAAGCAACTGGGCCTGCTGTACCAGACGGTGCTCGACCGCGCCGGCGACCTGGGCGGCTTCCAGTGGTGGCTCGCGCGCGACATCGACGGCGCCCGCCTGGTGCAGGACTTCATCGCCACCGACGAGTTCAAGGCGCGCTACGACAGCGTCAGCGACGCCGCCTTCGTCCAGGCGCTGTACGACAACTCGGGTCTGGACGCCAGCGCGGCCGGCGGCACGGCGAGCTGGGAGGGCTATCTGGCCAGCCATACCCGCGCCGAACTGATCGCCAGCTGGCTGACCCAGGACGGTGTGGTGGACGCCCAGTTCACCGGCGCGGGCCTGTGGCTGGTCTGAACCACGGGCCGGCGCAGGACGACGATAACGCCGTGCTCGAGGCGCTGCGCGAACGCAGCGCCGGCCTGAAAGGACCGGCCACTGGGGCGGATTGGCAGCGCCAGGTAAGGGCGCTGTACCGGCGCGGGATCTCGATCGAGACCGCGCTGCAATTCCTGTATGCGCAGCGGCCCGACCGGCGGGCGTTCCAGGCCTGGCTGCTGGCATGTGGCCGGCCGCAGCCAACCGATTCGGATCCTTCAACCGGCGCGGACGACGGCGCATTGTCGGCGGCCCAGTGGGAATGCTGGGAGCGCAATGGCTACCTGGTGCTGCCGGGCGCCGTCTCGCGTGCCCGGTGCGAAGAGACGCGCCAGGCGATCTGGGACTTTCTCGAGGCCAGCCCTGGCGACCCCGCGTCCTGGTATGGCGCGCATCCCGGCAAGCGCGGCATGATGCTCGACTTCTACGACCATCCGGCGCTGGCGGCCAACCGCGCCGCGCCAGCGGTGCGCCGCGCCTGCGAACAGCTGTATGGCAGCACCGCAATCTATCCGTCCATCGACAAGGTCAGCTTCAATCCGCCCGAAACGGACGGCAGCCGTTTCCAGGGCAGCCTGCTGCACTGGGATGCGAGCCTGTGCCTGCCGATGCCGTTCGGGTTGCAGGGTTTGCTGTACCTGGGCGATTGCGGCCCGGGCGACGGCGCCTTCCACTGCGTTCCCGGTTTCCACGAGCGCCTGCCGGACTGGCTGGCCGGCGTCCCGGCCGGCGTGCACCCGCGCGACTGGGCGCTGCGCGACCTGGAAGCCGTGCCGGTTCCCGGCCAGGCCGGCGACTTCATCCTGTGGCACCAGGCCCTGCCCCATTGCGCCACGCCCAATCGCGGCGCGCTGCCGCGCATGGTGCAGTACCTGACGTATCTGCCCGATACCATCGAGCATCAAACGCGATGGATCTGACCTTGAACGATCGAAGAACGGACGCCGACGAACTGGCCCGGCTGCGCGAGCTGGCCTGCACAATCGTGGCCACGGGTCCCGACCTGCGCGAGGCTATCCTGCCGATCCAGGAACTGCGCCTGCTGGCCGAACGCCTGTCGGCGATGGACATGTCGGTACAGCTCGACATCGGCGACGGCGAGAGCTGGCTGCCGTCCGGCCTGGCCGTCTCGCCCGTCAACGCCGCCCTGTGCGCACACGAGTTCCTGCGCGGCGCCGCCTTCATCCAGGGCGCGGCCCGGGCCATGGAACAGGCCGCGGCGCGCTGCGAAGGACGTCCGCTGCGGGTCCTGTACGCCGGGTGCGGGCCATACGCCTTCCTGCTGCTTCCCCTGCTCGCGCTATGGCCCGCGCACCGGGCGCAGTTCACGATGCTCGACATCCACCCCGACGCGCTGGCGCCGGCGCGCAGGCTGGTGGAGGCCCTCGGCCTGGCTGCCGGCGTGAGGTCGTGGCGGCAGGCCGACGCCGCGACAATCCAGCTCGACCCGGACGCACTGCCGGACGTGATCGTCAGCGAAACCATGAGCGCGGCGCTGAAAAGCGAGCCGCAGGTGGCGATCACCCGCAACCTGCTTGGCCAGGCGCCCGACGCGCTGATGGTGCCGGCCTCGGTGCGGGTCACCTGCGTGCTCAGCGAACGCCCGGACCCGACTTCTTACTGGCGCGACACCGCCATCCTGGGGCAGGTGTTTGCGCTGGACGCGGCGGCCGTCGCGGCTTGGGACGCCGCGCCCGACGGCATGCTGCCGGCCGCCACCTTCACCCTGCCGGACGAACTCGCGCCGCATGCGACGCTGCGCCTGTACACCGACATCACGACCTTCGACGGCGTCGAACTGACCCACGGCGACTGCAGCCTGAACACGCCGCGCTACCTGCAGGGCAAACCATTGTTCGCCGGTGGCCAGCGGCTACAGTTCTGCTACCGCCTGGGCGCCGACCCGGGCCTCGACTACACGATACTGCCGGCCTGAGGGCGCCAGCGCAGTTCCAGGCGCAGATCGTCTTCGCCCTCCACGACGAATCCCAGCGCCGCATACAGGCGGCGTGCGGCCGCATTATCCTTGCGCACCGACAGCGCCACGCCGTGCCCCCTATCCGCCGCCTGCGCCTGCAGGCGGCGCAGGGCCTCCCCCGCTACGCCGCGGCCGCGCGCCTGCGGCAAGACAGCGATGTCGACCACCCGCACGGCGTCGCCGTCGCCGACCGTGACGAACCTACCCACCGCCGCCCCATCGAGCTCCAGCACCTGGTAGGCCGCATCCGGATAGCTCTGGCGATAACCGGCGACCTGCATCCGCTGCTGCATGGCAACCAGCCCATCGATCATGGCGGGATCCGCAGGCAGCGCCAGCAGGTCGCCACGGGTGCTTCGGTACAGGGCGGCGAGGAATGCTTCGTCGGCGGAGTCGGCGGGGCGGATATGCAGCGCGGTCAGTGTCATGGCAAACAAGCGGTGATTGTTGTACGTGCCCGGACAGTATATGCGGCGCCTAAGCGTCGCGGCAAGCCGGGCCGGCCGAGGGCGACGCTTGCGGCGCCGCGCTCGGGCCTGCCGTCACGGGCCGCCCGCCATCCCACTCAAGGCGGTCGATGCACATCCGGCGCGCGGTCTGCGCAAGGTCCCAGGCGTGGTAGACGATCCAGGTCTGGCTGCCGTCGGGCGAGCTGGTGAAGCTGTTGTGGCCAGGCCCGACGGCGGCGCCGGGGCGGCTGCGCATCAAGAGCGCTTCTTCGCCCCCGGCCGGACGCCGGTAGGGTCCGAGCGGGTGGTCGGCCGTCACGTAACTGATGCCATAGTTCTCGCGTTCCCAGGCGCCGCCGCTGTAGAAGCAGTAATAGGTATCGTCATGCACCTGCAGCGCGGCGCCCTCCACCGTGTGCCAGTCGCGCAGCGCGCCGTAGATGTGGCGGTCCTTGCGGAATACATGCCAGTCGTGGTGCGGGCGCACCACCAGTCGCGGATCGCCCGCCAGCACGCGCATATCGAGCAGGCGGTCGACCACGATGCCGGTGCCGATCCGGTGGTCGCCCTCCGGGTCGAGGAAGTCGACGCAATAGAACAGATACCACTGGCCGTCGCGGTCGCGGAAGGGGTGGGCGTCGATCGAGAACGGCTGGTCGGGAACCAGGAGCGTCCCGCTGTCGACGAACGGTCCGGCCGGGTGATCCGCCAGCGCCACCCGCAACTGCTGGTCGGTGCCTTCGGACGCGCTGCCCGACGAGTAGTACATATAAAAGCGCCCCTCGTGGCAGGCCACCTCGGGCGCCCAGTAATGGACGTCGCCATTCGGCGCCAGAGCGTGGCCCAGCGGCTCCCACGCGACCAGATTGGTTGACCGCAGCACCGGGACCTGGCGGCCGTCCGCCCCGGCGGGACCGGTGCCGTAGGCATAGTAGACGCCCTCGTGCTCCAGCACGAAGGGATCGGCCATGGTGTCGGGGTACACCGGGTTCTGGTAGGTGCGCTGCATCGTCTCTCCTGAAGGGGCGGGTTCACATCCTGAAGCGCAGGCTCACGCCATAGGTCGTCGGGTTATAGCGGATATCGCGCGGCTGATAGGGGCCGAGCGAACTCTGGAACCTGGCGCGGGTCAGGTTGATCGCGTCGAATTGCAGCGACAGCCTGGGATTGAGTTCATAGCCGATGCTCAGGTCGACAAAGGTGGTGGCCTTCACCACGCGGTCCTGGTCGAATGGCGGCTCGGCGATCTGCTCGACGTAGTCGCCGCGGCGCGTCGCGGCCAGGCGGCCGGTGATGCCATGGCCCTCGTACAGCAACGCCACATTGTAGTTCTGGCGCGCCACGCCCACCAGCGCGGTAGTGACGAAGTCGTTGCTGTCGAACCCGGTCTTGCTCTCGTTATCGCCGTCGATCCAGGTGTAGTTGAACTGCGCGCCGAAGCCGCTCCACGGGCCGGGCAGGAAGTCGAAGAACTTCTGGATGCCGAATTCGGCGCCGCGCAGGGTGCCCTTGCCCGAGTTCTGCGGTCGCGTCACGCGGTACACCTGGCCACCAATCGATTCGTCCAGCGTGAAGCTCTGCAGGTAGCCGACGATATCGCGGTGGAACAGCGCCAGCTGGGCATAGCCGTTGTTCTCGAAATAGTATTCGAGGGTCGCATCCAGGTTGGTCGAGCGGGTCGGGCTCAGGTAGGGATTACCGGCGCCGCCGCTGCCCGGCGCGTTGACCGTCGGCGGCACCAGCGACAGCGCCGGATTGAGCGCGCTGAAATTGGGCCGGGTGATGGTGCGCCCCACCGACAGGTGCGATTGCCAGTCGTCGGTCCAGCCGATGGTCGCCGCGGCGCTGGGCAGGTAGTTGGTCTCGTAGGTCGACAGGTCGACGTCGGAGATCACGTCGCCGATGCGGGTCTGGCCGCGCAGCTCGCGGTTCACACGCACCACGCGCGCGCCCGCTTCGCCGCTGATGTCGATACCGGCCAGCTCGGTGTCCCAGCGCGCCGCCAGGTACAGCGTGGCGCTGCGCTCGCGCTGGTCGAACAGGCGCGTCGGGTCTTCGGGCACCCGGCCCGGCCCCACCCCGTAGCCTTCGCGCACCAGGTTGCCATGGTCGATCAGGAAGTCGGCCGAGGGCGTCGCCCACGGTCCGCCCAGGCGGTCCAGGCCCGGCGACAGCTGCTGGAACGACGGCCCAAAGGCTTGTTCCGGCGACGGCCGCACGGCGCCGGTAAAATCGGCATGGCCCTCGGCGCCGTGGTAGCTGGCCTTGCGCGTCGACAGCCGCACGCCGCCCAGCAGCGCGCTGAAGAAGCCGTCGCCGCCGAGGCGCCAGGTGGCGTCCGAGCGCCACTGGAATTGCGAGCCGGCCTGCTCGTTCCAGTTCTGCACCAGGCCGCGCAGCACGGACTGGCTTGGATCGCGCAGGGCGTTGGCGCTGGTTGGGGTGGTGACGCTGTTGTAGCCGCCATGGCCGTCGGCGCCGGCGGCGAACACGCTGGAGCTCGCGCCCGGCACCTGCTGGTCGACGATCACCGTGTCGTTGACGAACTTGGAGCGGGTATAGCCCAGTTGCGAATCGACGGATAAGGGACCGTCCGCGTACTTGAGGCCCAGGTTCAGGTAGTGCGTGGTGGTGCGCTCGTTCTGGCCCCAGGTGCTGGTGGCTGTGTACGGATCCCAGTCATAGGCCCCGCCGAACTGCGCCGCCGGCGCGCTGGCCGCCAGGATCTGGCAGATGGCGCCCATCGGCGTGTTGCAATGCTGGCCCTGCGGCGCCAGCACCACGTTTGTCAGGCGCGGCGCCCAGGTGACAATGTTCAGGATGTAGTTGACCGCATTGCGGCCCTGGTAGCCCATGCCCAGGTACTGGGCGCTGGCCTGGAGCCGGGGATTGATCTTCCATTGGAAGGCCCCGTGCACGCTCTGGCGCTCGCGCTCTCCGCTATTGTAGATGCCGCCGATATTGGGCAGCTGGCCCAGCACCTCGCCCTCCCCCAGTGCAAACGGCGGCCGCTCGCCCAGCCGGGTGGCGCTGCCGTCGGGCCGCACCGCGAACACATTGGTCGGCCGGTCGACCCATTGCACCGGATAGGCCCAGTTCTCGCGGTTGACGGCGACGTCGAACAGCGCGCCCATCTCGCCCAGGCCGGTCTGCCATCGATTGCTGACCAGGAAGCCGCCGCCCGGATTGTGCCGGTCTTTGGTCGCGTCGCTGCCATTGGTCTGCTGCAGGCGGTCCTCGATGTAGCCGCTGGCCGTGAAGCCCTTGCTGTCGAACGGCGCGCGCAGGCGGATATTGACGGCGCCGGCGATGCCGCCCTCGAACTGGTTGGCGGTGGCCGATTTATAGACTTCCATGCCGCCGATCGACTGCACCGGCAAGTCCTGGTAGGACAGGCGGCGGCCCGCGGCGGTGAAGATCTCGTTGCCGTCAAGCGTGGTGGCGACGTCGGGCAGGCCGCGGATGATGACGGTATCGGTCTGGCCGCGGTCGCGGCCGACCTGCACGCCGGCCACCCGCTGCAAGGCGTCGCCGGCCTGGCGGTCGGGAAACTTGCCGATGTCGTCGGCATTGATGGCGTCGACCACCTGCACCGCGTCGCGCTTGATGGTCTCGGCCGAGCGCAGGCTCTGGCGCAGGCCGGTGACTTCGACAACGGCGGTGGCGCCCGGTGCGAGTGCGGGCGGCGCTACGGTGTCCGGCTCTTCCTGGTCCGACTGTGCCAGCGCCGGTGCGGCATGCGCCGACAGCAGCATGATGGCCGCGCAGATCGGCCGGATGTTCGATCGGGTCATGCCTGTCTCCTGTTGTGGTGGTCGAGGAATCTCGTCCGGCCCGCCGGTCAGTGCCGGCCTGGGTCCATGCCACATACTAAGAGGGGGCTGCCCGCGTCACCCATAACGAAACGCGCGGGAGCTATCTGAAATCGTCATGTCATGGGTTCGCGCAAGCCCTGTCCGGCGGCGCTGTCGGCCCAGCCGGGCGTGAAGGCCCGGTCGCCGGCGTCGAACAGGAAGGCACGGGTGGCGGGAAACGCCAGGGTTACCCGGCTGCCGGGGGCCGGCGGCGCGGTGTCGGCGTCGCACTTGAGCGCCACCATGTCGCCACCGCCGTCGGCGTGCGCATACACCAGGGTCACGTCGCCCAGGTATTCGACCAGAGCCACGCTGGCGCCGATGCCGCCGCCCTCGCCCGTGTGCACGATCTGCAGGTGTTCCGGGCGCACGCCCAGCACCACCTTGTCGCCCGGCCTGGCGCGCGCCGCGTCGGCCGCGACCTGCACCCGCACCCCGTGCGCCAGTTCGACCGTTGCGCTGCGGGCCTGGGCCGAGACCAGGGTCGCCTCGAAGAAATTCATGCGCGGCGAGCCGAGAAAGCCGGCCACGAAGCGGTTGGCCGGGCGCTCGTACAGCTCGAAGGGGCTGCCGACCTGCTCGATGCGGCCGCCATTGAGCACCACGATCTTCTGGCCCAGGGTCATCGCCTCGACCTGGTCGTGGGTGACGTAGATCATGGTGCTGCCCAGCTCCCGGTGCAGGCGCGCCAGTTCGACCCGGGTCTGGCCGCGCAGCGCGGCGTCCAGGTTCGACAAGGGTTCGTCGAACAGGAACACCTCGGGCTTGCGCACAATGGCGCGGCCGATCGCCACCCGCTGGCGCTGGCCACCGGACAGCGCTTTCGGTTTGCGCTCGAGCAGATGGCCGATCTGCAGGATCCCGGCGGCGCGCTCGACCCGCGCGCGGATCTCGGCCTTCGGCACCTTGGCAAGCTTGAGCGCGAACCCCATATTCTCGAACACGCTCATGTGCGGATACAGTGCGTAGCTCTGGAACACCATGGCGATGCCGCGCCGGGCCGGCTCGATCTCATTGCTGACGACGCCGCCAATCTCCAGCGTGCCCTCGCTCACGTCCTCGAGCCCGGCGATGATGCGCAGCAAGGTCGACTTGCCGCAGCCGGACGGGCCGACGAAGACGACGAACTCGCCATCGTCGATCTCCAGGTCGATGTCCTTGACCACGACGTTGTCGTCGAAGCGCTTGCGGATGCCGCGCAGGCTCACCGATGCCATATTCTGCCTCTAGTCATTATGCTCATTCGATCAGCCCTTGAGGCCACTGGCGGCCAGGAAGCCCTGGGTCACGCGGCGCTGGAACACCGCATACGCCAGCGCCACCGGCAGCGCCCCGAGCAGGGCGGCCGCCATCAGCTGGGCGTAGCGCACCCCGAATGCGTCATAGGTCTGGGTCAGGCCCAGTGGGATCGTCATCATGTCGTTCGAGGTCACGATGATGAACGGCCACAGGAAGTTGTTCCAGGCGCCAATGAAGGTGACGATCGCCATCGCCCACACGATATTGCCCGAGATTGGCAGGTAGACGCTCCACAGCACGCGCAAGGGCCCCGCCCCATCCATCAGCGCCGCCTCGCGAAAATCCGCGGGCACCGCATCGAAGAACTGCTTGAACACATAGATCACCACTGGCGAAACCACCTGCGGCAGCACCAGGCCGGCGTAGCTGTTGATCAGGCCAAGCCCATTCATAGTGCGAAACAGCGGCACCAGCAAGGCTTCGAACGGCAACAGGAACGCCAGCATGGCAATGCCGAACAGCGCCGAGCGCCCCTTGAAGCGCAGCTGCGAGAAAGCGTAGGCCGCCATCAGGCTGACCGCCATCGTCACCAGCGTCACCAGCAACGCGACCAGGGCGCTGTTGAACAGCCAGCGCGGCAGGTTGCCGGCGCCGAGCGTCTTGGCGAAGGCGTCCAGGGTCCAGCTGCGCGGCAGCCAGTGGAAGGTGGCGGACACGGTCTCGAGTTCCGGCCGCAGCGCTGTCGACAGCGCCCACAGCAGCGGAAATACCCACAGCGCCGCCAGCACGCAGGCCGACGCCGTGGCGACAATGCTCCAGCCAAGTTGCGACCGATGCTTCATGCCGCCCTCCCGGCGCGCGTTCGGCGCCACGAGCGGCCCAGCCACAGCTGCAGCAGCGATAGCGCGATGACCACCGCCATGAAGGCCATCGCGATCGCCGCCGCATAGCCGGCGTCGCTCTGGGTGAAGGCGGTTTCGTACATATAGTGCAGCGTCACGCGGGTGGTGTTGAACGGCCCGCCGGTGGTGAGGATATAGGTC
>Ga0265797_10003459_pt1 | contig 25162 bp, 15 predicted proteins | sample P2T30metagenome_FD_192433 | JGI IMG/M metagenome (GOLD analysis project Ga0265797, IMG submission 192433) | Plant litter microbial communities from East Loma Ridge, Irvine, California - P2 T30 | ecosystem: Environmental > Terrestrial > Plant litter > Unclassified | place: USA: California... | reverse complement strand
GCCTCGCGCTCGGACTCGAGCAGGCAGAGAATGTCGTCCTCGCGAACTGTATCCTGTTGTTAGCTTCCGGGGTTCCGTGGGGTGAATCGTGGTGTCGGTGTCGCTTCGTACCTGGGCCCTTGACGTTGCGGATGATGGAGCGGGTGGTGTCGTCCATGAACTCGACGCGGACCTGGGTCACGCCACCGCGGGAGCCTGGGTGTATGTGTTAATGTCTCCTCTTGCCGTATGTATCTCTCTCTTTCAATATCGTGGGACCGTACCGGTGCGGCCGAGAACGCGGGTGACCTTGACGAGCTTGACGGGAACCCTTTTCGCATACGTTAGTCCGTATGTTCCTCCCTCATTGTCGTGGCTGCGCTCCAGCAGAACTCACTTGGCAGAGTCCATTTTGGCGAAAGTGGATTATGTGACTGGGAGGTTTCGGATGGTCGTTGTCTTAAGCGTCGTGCGTGCGTGCGAGGTCGTCGTCAGTCCAGCCAGCAATCGCGCAGGCGGGCAAATTCGTCGGGCTGTGGAATTTGTGCGGCTTCGCCCGCGATTCTCAATCTTGGCATGGGCTTCTCGTCACGTGGTGACTGTTTTCACTTACCTGCTCGAATGTGACAGCACTCAATCCTGGTTTTCAAACGTACATGTATGATTGAAATGTCTTTGCTTTGCTAGGACGACCATCACCTGCGATTTCTTGTCAGACAATTTTTTGGGCGGAAGTTAAACGAGATCTCACTAGGCGGATGCATGCTATGCGATCGATTCAATCTCTAATCGTCGGCGATTTTGACGGCACACACCCAGGAAACGACAATGCTGCTGGACACCTCAAATGCGGTCGATTACTGTCATCTGCCCATGTATCGTCGTTTGACGATCTGGCATTCATTGGAACTCATTCACTCAAGTCAGAGTCACGTGATCCATATCAGGAACCGATTCCGGGCGCGCTAAGATTGCAATCGCGTCTGGGGAAAAAATGACTGCTAAGAAAAGCGTAACAGATTGGCTTTGGTGGGATGGCATTGAGGATGGAGGGGAAACAAAGAGTCATCGCCATGCGATACCAGTCACCAATCGCACAAGTAAATAACACAACGTTGTCTTCTTCTCCCTCTCCACCAGCCATACACACCGTCGTGACCGGCACGTGGAAATAAAGTACAAACCGCCCGGTACCAGTACCAAAACCAGCCGAGATAGCAGCGGCGCAAATCGTCTTCTCTCAAAGTTCCGCAGACGGCCACCTCATAGCCTGGTTTAGCTTGGGCATTGGCAATAACTAGTGGCCCTCTGCCGTCTGAGTCAAGAAACCCATCACTATTAGTTCATATACACATCTCCAGCACGCAATGGATCTCGTCAACTCGTACGTTCCTCCTCCACCACAACACCAGCAGCAGCAGCCTTCGCCCAGCCCGCCGCCGCCATGGAGAGACCCGGCATGAACGAGGATGGCACCATGCCCCGCCGCTTCAGCCGCGCCCTGCCCACCTTGACTAACCTCGTCGGCAGCCTAAACGACCGCCTGTTGTTCGCAGTCCCCAAGAAGGGCCGCCTGAACCAGGCCTGCATCGAGCTGCTCTCCGGCTCCGACATCCAATTCCACCGTCACAACCGCCTCGACATCGCCCTGGTGAAGAACCTGCCTCTGGCCCTGGTCTTCCTCCCGGCCTCCGACATTCCTACCTTTGTCGGCGAGGGCAGAGTCGACCTTGGAATCACTGGCCGCGATGTCGTCGCCGAGCACGAGGCTGTCACGCCCGCGACCGAGACTTCCGGCATTGAAGAGTTGATGGACCTGGAATTCGGACGCTGCAAGCTGCAGGTCCAGGTGCCTGAGAAGGGCAACTTGCACACCCCGGAGTCGCTCGTTGGCAAGACGCTCGTGACTAGCTTCACCGGCTTGTCGGAGCAGTACTTCCGCGAGATGGAGAAGAAGGTGTCAAACGGCGAGAGCAACGGCGAGGGCGCGGACAAGCTCAAGACCACGATCAAGTTCGTCGGAGGCAGTGTGGAAGCCGCCTGCGCGCTCGGTGTCGCTGACGGTATCGTCGATCTTGTTGGTAAGTTTTCAGAGACAATGCGCCAACGATTTGTGCAGAATGCTAACGCGCACGAATAGAATCCGGCGAGACGATGCGCGCCGCCGGCCTCAAGGCCATCGCAACGGTCGTCGAATCCACCGCCGTGCTCATCTCCAGCAAACGACCCTCAGACCCCAAGCTTGTCAGCCTGATCACCAACCGCATCAAGGGCGTGATCACGGCGCAAAAGTTCGTGCTCTGCACCTACAACGTCGAGCGCAAGAACCTCGCAAGCGCCTCCAAGATCACACCCGGCAAGCGCGCGCCCACTGTCACCAGCTTGGACGACGAGGACTGGGTTGCTGTGCAGGCCATGGTTGAGAGGAAGACCATCGCCACCGTCATGGACGAGTTGAGTGCTATGGGAGCTACGGATATCATTGTGACGAAGATCGAGAACACCAGGTCGGGTTGAAGAGTTGGTTTGAATAGAGAGATGATTAAAAAAAAAAGAGGAAGCGTGGGGAGGACGGAAAGAGAGGCATGTTACGGCGTGGTGTCCGGCGCTATGTGCAACTTGGCAGGAAATAGATTTGACGGCTTATGATACGGTTCAAAGATGAGGATGAGTTCACAATGCTAGATCGCTTTTTCTTTGGATCGAAGGGATACAAATTGATAGTCGGACGATTTGCCAAAGAGAAAGTTTGAATCGATACGCTTTTGCTGATATGTTGCAAATTATTGCAAAGGGAATGAATGGGTTCGGGAAAAATACGATCCCGAGGTCTCCATTTGACAGGCGGAAGAGGTTGTGGTACAGTTGTAGTCGTGGCCAATTGCTGTATACCCTTACTGTACCTTATATGTTTGCACGCATAGCAGCAGTTCGAGCACGTGGAAAGGAAAGTTAGAGTACTACTTCTTCTCAAACCTTCCAGAACCATTCCAAAACCTCTTCATATAGCTACAGCAGTTCAGTGCTTTGAGACATTCGGACGACTTATACAATGCATTGTGATGCTGCGGAATCGATCGACTGTTGATGAATCCAAGGCTTCTTCTTGTTCGCTCTTTTCCACTACAAGCGCACATCCTCTGCAACACATGATCACTATCGGTGAAGCTAGTCTCCTCACTCCCGGGCTCAATTCGACAAAAGATTGATATTTGGTTGAATTTGACAACATTGGACTCGAGTCTGGAACGTCGACAATCAAACCACGCGTCCTCGAAATTCCAGGCCCCCACGGACGGCTGCAGCGGCTGGCTTGCCTCCTGAAACCTCTTGTGCAACCCATTCTCTTCCTCGCAGGACACAACATTGTAATTCCGGATATGGCGTCGACTATACATCCGTACCTTACGGAGCCGGATATCGTAGTCCTACAAAATCTGTTCAAGGACATCGACGAGGCAGGTTCGAAGACATCGGAACCTGCAAGCCAATTCGAGAAAGTCAATGCCAACGACAATTCGGAATACCTCAAGACCGACGATGGAGCTCTCAATCGACTGAAGGCCCTGAACGATCCCAAACACCCGGAATTCCAGCCTACAGTACTGGTCACCTGGGACGAAAAGGACATTCCTCCCTTCATCAACGAGTACGTTGTTCGTCCATACACCAAGCTCGCCACACGCATTGTCCGCCATCCTGCAGATGTCGTCTTCCTCACACATATCATCTTGTACATGTGCGTCAACGTTCCGAGTGCAGTCTACCTGTTCTTCAACTTCTCTTGGATCCATGGCGTCTTGCATACCGCTTTCACCTTCTGGTGTGCGGGTTCCTTCACTCTCTTGATGCACAATCACATCCACAACAACGGCGTGCTGTCGAAAGACTGGGCCGTCTTCGACTTCTGCTTCCCCTACATTCTGGAGCCTCTCATGGGACACACATGGGACTCGTACTACTACCACCACGTAAAACATCACCACGTCGAAGGCAACGGCCCGAACGATCTCTCTTCCACCCTTCGATACCAACGCGACGACATCTGGCATTTCCTACACTACGTTGGGAGATTCCTGTTCCTCATCTGGCTCGATCTCCCGCTCTACTTTGCACGCAAGAAGAACTACAAATTGGCCCTGCAGTCTGCCGCCTCCGAGTATGGAGCGTATGCTTTCCTGTACTTCATGACGGCGCACGTGAACGCGCGTGCCTCGACATTCACCCTCATCATACCGTTCATGCTCCTCAGACTGGGCCTCATGGTCGGCAACTGGGGCCAACACGCTCTCGTCGACGAGCTCGAGCCGGACTCTGATTTCCGCTCAAGCATCACCCTGGTTGACGTACCCGTAAGTCTCACCAATACCCTCACCAATCACTCACATCAAACCAAATAAGACCTCCCCTCTAACAAATATCTCCCAATGCAGAGCAACCGCTTCTGCTTCAACGACGGCTACCACACCGGCCACCACCTCAACCCGCGCCGCCACTGGCGCGACCAGCCCGTCCACTTCCTCGAATCCAAAGCCGCCTACCGCGACGGCCGCGCCCTGGTCTTCCACAACATCGACTACCTCATGATGACGCTCAAACTAATGCAGAAGGACTACCTGTACCTCGCCAACTGCCTGGTCCCCATGGGCGACCAGATCGGCAAGTCGCAGCAGGAGCTCGCCGATATGCTGCGCTCGAAAACGAGGCGTTTTACTGAAGAGGAGATTAGGGCGAAGTTTAAGGCGCCGGTTTCGGTCGCTGAAAGGAAGAGTGCTGCTGTGCCGCTTACGGTTGAGGATGAGAAGAGGGGGGTTAAGGATGAGACTTTGGCGGCTGCGACGTCTACGGCGACGAGTGCTGCGGTAGATGGGGAATATAGGAGTCGTAAGTGAGGCGTGGGAGACGTCTATTGTTCGGGATGGTCGAGCGTTTCAGACAAACATCTTTTGCTCGTAATCTACTAAGCTAGGGAGGGAGACCGCTCTCGCGAAAACGGATCTTCAAACCCAGTCAAACAGCGATTGCACCACAAAAAAGACGAGTCCGTTGATCGTCATCTGTATCACTCGCAGCCTCATGATCACATTGTTCTTTGGCGGGGAGCTAATCTATCATTTTGATATTCCAAACGAAAAGCAGCAAGGCTCACTCCAAGATTCAGTGTCAGGCAGGCTTCTCTCATACGTCAAAACAGCCCGACTATATCTAACTACACAAGAGCAAAAGCAGACGAATTGACCACACGCTGCTTCCCGAAGCCCAGGGGAGGCAACATGCCGCCGGCAACCAGACTGGAAGCATCCTCGAGAGATTCCGGCACCGAAAGCTGCTCCTTCGACGGCACCGATTGCGAGCGTGCACTACCACCACACTCGCACCTCTGCAAAGAACCAACCCCAGCACCAGCAACGCCATCATCACTCGAACCCAGCCCCTCCCCACCGTCCCCCCCAGAATCCTCAATCTGCTTCCGCAGCGTCTCAGCCTGCTCCTTGAAAGCGCGCCACAAAGCGTACTGCTCCAACCCATCGTCCTCCCGCAAACCCATCAAACGAAACTGCAAAACATCCCCGCCCTCCTCCCTCGCAAGAGCCAACAGCGCCGCCACAAAACATTCCTGCAAGAACGCGAACGAAAATCCCTCCGTAACCCGCGCCATAGGCGCACAAAGCCTGCGCGGGAACGCGATCGCGGGTTTATGGCGCAGCTTGGCGCGCCAGAACTCGCAGTACAGCGTGCGCTCGTGCGCGTTGGGCAAGGGGAAGATGTAGGTGCGGTCGAAGCGCGAGGGCCGCTTGGCCAGGCCCGGGTCGAGGCGGTCGAGGAAGTTGGTCGAGGCGACGACGAAGATGCCGTCGTTGGCTTCTAGGCCGTCCATTTCGTTGAAGAAGTAGCTGCGGGTGCGCGGGGTCACGATCGTCTCGATGTCCTCGAGCACCAGCATGCAGGGCGCCAGGCGGCGCGCCGTGCTGAAGACGCTGCCGATGTCGTAGGTCTGGGGCGCGTTGCGGACGTAGAGGGTTGGGATTGGCTGGGTGTCGCTACCGTCGCCGCCGCGCTCGAAGAGGAGGGAGTGCATGAGGGCTTTGATGGAGATTGTTTTGCCGTTGCCGGGCTCGCCGCCGAAGATGAGGCCTCGCTTCCAGGGCACGCCGAGGTCTTCGTAGACGGCTTTGGAGTCGAAGAACTTGTCGACGACTGACGTGAGTTCTTCCTTCATCTTCTCGTCGAGGATCACTTTGTCCCAGCTTGCTTTTTGCACGGCCAGCCACATGTCCCTGCTCCTCTGCCAGTAGTTGTCGTAGACCAGAACCGTTTGGTTCAAGCCAGAAGCCTGCCACTCGCCGACCGTCAAGATGAGCTTGTCGGTGATGTGAGACGGTCCAAGAGCCTGCTCCGAGCCCACGCGTTCTTTGAGCACGTACTGTACGTTGCCGACTGTATACAGCACGAACGATTCACTCGACCATTCGTAGTGGTATTTCGCGAAATGAATCGACTCCCCCAGCTGACCCGCATGCGACCGAACAGAAGGGGCAACATAACCCCTCCAGCTGGCGAACGAGTCGGTCTCAGTATCTAAATCACAAGTGGCGAAGCCCGCGGCAGCAAAAGCTCGCAGGTTGACGTTGTTGACCGGGGTGGATGTTACGATCATTTCCGGGTTGGCCTTTCGCAATGCGGCGACATATTGCAGGTCTTGGTCTGCTGTTTTGGCGGAGGAAAGGTCGGCGACGTTGTCGAAGAGGTGATGGGGTCCGCCGGAGGTGACGTTCTCTTCGATGAGAGTGAAGGGCTCGGTGTCGGCCATTTTTCCTGAGAGATGATGGGAGTTGTTTGGAGAGATAGAGAGATCTCAGATGACTCTAAAACACTATTAAAGGGAGGTAGGTAGGTACAGTACATTTACCTACATACATACTGTACTAAGCGCCTGTTCTAGTAGTCGCTATGCATCACCTCGGCGGGGCAGTGCTGCCTGGAGCTTGATGCACCACTGATGCAGATCGCAGATCACGTCGCCAAGGTGGAAGGTAGTCTGGACGGCAGGATTCCCGTTGGACTGGATACAGCATAGTCGAAGAGGAACCGCTTCTATAAATGTGGAACGGACTATTTGAACGCTCGCGATTCATGCTTGTCAGCTCTACCGGTGAGAGAGAGGATGGCATCAACCGCAATTGAGACCAGACCATGCATACCAGGATTCTACAACGCGATTGATCTTGTCAACATCTGCACCATGTCATTCTTCCGCGGACTCTTTTGAATTTTCATAATTCATACTGGTCATCGACTCTCTTTCAACAGAGGAAAGTCTCCGACGCTGTTTCTACGACAATACTAGCAAAGCGGGAGAGATCCAGCAATGCAATCCGAGCTAGCGGCGTCGAATAGTAGTACGACGGAGCCTACGCTGGCTTTCGCCTTCGTCTTCTTCTTCTTCACTGCTGTGAACCTGAACTTCCGACCTCAAGCTGTCTCTGCCCTGAATTCTACGCATCCTAGCTCGCTGCTGGCGTTCCTGCTCGCTGTTGATGTCTCTTGTAGGGGTTTCCGCAAGTCGTAGAGGATGGTGGGGGATTTCGGCGTCTGGGCCAAAGTCACGGTTGACGGCACGGCGTCTGCGTCTTTGTCTCTTGCTAAGACGATGAGTTGGTGCTGGTTCTGGGGGGTGGTTTGTGGCGGTGGGCACGGGCTCAGTCCGAGTATCTATCATATGGTCAGCGTGAGTTGGAGTAAGCAGCAAGGGAGGGAAAGGGAGCGGACCCAGCTGTCGTACTTCTGACGCCATCGTCTTCGCCATCTGAGTAACCATTTCCGTAATCACCGCCGTAGTCGTTGCCGTAGCCACCGTAGTCGATCTCGCCATCATCGTCTTCATCATCCGGACTGACATAGTCCGCAAAATGAGCTTCCTCATCGCTGGGCACGACGTCGTCGTAGCCATATGGGCCATGGGCGAAACCGTCATTGACTCGCGATCCCTCACCAACCGAGGACTGCATAGGTGAAAAGGCACCAGCGTTGACGCCGCCATTGTCAGACCCTGAGCTGGAATCAGAATCACTGTTGTCATCCTCGCTGTTATCAGGCGAAGTTTCCTCGTCGCTCGAGATTGTTTGTACCACCGGCGTACGCCTTGTTCCGCGACTGACCTTGCCGGCTCGTTGGTTGTTGCGTGCTACCGGCCCTTCCTCGTCAGAACTGTCCTCCACCACCACAGGACGGCGAGGCTGGCGCGGCGCATCGTCAGAGTCGGAGTCGTGAATGATCGTAGGTCTAATGATCTGCCTGTGTGTGTGTCGGGGTGTCTCCTCGGCCTCTTCCTCAGAGTCTGACTGCTCTCTGCTTGAGTCGCTGCCAGATTCCTCAATCGCTTCGTTATCAAGGAATCCTTCCATGAGCGGGTCATTATCGGGGTCCTCCGAGTCTTCGGATTCAGGCTCACTGTCGAGATTCATTTGATTGCGACGATGCCTCGATCTCCGGTGAGCAGCCGTGGGTAATGGCATGGGCCCGAAGATGTCAAGATCTACGCTCCCCTCTTCGTCCGCAAAGCGCTGGTTCCCGTCTTCATCCAGATAGTCATCCTCGTCGAAAGAGCCTGGGTCATCCATCCCGTCGTAGTCGTGGGGAACAACATCATTATCCAACTCATCGTCATCATCATCACTGTTCTCCGACTCTCCAGTGTCCAGACCGAAACCGTCTTCGTCGCCAATGTTCAGTCCGCAGCTGTTGCATCTGCCTTCTTCCAACTCCCAGTGACAGTTCGGACATCTGTCTACGTCGTCCCCAGGGTCGTGCATCGGCATCCAATGCATCCGCCCTCCCTTAAACAGCCCGCTGAACAGCCCTCCGGCATCTTTGTCCGTAGAAACCTTTGAGACCGCCTCTTTAATGTACTCGTCGTGCTCTTCCACGGTCTCACCGTCGGGTAAAAGTTCCTGGCGATAAGCGAACACCCTCGTCATTTCGCGAATCAGGTATGACGGGACCGGCTGCTCCTTGATCGTCGCCCGACAGTCCGGACATGTACGCTTCTTTTGTGCCACCAGCCACGCATCCAAGCAGACGTAGCAGTATGTGTGGCCGCATGCAAGCCCGTAAGGTTCGGAGAGGAAGCGTTGGCAGATCTTGCATGTGATGAGCTGGCGCATAGTGTCGAGGTCAGGCTCGAGGCGCTTGAGCGTGAGCTCATGCTGGCATGATTTCTGTTCACAGCCTGCGCGGGCGGGTGGCAGGCTAGGAGCCAACGGCATGGTGGGCGGAGAGCGAGAGGGAGCCTCCTCGCTGTCGGAGCTGTGGGCTCGTTTTTGTCGCTTTCGTGGGTTGTTGCTGTTCCTGCTCTGTGCATGTGGGACGCGCGAGAACATGATTGAGTGAGGTGTTCCGGGTCGAGGGTGTGGCGCGTGAAAGGAGAAGCGGCGAGCTCGAAGTCACGAGCCCGGTGTGGATAAGGTATGTGCCTAAGCGGTCGGCGAGGTCAGGCAGGTGGTGGTGGGCTGCACCTGCGATGCTCGTGCTATGAGTGATGCAGTTGGTACTGCTGCATCCTCTTGTTTCTTTCTGATGCTTTGCGCGTGGTGGATAGGGCGATGGTCTTTGTCGAGAGCGTTGTGCGTGTTTGTTGCCTCGTTCCGCCAACCAACAGATAGATTGTTGTTCGGTCGGATCTTATCGCTGCCGATCCCGATCCCGATCCTCCCGCTCACTCTCGCGTGGCGTCTACAGTACTTGGACAAGCATGTGAAAGTGGACTTCATCGAAGTCGCATCGAAACAAAATACATAACATCAGAGGTCGGAAATGTCAGACTCCTCGAAAACACCAGAAGACACAGGGACTTGGAAGAAGGGCCAGTCTCGTTTCAGCAGGTAAGTAGGTTCGCCGCATCACGACAACCCGACCAAAGACTGTATCCACGCTCCATCTATACAACTCGATTTACATATCCCACCCCATCGCATGGAATGACCGCAAGAAAAAAATTGAAATCGTGGCGATACCATCGATCTGACCGTATCTCATCGCATTCCATTCCCTTCCATCCACCATCGCTGCCAACGAAAACAACCACACCTCACTAACCCTCCCACTTACTCCACAGCAAACGCAACAGCGAATACTTCGACCCCTGCCAAGAAGCAGCAGACAAGAGCCTGAAGTGCTTACGGCGGAACGGCGGCGACAGAGAGATGTGTACAGATTACTTCGAGTAAGCTCCAAGTCCAATCAAACCCCAAGGTCAGGTTGACAACAACTAGAGGCTGACGAACTCCACCAATGCAGCGCATACAAAGAGTGCAAAAAGAACTGGGTAAGTCGCATTCCATCACTACTTCCAAACAAAAGCCAACGAACGAACTTTTCGCTGACGAATCTACCTTTTCCCGTACCATACAGATGGAAGAGATGAAAGAAGAAAAGCGCAAGAACGCCAAACCTTGGTTCTGAACACTGAATGCTTTCCCAAGCCCATCCAATCCATGCATCCATCCATGCATCCATGGAGCTCAATTGTCCAGGAGAAGACGAAATTGGAGAGCGAGCGAGCGAGTTCTTTTTTTGCGATGCGAGTTTACGATATATGTTTTCTTGGGAGCAACCAACTGTGCGTCATTCTCCTCTGAGAGAGGTAGTCTGTTCCATGGTAGCAGCTTGATTGGTCGGTCGGGCCTTTTGGCTGGAATCACGTTGCCAACATATGTGTGAGCCTGCCTGGGAAGAAGTATGTATGGCATACACGATGCAGCCATGCTCTCCTGGGGGGCCTGAGCTGAGCTGAGCAGAACAGAGCAAGAAATCATTGGTATTAGAATCAAGGAGGGGTCTTTGCTGGTAGCTGGTGTATGTGCTACATAGACCCCGATTATCATACAGAAACAGCCGCCTCCGAGCCAAGCCAAGTTGTAGCCATATCTCCTTCATACCAGGGAGTTGCTATCACACCAGACAACTCGCTCGCTGAGTTAGTCCAGCTCCGTGTTAACAATGAGGGCTCGACTATCGACAGCTAGGTGTCCCGTTCAGAGTGGTGTGGCGTCTGTGTTCTGGAACTGCTTGCAGACCCACCATGAACCGCATCATTGGTCAAGCGAATGGCCAACCCGGGGCCCTCCACGGCATTCTATGCCTTGAAAGCGTTTTGGACACTGGCAGGCCCATTCATCTCGGCGTCGAGCTTGAGGAGCTCGGCCATGGCGTCTTTGCCTCCGCGTTCTTGCAGGTAGCGGGTGTACTGCGAGCTCAAGGCCCTGACCAGCTCAGGCGCGAGGGCGGAGTTGCGGCGGATTAGCTGGTGCACTGACATGATACGCTTGTGTGCGGTCGCTTCGTCGGACGCATTGGTGGGCTGTTCGATTTCGAACATCAACCAGCTACTCCAAAACGGCTGCGAGTCGAGGAACTGCTTCTGAGTGCTCTCGAAGAGCTTGCGGGCACCTTGGCTGTCGTACTTGCTGCGCCACATGATTCGAGCCCACTCGGCAACTAAGGCGCCGCGCGTTTGAAGCGTGCAGCTGGCGTCTTCGGTGTACTTCTTCAGCACCTCAATCGCGGAGTCCACGCCGAATTGTCTCCTGTGTAGATTTACGAGCGATCTGATGGTTTCCAAATGGTCGGGAGAGTGCAAAAGGATGGCCTCGTGGATGGCAATGGCAACATCGTGACGACCTTCGGATTCTTCAAAATTGGCGTACGACAGGCGGATTGCGGGTTGTGCGATGGGGATGAACACGTAGCTGGCGCGCTGGTAGACGTTTCTGAGTTCCTCGTGCTTGCCTTCCTGTGTAGCCAGCCATCTCGCAAACCGGAACCAGATCTCGTCGTAGTTGGCCGCGGTGACAAGACAGCGCTCGTAGAGGAACTTGATCCGATCATAGTCGCCCTCGGCTTCTTCATAGTCCAAGTACTTGCCCCAGTTGGTCAGCTGCTCGTCGTCGAGCTCAGTGACGTGGTAGTAGGGACGCTTAATGCCTTGCTCGTAAGTCCATCTTTTTGTGACCTCGGATTGAGTCTGGTTGAAGATCTCCCAAAGATTGGCCTCGATCCTGGTGCGCAACTCACGCTCGACATCAGCCGGGTTGCTGCTGGTCTGTTCAACTTCGCTTCGTAGCTGGGCCAAGACACCAGCGGACACAAGCTTCTCCACAGGCTGTTGCTTGCCCATGTTGTTGTAGCGCTCATAGTAACGTGAGTACTGGTGAAGCGGCAGGTGAATGACCTTGCTGAGTATGTCAAAGATGCGATCCTGCTCCTCGAGCCGCTCCTCGAACTCGATGTATTTGTCCCAAAAGGGGTGTGCCAGGAAGTCCTGACCACAGCTCTCTGCACCGCGTTCAAACAATCTAAATAGTCCAGGTCAGTAACTGTGGCCACGCGGATGGGATCGGGGCTGGGGAAAAGAAAGTGATGGCGAACATGTTGCAAAAAGGAGCGAGCTTGCTCGAGTGGCAATTTGAATTGCACATGCGGACGGCAAATGAGTTGGCAAAGGCAGGCTCGAGCAGAAAATCAAGCGCGGCGTGTTGTTGTGCTGATGAGGCAAACGTGAGACATGATCGCAACCTTGAGCAGGGCTGGAGCTCTCACCAAGCTTGTTGCAGGCGCGCTTTGCGTGCGACATGCTCAAGGAGCATCCGACGTGTTCGTGCTGTGGTTATGGGCATGGGCAGAGTGAGGAGAGGGAATGCCCGTTCACTTACTCTCTGATCATGTCGGGTTCGTGATTCGTCTCGACCTTGAAGCCGCAGTAGTTGGTCCAGAGATCAACGGAGATGCCGATGCTAGCGACGCCGCGCTCGTAAACCTGCCTCGTGTCAGCGCGGTCTTTGTGTACTCGAAACGTGTTGTGCTCACCATCTCTGCCGCCTCGGTTCCGGCAATCGCAAACTCCAAGTCGGCATATCTCTTCCAGAAACCATAGAACAAGGGATATCTCGCGAGAAAACGGTCGTAAGACTCGCGCGTAGATGCGATCGCTTGCGGGCTGGAGTTGCGGTTGAGGCCACCTTCTTGCGCTTCGGCGGCGCGGACCAACTTCTCCCAGTGTTCGAACTCTTCAGGGTCAGATGCCTGTTTCTTGCGTGTTAGTACGTAGCTTTGTTGGATGCGCTCGCATTCTGCGAAGGCGCATGTTGTGCTGCAGTTCGGCCACGGGATGACTTACGACTTGGGCGCTCAGCTTCTGGAGCTCAGCATCGTCGCTGAAGCTGAAATCAATCATATTGGGCTTCTGTGGATACAAGAGCCGATTTGTGGTTGTGAAAGGATGTGGGTGTGGCTGTGGTAGTACTGGCAATGCAGTTGTTTTGGTGAGAAGAGCACGAGCTTGAGCTGGAGCTGGAGATTATCACCACAAGCTCAACTAGCTCCTTCCTTCCCGAGTCCCGTCCCCGCATTGTGCACATGCTTTTGATCTGCGTTGCGTGGTGGGTGAAAGTGTAACATCAAGGCGAACTATAAGCATCGCAGCTCTTTGAACATGTGTAAATGGAATGTTCTCTATCGTGTGCAACAATGTCTGTACAATACATGTGAATGCAACTCGGAATGCGTGCGTAGATATCTGATCAAAATCAGAGCAAATTCGAGAAGGATAGAACTTCCCCGTCATGAAATACATGATAGCCTACCCAAATTGGCTACTCCCAAGATCATGATGAATACTAATAATACCAGCCGATCGTATAGGAAATATCGCTTCGTGATTCGGCTCGCGACAAGCCCCGAAGTTGAAAATGCCATGCCTATCTTGCAGCCCTCGCAGGTATACCCTCAACGCCCACGCTAAATACTCAAATTGACAGACGGCCCATATCGCGCGTGGCTGCAGCAACGGAATCCTACTTCTCGTTCTGCTCATCACCGATACGGGGCGGGCTCTTGCTCTTGGAGTGGTTCTTTCCATCTCTTGATTGACTCCTGCTTCTTCGTCGCTCGCCTTCCTTGCGCCTCGTCTCGATGACTCTCAGCATTTCCTTGCGCCCGTTGTACGCATCGACCTCCTTCCCCCGCATGCTCATACTAATCTTATCTTGAGCATGGGCTCGCAGTAACCGCGACATGAGCAGATGCTGCATGAGCAGGCAAACATACACTCCACAGTCGGAGCTGTTGTCCTGCTGCGGCGAGTCTTCCAAGTTGATGAACTTGAGCGGCTTTCCGAGAAGTATACTGATGCGATAGGCGACAAGCTTCGCTTCGCTGACGTTGGAGGGCGAAAGAGAGTCGTAGTGGAAGGCAACGCCATCGATGACCGAAACTAGCAACAGGCTCCAGTGCGAGCCGCCCTCAGCGATGTCGACGCTGCGGCAGTCGTTGATCGGCAGGAAAATGTGTGTCGTCTTCTCGAAGTTCGGCAGCGCAGACTTCAGGCTGAGCGGATCCTTAGTGTTGAGCAGCAGGAAAGCCATGGATGGTCGGAGGAGGACGATATTCGCCTTGGGGTATTCGCTGAGCTTTTCGTGCTCTAGGTATTCCTGCCAGAAGGCAATCACATTGTCGGTAAGCCAGTCATCCTTGATGCACTGGACGTCCTCGCGCGTCAAGCGAACGTCGTGGTAAGACAGATAGGCGTCTTCGGGAGACAGCTGCCAGGCGTCAGCTCGGACGAAGAATGTGGCTTTCGCACCTCGGAGTTGCAAGCGTGCTTACCATGTCGCCGAATTTTTTGCTGACGCGGCCGCCAAAAGGGTGACGGAAATGGGAGCTTTTACCTGCGTGCGCAGGAGAGCTGCGTCCAGAAGAAGGACTGGCTTTTGTAAGCGGCATGTGAAATGCAAAAAGCGCACGGTGGATGGCAGGTGGAGATGGAAGTGGAGATGACAGGCGGTTGGTCTGGTACTGCGGCGCACAGATGCTCGAAAGCACAGGGTCTTTCTGCGACTCTGGAATACAGAGACTCGGAGGCAGGGTGCAGGTTGAAGGATTGAAGACCGGGGGGAGAGATCGCAGGATCAGAGTGTTTTGGCGAGGGAGGGGAGGTGGAGTGGAGGGAGGTTGTGAGACAGAGCACCACAAAGCCGGGCGACCTTGGACTTTGCTTTTGCGATGGTTTGACGCGCACCCATGTTTGGCGGGGGAAAGCGTGACGGAACCTTGCAGGTGAGAGGATGACGTTGTGAGCCAGCCACCACCAAACGTCTTGCCTTCCAGTGCTGCCTTGCTGGATCCATGTAGATCAATCCTACACCGTAGCGACCTGACTACACCACACTTGGCTCGCCTCAGGAGCTAGACACCTTAGCTACAACCTCACTCACTTACCACTTCGAGTGTTGGCATATCCCCACACCCTGACTTTGACCACAGCATGGTCGAGTGACAATCTCACAATCATCCCATTCCACTCCAAGCTGGGTCAAGATGTTCGAAACGCAAGGCTCTGGTTATGGCAACCACCGGAAGTCCGACTCTACCTCTGGCGCCGCCATCCTCGCGGCCTTTGTCCCGACTTTCGTGTCTGCGATCGTTTATCTAGCCATCTTCGTGGCCATCAGGAACAGATTCCAGAAACACTACGCGCCTAGGACTTTCTTGGGAACCGTCCCCGAAAAGAACAGAACTCCAGCGTCCAGCTCGACTGGAACAGGCTGGTTTCATGACTTCCGCAAGCTTCCTACACGCTTCGTGTTGACGCACAGCTCGTTAGACGCTTATCTCTACCTTCGGTTCCTCAAGTTCATCATCGCCATATGTTTCCTAGGAAGCTGTCTGGTACTTCCCGTCCTCATCCCAGTGAACGCCACTGCTGGTGGCAACGCCTCGCAACTGGACAAGATCTCATTCAGCAATGTTGCGAAGAACAGCCATCTATGGGGCCACACGGTCATGGCCTGGGTATTCTTCCTTGGTGTCTTGCTCCTCATTGCTAGGGAGCGTCTGCTGCTGATCGGAACGCGGCAAGCATATCTCCTGTCATCGTCCCGCTCAAAGAAGCTTTCGCCTCGCACTGTGCTGTTCTTGAATGTACCGAAAGAGGCACTCCTCCAGGAGAACTTGAACGGTTACTTTGGCAAGCATGCGGAGCGTTCGTGGCCTGTCAAAGACACCGGTGAAATCTCCGGTCTCGTACAAAAACGCAAGGATGCTGCGATGCAGTTAGAGTCTGCGGAATCCGACCTCATCATTCGGGCCAACAAGCAGAGACGCCGTGGATCCGGTTCGGCATCATCACTTGAGAATGGCCATTCTAGCTCCAAGGCACACCGACCGACGGCTCGACAGCCGCTACTTGTTGGCACAAAATATGATTTGATTGACAAGTCCAGAGATTCCGTGGCAGACTTGGCCAGTCAGATTGAAGAACATAGAGCTTCACCGGGCAGCAAGTTGCCAGGTCAGTCAGCAATCTTTGTTGCATTCTCCGACCAAGCAGCCGCACACAGAGCATATGAGACCATAGCCTTCAAAACGCCTGCCATACCGCTACAAGACCGATACCTGGATGTGCTTCCCAAAGAGGTGCTTTGGGACAGTCTGGCCTTGCCCATGGAAAAGCGTCTCTCGAAAGCATCGCTCGGCTTGGTGTTTGTAATTGCATTCACCATCTTCTTCTCCATTCCGACCAGTATTCTTGGAACCATCAGCAACATCAGCTATCTCGCCGACCACTACAAGTGGCTCAGCTTCCTGAACGAATTACCAGATTGGCTGCTTGGCCTGATTTCCGGTCTTGCACCACCGTTCCTGATCAGCTGGCTCGCGTCGTACGTGCCCAAGCTTTTCCGACGTGAGTTCCTCTGCAGATAGTCTTGCCCCTGCAACAGTAATTTTGATGCTAACACACTTGCAGACATCGCCAAAATGTCTGGAGAGCCTACCACTCCTCAAGCCGAATTGAAGACGCAGGCTTGGGTGTTCTTCTTCCAGGTTTTCCAGCTCTTCCTGGTCACTACGTTCTCCTCTGGTGCTGCTGCAGTGGCCGCCAAGATTGTCAAGGAACCGCACATGGCCCCAAGGCTTCTTGCAGAAAGCTTGCCCAAAGCCTCCAACTTCTACCTGACGTACTTCTTGTTACAAGGTCTCACAAGCGCGGCAAGCAACGTTTTGAACTACTCGGATCTATTTGAGTACTTGTTCTATCAATACTTTTGGGACAAGACGCCGCGCGAAAAGTTCACATCCTACTCGCAGATGAAGGGCATCTCCTACGGAAGCCTCTACCCCAAATTCACGAATATGTTTGTGATCGCAATCGCGTACTCATGCATTGCGCCACTCACGCTTGCCTTCGCCACCGTCGGTCTGACCTTGTACTACATCAGCTACCGATACAACCTGCTCTACGTATGTCTGAGCAAGATAGATACGCGAGGCGAAGTCTACGAACGTGCACTGAAGCAAATGCCAACTGGCATCTACCTAGCCGAACTTGCCCTTATCGGACTGTTCAGCGCACGCAAAGCGACCATTCAGACGATATTGATGGTGGTGCTTCTAATCCTCACAGCTGCGATCAATCTCATACTTGACCGCACACTCCGCCCACTGGAGCTCTACCTCGGATATGACATGTTACAGGCAGCCGAAGTGCCGTTCCTCGCGCAGGAAGACGGCGTGTCGGAACATGACGAAGTCGCCCTGCACATGTCCGCCCACAACCGTCGATTGGGTGTCAACAAACTAGGCACCGGAGCAGCCACCGCTCTGTCGAAGTTCTTCGATACATTTATATCGTCGGCGCGCGACGAGGTGAAAGGCTGGCTATCGATTCCCGACCGCGAAGACGAGTCTCCGTCTCCGGCGGAAGAAGAACTCGCCAATGCTTACGAAAACCCCGTCTTTACGTCCAAGACGCCGAAGCTCTGGCTTCCGAGAGACCAGGCTGGCGTTTCCAGGGACGAGATCGCACAGAACGAGGAAGCGGGCATTCCGACCACCGACGAAGCGGCGGAGATCGACGAGAATGGGAAGCTGTGGTACGATCGCGATTTTGAGAAGGTCCCTGTGTGGAAGCAGCCAAAAGATCTGTAGTGATATCTCTCGACGATGTGCTGTGTACTGCGGAGATTGGAAGACTGAGCCGAGTCCGTTCTTGTAGTATTAGCAAAAAGAATTGCCTTTGGGTGTTGGCTTCTTTTTTCTTCCTCTCGTCAAACTTCGAGTACCATCCGTTGTGCGTGGTTTGCATCTCAGTGGGAACGTCCTCGGAGACGTGGAGAGATAGATGCTGCCGTTGACGAACAACATCTTTCCCCGGGTTATCTCCTTTCACTTCGCGCTGAGCACAGTCTCCATAAAGCACGGGTCTTCGCCCTCCGCAATGTTGCCGCTTGGCGTGGAGATGAGGATGTGAACGTGTTTTGTGACGTTGCTGCGTGCAACGGTCGGGCCATGCGATAGTCTGTGAGACTACAGACCCCGGCTTTGCAATTTTGAGATAGTTTGTGATTCAAACACCAGAGTTGAAATTGCTTTCACTTCACAAATCTTTGCCAGAAGTCGACGAGCGAGAGTAAGCCGAAGCTTCCGGTAGCCTTGACCCATGGCTTTATGATAACATCGGCCTCCCACCTCGGCTCATGACACCCTTGCATTCCGGCACCTCGGTCTCGTGATCGTCCAACAAAATGATTCTCTTCCTTCCGCAAGCTTCTGCTCTGTTGCTCCAGCTTGTCTCCAATAGTTGTTGCATTGAACCACATTGACTTGGATCGTCATCGATATACTTGAACATCTCGTCCACATATCGTCGAGATGCCGACCGATTCGACCTATCCGTCCTTTGAAGTGCCAGATGTCGGCATTTGGGACTTCCTCTTTGAGAGGAAGGATCGCGACTTTCCTGACGACAAGGGTGAGCTTGCCTTGGAAACACTTCCATAGCCACAGTACAGTCTACTAATCAAGCACCCAAGTGATCTATCTCGACCCATACACCAATCGATCCTACACATACGCCCAAGTCAAGCAATCCGCCTCCGACTTTGGCAAAGGCCTCAAAGCCACCTGGGAATGGAAAAAGGGCGATGTCCTCGCACTCTACACCCCCAATTGCATCGATACGCCTGTTGTCACATGGGGAGCACTCTGGGCTGGTGGTGTTGTTTCGCCTGCAAACCCCGGATACAATGTGGAGGAGCTCTCGTTCCAGCTCAAGAACAGTGGCGCAAAGGCTCTGGTCACTCAATGGGATCAGCTGGACAATGCTACCAAGGCTGCGAAGGAGGCAGGCATTCCAGAAGACCGTATAATCCTCATCGGCGACAAGAGAGATCCAGACGTGCGCTTCAAGCATTTCACTTCTGTCCGCAACATCAGTGGAGCGTCGCGCTACAGGCGGACGAAGGTCGACGCAGACAAAGATCTGGCATTCCTGGTATATTCGTCTGGCACCACAGGTCTCCCCAAGGGCGTCATGCTCTCCCACCGTAACATCGCGTCGAACATATTGCAGCTGAGGCAGGGAGAGCATCCCCATCTCAGCTGGAAAGCCAGGTCAGAGGCTCCAGACGGCGACAGCATCCTCGCTTTCCTCCCTTTCTTCCACATTTACGGCCTGACCTGCCTGATACACCAAAGCATATACCTGGGCTTCAAGTGCGTCGTGATGCCCAAATTCGACATCGAAGGCTGGTGCGAATTCGTCCAACAGCACAAGATCACGTACTCATACGTCGTACCGCCCGTCGTCCTCCTGCTCTCCAAACATCCTTGCGTTGACAAATACGACCTCAGCACCATCCGCATGCTGAACAGCGGCGCAGCGCCTCTCACGCGCGAACTCGTCGACGCAGTCTGGAACCGCAAGAAACTGAAGATCAAGCAGGGCTACGGCCTCAGCGAGACTTCACCTACAATTCACACGCAGCCCTGGGAGCGGTGGTACGACACCATCGGCTCCGTCGGCACCCTCCTCCCCAACCAAACGGCCAAATACATCGGCGCGGACGACAAGGAAGTCCCCGCGGGCGAGGTCGGCGAGCTCTGGATCAAGGGCCCCAATGTCTTCAAGGGCTACCACAACAACCCTGAAGGCACTCGCAACGCTCTCACAGACGATGGGTACTTCAAGACCGGCGACGTCGGCTACCAAGACGCCGACGGCAACTTCTACATCACCGACCGCATCAAGGAGTTGATCAAGTACAAGGGCTTCCAGGTCCCGCCCGCAGAGCTCGAGGGTATCCTCTCGTCCCACGACAAGATCTCGGACGTGGCGGTACTGGGCGTGTACAGGGAGGATCTTGCTTCGGAAGTCCCGTTGGCGTATGTGGTCCCCAAAGAGGGGACGGGATCGAAAGAGCTAGAGAAGGAGATTGTAGAGTGGTTAGGCAAGAAGGTGGCTAATCATAAGAAGCTGAGGGGCGGTGTCAGGTTCACAGAGGAAATCCCTAAAAGTGTGAGTGGGAAGATCTTGAGGAGGGTGTTGAAGGATAGGCTGAAGGCTGAGACGGAGGGGCCGGTTAAGGCGAAGCTGTAGATTGCTGTTTGTATGAGTGTGAATCATTGGCTGTTATACGTCTTGTGCAATACTATCTACCAATTGAACCATTGTCTCTATCAAAATATTGTGTTTCTTCATGCCATGACTCGGTAATGGATCAATCATCGATTTCCCCCAGAAACCCAACCCCGCTGGACCCATCCAAACAAGCGCAAGAGCTACCTGCCACGCGACCCAGCCACCAGCAGCAACCTCACCGTTGTGCCGAAAGTGGCACTGCTGCATTGCTGCATTGTTACAGCACAGCAATCCATTTCACTTACACCAACACACGAATCACGTGTCCAATGAGGCCACGGTGAACATGGCCAACGACCGAGGACAGCGCTCGCGACGCCCTCTCTACGCGCCGCCCTCTAACACCCGCCAGCAAGGCACTCTCGGCTACTGGGTGCCCCTTATCACAATCTCAACCATCGCCATCGGCGGCCTGGCAGCATGGATCTGGTCCGAACGTAGCGACAGCGAAGAAGACGACCGTCCCCAGCACGACAGGCCGCCCCGTCCTGCGACCGGCCAGGGCGGCGCGTACCCTACCCAAGGCGCGCAACCGTACCCCGGACCTCCGCCTGGACCGCAACAGAATGTCAACCTGGCGCCGCATGAAGGACCCCTCCCGAGTCAGGCTTCTGGACCTCAGGGTATGCCGCCGCCTGTCGGTGGAGAGGCTGCTAGCTATTACGCTGGCAGAAGCACCCATGCGGAGACGCGAGAGCAACAGCAACAACACGATGGAGCCTCTTGGTATGGACAAATGAGAGGCGCCATCAGACGTACACCCTCCCCCCAGCAATTCTTCGATTCGGCTTCTAAGCAGGTTGGCGCTGCAGCTGCTGCGGCCGGCGCGGCGTTGGGCAGCATCATCGAGGAGGACAAGAATCCGTACTACGACGATGGAAACAGGAGACATGGCAGGGCTCGTGAAGGCGAGGTCTTCAGCGATCATGAAAGGTGGTCTGAAGAGGCCGAGGAAAAGACGCGTGTTGGTGCTGTCGAAGCCGAGAGTGGAAAACGGGCTGATGCTGCTCTCAGGAGCGCGAGAGACGACAAGGGGAAGGGCAAGTCCAAGAGGACAGTCGCCGTTGTCGTGAGCGCAGACTCTGGCAATGAGGGCGCTTACGAGCACGATACCACATACCACTCTGAGCACGCCGTAAGTCTTCCCGACAGTCACTCCACCTGCCAGTCCAGTCCAAGCTAACAACAACCCGCAGTCCATCCTATCCCACCTGCCAACCGAGCACGACCCCAACACAACCGATCTCTTCGTCCTAATCCACTGCCCAACCCTGACCTCCCTCCCCCCTCTCGACTACCAACCCCTCCCCGACGCCACCTCCGTCCTCGGCTCCTCCTACTCCCAAATCTCAACCCCAGCCGCAACCCCCGGCAGCGAACTCCAATCCATCTCCCCCCGCATCGCCGCCTCCACCGACTCCCCCTACCCCAAACCATTCGACACCCTCTACCAACAAGCCCTAGCCCTCGTCTCCCACCCCTCGCGCATCCTGCCCTTCACCACCCAAGCCGGCTACGTGCAGATCCTGAAGCACCTCGCGCCGCAGCTGGTCTACGTGGCCGAGGACCTCTCCGGCCCCGACGGCGAGAGCGTCGCCCAGCTGCGCGGTTGGGTCGGCATGACGGTCGTTGTGGCTGGCGAGGGGTTGGCGGATACGGAGACTGAGACTGAGGCTGAGGACGAGGGCGCGAGGGAGAAGAGGAGGTGGTATGAGAGGAGTGCTATGGTTGGGTTGGGGAAGGAGGTGGAGGTTGTGGATGCTGTGAGGGTTGGTGAGGATTGGGGGAAAAGGGTCGGTGGGCGGGAGTGAGTGAGTGAGAGAGTGAGATGGTTGGGGTGTTTGTTGTTGTGAGGCAACTTTAGGTGGAATAGGCACGGGCACGAGCACAGACAGATGACTTTTTGCTTAACAGTTGGAAGAAAGAAAAGGACGAGGTTTTGTATGGCGAGATGACTGGGTACTCAGTCCTGCTCCCTCTCTGGAGCAGGTTCCATAATATGAATTGTTCACGTTCTGCACGCTTCGAGTGCATATGCCAATCACAGCCTCGCTCTAGCATCCTCCAACGCCCTTTGAGCCCCATTGCGGACCTCTTCGACGATCTCAGCAGCAGACTGCTCCTTCTTGACGAGTCCAACTCCAGTTCCCGCCCACATTGCTGCTCTCCCTTTACCACCCAGCCCGAAGCCGCCGTCTGTCTCTTGGCTCGCCTCTGCGAACAGCTTACGCACTTCATCAATCCCAACGCCGCTCTCAAAGTCCGCAGAACTCGCATTGGCCAGTCCACGCCCATCATACCCCTCAGGCCAAATACTCGGCCCTCTCAACTCATCAAAAAGCATGCTCTTGACAGTCCTCTGCCCGCCGTCCTTCGCCTCCAGCAACTCGGCTCTCCAATTGGGATGCAAGTTCGTCTCAGTCGCAGCCAAAAACCTCGTCCCCATAACCACCCCGTCGGCTCCCAAAGCCAACGCCGCCGCCACTGCCCTCCCATCAGTAACCCCGCCAGATCCAACAACCATCACATCCCCCAGCCCAGCCTCGACAAGAGCATCACGCACTTCAGGCAGTACTGTGAGTAATCCCGCACTCCTCGCCAACCCATGGCCGCCCGCATCCGAACCTTGGACTACCAAAACGTCCGGCTTCGCCTCCCGCGCCACCCGCAGAGAATCCTGCACCGAACCCACTTGCACCCAAACCATACTCCGCGGCAACAGCTGTCTCACGCGCCCAGCCCAAACGGCATAGTCGCGCACTTGCTTCGCGGCAAACAGCCAAACGACCGCAGGGCGGTGTTTCTCGAGGACGGCCATCGCATCCTCAACGTCGGCCAGGAAGAGCAAGAACCCCACGCCGATGGGCAGCAGTCCTTCGGACGTCCGCTGGAGTTCTTTGGCGGCGCTTGTGAGGTGGCCGTCGAGCGTCTTGAGGTCGTTGGCGGAGCCGATCTGCCCGAGGCCGCCCGCGTTGGTCACTGCTACTGCCAGAGGCGCTGTGGCTGAGCTTGCCATCTGGTGAGGTTGTTAGTATTGTGCGTTTTAGGGGGTTTGCGGTGGGGGTTGTAGACGGGTGGTGGTTGGGACTGACGGGGGCGTTGACGATTAGTGGTGTCTTCGTCCATGGGAGGCGGGCTGACAGTTTGGTCGACATGGTTTTTGACGTGGTGTTGGTTTTGATCTGGATGTTTGAGGGGTTCTTCATGCATTGATCGGTGGATGGTTCGAAGAAGAAGATCTGATCACTTAGTCCGTTCGTATGGAAGGTGAAAGGCCGAGGTTACGGCTTCCAGTCATGTCATCTGGAAGCTTCCCAGCAGTTCGTGGGGTCTGATGTGATGTGTAAGCTGACAGGAGCGGAGTCACGAATCAGGAACTCGCTCAGACGCCATGAAATGCAGTGTGTCTCTTGATTCACTTGACCGACGATCCCAGTCTGATGGACTGTTGTCGCTGTTTATCTTTCGCAGACCTCTTACCACAACCCTAACCCTAGTGAATGAGACAAGTATTCCAATTAGCGAATGACAGAGAAATGATCGCTGTGGTTTGGCTGGATTGATGCATGGTCAAAGAGGTAATCACATTTGCCATTGATGTGTCTTCAATGGTTGAACGATCGTTCTACGAATCGACACATCACGTTGCATCGTGTCGCCATCATCGCAACGAGATCTCAGACGCTTGGAGAAGCACCCTTCATTGCAAAAAACGACGACTGAAGGACACATTGACTTATAACATCAGCAGACACGTTGAGAGTTGCAACAGTGCTGGTTAACATCGGGTAATCCTACAGACCCACTTTGGATGAGTCCCAGTCAATTGCTCAAGTGGGGGACCCGGAACCCGGCACCTTACCATCGCATCGAACTCGAAGATGCCACCTCAATGCTACGTGACCTGGTGATACAAGCATTTGACAAGCACTCACCGTGACAATCCAGAGAGGAAGTTGAAAAAAAAAACATTCCGCAATCATACCACTCTAATCAGAAATGCCCACGCGTCTAGCAACTTGGTCAGACCATCTGCCGGCATCCAAACTCCTCGCAGAAGCCTTCCACGACGACCACCTCTTCGGCCAATTCGTCCACCCACGCCGCAACGACTTTCCAAACGACGTCTATCTCTACTGGCTTCGCTTCCTCCGCGAAGTCTACTACACCGAGCCCGGCGAGTACCTAGTAGTAAGCTACAAAACCAACAACAACAACAACGATACCACTACAACCGAAACAACTACACCAAGCAGCCCAGAAAAGCAAGACCAACAACACCAAACAATCACCGGCATCGCCCACTGGATCCGCAACCACAGCCACCCCCCACCAACAAGCACCCTCTCCAAAATCCGCCTCAAAGCAATCGAAACCTACAACGCCCTCTCTCAAATCCCCCACCCCAACCGCGCCCTCGACAAATCCCACGACGCCATCCTCCCCCTCGGCAACCCCTTCTTCGCGCACCACTGGAGCGGCTCGCGCGCCGACAGCTGGCACCTGTCCCTCCTAGGCGTCGCTCCCGCGTTCGGGAAAAACGGGTACGGGCGCGCGCTGGTGGGCTGGGGGTTTGAGCGCTCGCGGCGGGAAGGCGTGTCTTGTTCTGTGATCAGCGTGGTGGGGCAGGAGGGTTTCTATCGGGCTTGTGGGTTTGATCGGGTTGTTGGGACGACGAATGATGAGGTGGGCGAGGGGAATGCTTGGAGG
>Ga0265797_10003457_pt1 | contig 25174 bp, 32 predicted proteins | sample P2T30metagenome_FD_192433 | JGI IMG/M metagenome (GOLD analysis project Ga0265797, IMG submission 192433) | Plant litter microbial communities from East Loma Ridge, Irvine, California - P2 T30 | ecosystem: Environmental > Terrestrial > Plant litter > Unclassified | place: USA: California... | reverse complement strand
AGCCGATGCTAAAGCGACTATCGATCAGCTGCATGATGATGTTGCTAATGGCAAGCGCAGGTTGCAGCTCAACGCCACCTGTCAGAAACAATCCACCTCCGGCGCCCCCGGCATGGATGATGCAGCCACCGCCCGACTTACTGACGCCGCTCAACGGGATTATTTTACCCTCAGAGAGCGAATCGAAGTCGCAGGAAAGCAAATAGCCGGATTGCAGCAGTACATCAGAGAGCTGTGCGTGAAATGATTTTGGTAAGCCCGCCTAAACGGGCGGTAATTTGGCCTTTAGATGTTGATTAACCCACCCTGATATAGATTGCTAAGAAGCAAACTAAAGACACGCATTCCCTGATTTTCATTATGAGTATCACAAATGTAATCACTCGCCCTTACGTCAAGAACGATGTAATTGTCATTAGTCATAAAAACCTTTAAGACGGACACGTCTTTATCGTGTTCTTTCAAGTAAAAGTGCAATTGATAACACTTTGACATGATGTTTTCCTGAATTTCAAATAGCTTATACGAACCATTGCAAAAGATTTTTAAATCAAATGGCTTGAAGAATATGATCAGGCCAATGCCATCTTTTATTACTTCGACGTTATTCTTTAGTGGCCCAACAAGGTTCACATAATCAACTATCGACTGAGTAAGCAACTCAGCTTTCGTTTGGAGCGGGTAAGCTTCATCTTCGATTTCTCTGAAAAAGTTCATAACTAAAACAGATTTATTCATGTTGTGGTCCCGTATTTATTGGTTTGTGGTTAGGAACTTCAGCATCTTCATATAGTTTTTAAGAGGTATACATGGCGCTCACCGACAAACAAGAAATGTTTTGTCGCGAGTACCTCATCGATTTGAACGCCACGCAAGCGGCAATTCGGGCGGGGTACAGCGAAAAGACCGCCCAAGAGCAGGCAAGCCGTCTGTTATCAAATGTCATGGTTCAATCCCGAATCTCTGAGCTGAAGGCTGAGAGGAATGAAGAGGTTGGCATTGACGCTGCTTACGTGCTCAAGCGCCTGGTAGAAATCGACCAAATGGACGTGCTAGACATCCTCCTGGCTAACGGCGAGCTCAAGCCAATTAAAGACTGGCCGAAGACATGGCGCACAACCCTGTCGGGAATGGACGTCACTGAGATGGCTGGCGATGACCCAGGCTTCCTGAAAAAGATAAAATGGCCGGACAAGGTGAAGAACCTTGAGCTCCTCGGTAAGCACGTAACAGTGCAAGCCTTTAAAGAGAACGTGAAGACTGAGCAATCAGGAATGGTGCAGGTGGTGAACTACACCCCGGCAGATTACGCAGCAGCACAATCGCAGCTGGAGGAGAAACTAGACGGGCTGGACTGATATGACAAAAGTTATCGAATGGGATGATATGTCATTCCCCGAGCGTGTCGCTATCAAGACCAAATCGACTAAATCGTTTCTCAACTTTACCCGGCTATGGTTTGAAATGGTGCAGGGTGATCGTCTGCTGGTTAACTGGCATCACCGCCTGATGGCTTCAAAGATTGATGACCTGATCGCCGGTCGATTGCAGCCTCGCAACCTGATCATCAACATCCCTCCTGGCGGCACAAAGACAGAGTTTTTCTCCATCCACTTTCCGGCCTACGTCAATGCCCTTGTGCAGGAAGGCAGGCTTAAACGATTTCGTAACCTGAACATCTCATTTGCTGACACACTGGTTAAGCGTAACTCACGCCGCACCCGCGACATCATCGCCAGCAAAGAGTATCAGGAGCTATGGCCGTGTGGCTTCGGCGTCAATCAGGCTGAAGAGTGGGAAATCATCGATACCCGCGGTCGCTCAACCGGCCAGACGGTATCGCGCTCCAGTAACGGACAGATTACCGGTGGTCGTGGTGGGTACTACGGGCCTGACTTCTCCGGCATGGTCATGCTCGACGACTACAACAAGCCGGTCGATATGCTCAGCGAGTCGCGCAGAAACAGCGCCAACACGCTTCTGGTTAACACCATACGTTCGCGCCGTGGTGATAAGTCGAAAGACCACCCAACACCATTTGTGAGCATTCAGCAGCGCCTCCATACGGATGATGCAACCGGCTTCATGCTTTCAGGTGGGATGGGTGTCAACTTCCATCACGTGGCCATCCCGGCAATGATTGATGAGAAATACATTCAGTCTCTTGCTGAGCCCTGGCGGTCACTGTGCTGGGAGACGGTTAAAGACACCGACTCTGTTGAGGTATCAGGCACCAGATACTGGTCTTACTGGCCTCAGATGGAAGATGTGAACGACCTCCTGCAGTTATGGGAGAAAGACCGCTACACCTTCCTGTCTCAGTATCAGCAGAACCCGATGGCGCTTACTGGCGGCATTATTGATACCGACTGGTTCAACACCTACACCACGCTGCCAAAACTTCAGTACCGCGCCGTGTACGTCGATACGAACAGCGGCAAAGTAGAAGACTGGCTCGATTACACCGTGTTCACTCTGGTTGGCATGGGTGTTGATGGCAATCTCTACATAATAGACGTTGTACGTGGTCGCTGGGACCCTGAAGACCTGCTGAAGAAGGCAGAAGAGCTCTGGGTGAAATGGAGTGCTGCCGGATCATTGCGGACAATGCCGATGCGTTATGCGGCCATTGAAGAGAAGCAGGCCGGGCAGGGTTTGATTACCACCCTGAAGAAGCGCAGCGCCACTCCCGGTCAGTTGAGCATCCCGGTTAAAGAAATCCCTCGCGGTGCCGGTCAGAACAAACTGGTCCGGTGCCTGAACGTTATCCCTCAGATTAAAACCGGCAAGGTCTACGTTCCTGCAACGCACAACCATGATGGCGCGGCGATCATGCACGTCTATTACGAAGACGGCACAGTGGCTGGAACAACGTCATGGGTGCTGACGGCTATGACTGAATGCGCGGCGTTCTCTGCTGATGACAGCCATGACAATGACGACATTCTCGATACATGGATGGATGCCATTGACGACAACCTGATTTCAGGTCGCGCACCTATGGCTATCGACCCGAATCAACTCAGGAGAATTTGATGTGGTGGTTTAATAAAAAAGAAATCGCCGCGCCTGAGCCGGTGAAAGAGCCTGAAAAGGTTCAGATGAAGATTAACCCCGAAGCTGTCGCCTCAGTACACCCTAAGCCTCAGCGTGAATTCCAGCGATACGAGCCACCCAAAGGGGTTATTCCTGCATCGGTTGAGAGAGCCATCCTTGCGATGGACTCCACCGATTACGGCGCGCTGAATGATGCGTATGGCATGGGCTATGGCACGCTGGATTCATTCCCCGGCTACCCCTACCTGGCGGCGATGGCGCAGAAGCCTGAATACCGCAAGATGGTAGGCACCATTGCTGAGGAAATGACGCGGAAGTGGATAAAGCTCCGCACTGTCGGTGATGACGACAAGTCAGAGCGCGTGAAGGCTATTACTGATGCACTGGAGCGATTCCACGTTCGTGAGAAGTTCAGAGAAGCTGCTGAGCACGATGGTTACTTTGGCGGCGGACAGATTTATATCGACGTCCTGTCACCAAAAAACGTATCGGCCTGGACGGATGATAATGAACTCAAGCAGAAGCTTTTCATCTCCGACAAGAAAATCCCCAAAGGCAGCCTGAAGGGCTTGCAGGTGATTGAGCCTGTATGGACATACCCCGGCGTCTATAACGCGCAGAACCCGTTAAGCCCTGACTTCTACAAGCCTACAGAATGGTTTGTCATGGGTAAGACGGTGCACGCCAGCCGCATGATCGACTTCGTGTCACGTCAGGTTCCGGACCTGCTGAAGGCCAGTTACAACTTCCGCGGGCTGTCGCTTGTACAGATGGCAGAGCCCTACGTGAACAACTGGCTGCGCACGCGTGACAGCGTAAGTGACATGATCCACTCATTCAGTATCCCGGTCATCGGGACGAACATGAGCACGGTACTGCAGGGTGGTGGCGCTGATTCAGTGCTTGCCCGGCTCGACCTGTTTAACCGCTGTCGGGATAACCGTGGTGCTTTTGCGAAAGACAACGACACAACGAGCCCGGAGACGGTTGAATTCGTCAATGCGCCACTGTCTGGCCTCGACACGTTACAGGCTCAGTCACAGGAGCATATGGCGGCAGTGTCCGGCATCCCTCTGGTTAAGTTGCTAGGCATTACACCGAATGGCCTAAATGCTTCATCAGACGGCGAGATTCGCGTTTTCTACGACTACATCCACTCACTGCAGCAGGCAATGTTCAAAGAGCCTCTGAAGCGCGTGCTGGACGTTATTCAGCTATCAGAGTTTGGCGACATCGACCCGGAGATTTACTTCGAGTTTGAACCGCTGTACGAGATGAGCGCAAAAGAACGTGCAGATATCCGCCTGGTAGATGCGCAGACTGATGCGGTTTACGTCAACCAAACGCAATCGCTATCTGGACAGGAAATCAGACAGAAGATTGCTGATGACCCTGATAGCCCATATCACTCACTGGACTTAAGCGATGACCTCGAAATCGAAGAAGAAGACCTCGATGACGACGAGGAAGGCGACGGTAAAGACGATCCGCCCGACAAGGCCTAACGCCGGTGTCGAAGCCTGGTACCGAAAGAAGCTGGATTCACTCATTACAGAAATGAACGAGTCGGTAGTGTACTGGCTGAAAGCGAACTACCGGGCATCCGGCGCTATTGCAATGGACGCATCGCCCGCAGTGTTCATGCGTGACGCGATGAAGAAGTTAGCCAGGCAATGGCAGAAGCGTTTCGATGATGTGGCTGCAAAGCTGGCTGACCGGTTCGCAGGGCAGACACAGAAGAACTCTGACGTGTCGCTCTATAACGCCCTGGAAACGGCCGGTTTTACGGTCCCGTTCAAGATGACGCCAGCGATGAATAATGCGTTGCAGGCAACCATCACTGAAAATGTGAACCTGATTACCAGCATCCCCGAGCAATACCTTACACAGGTACAGACGCTGGTAATGCAGTCTGTCAGCCGCGGGCGCGACCTTTCGACTCTGACTGATGAGCTGCAAAAGCGGTATGGCATCACCCGCCGCCGCGCAGCGCTCATCGCACGTGATCAGAACAACAAAGCCACCGCAGTTATGCAGACGGCAAGACAGCAGTCACTCGGCATCACGGAGGGTATCTGGCGACACTCTCACGCAGGTAAAGAGCCTCGGCAATCACATGTGAAAGCTGACGGTGAGAAGTTTGACCTGTCGAAAGGGCTTTATCTGGATGGCAAGTGGACTCTTCCGGGTGAGGAGATTAACTGTCGCTGCACATGGTCCCCGGTAATTCCTGGGCTCTGATTAATAGAAATAAACACAAGGTCGCTTAGGCGGCCTTTTTTATTGCCATAAGCGGGGAGGAATCCATTTTGGCTGAAAGCAAAGGCAGGTGGATAACCATCAACGGTGCTCGGGTTAGGGTTGATGAGCATGGAAACGCTGTCGCAGGTGCTGGCGGAAAATTACCTAGTCGGACTGAAGGCAAGAGCGAGCCACAAAGCGTTCCTGACCACGTAAAGAAAATGAAGTTGGGGGAGAGGCAAAGCTCTGCCTATCGAAACTGGCAGAAAGAATTGGCACAGCCTCCCACTGAAAGCTACAAGGCAAAACAGAACGCCCAGGTCAGGCAATTATTCAAAGATGCTGAAAGCAGCCCTGAAGCACGCTCTACCATGAAGAAATTACTGAGCGGCAACCCATCGGCAGTAAGAGAGATAAGCAAAATGTACCAGAACGTCAAGCCAGATAAGTTGGCTGGCGACAGTAAGCCAGAAACAGATAAGGCTACAGAAATCCTCGCGTTTGACCGCGAATCGGTACGTTCATTCGATGGTAACGGCAGGCTTCAGATAACCAGGAGCAACATCAGCAAGGCGAATGTCTGCCCCTACTACGGGCGCGAGATTCCGAATGCTGAGGGGCTGGGTTTAGAGCCCGATAAGATTTACCGGCTGTATCGCCACCCTGACGAACTGAAGAAAGCCGCACCAACATTCAACAATATTCCTGTTCTCTGCATCCATACCCCTGACTTCCCCGGTGACCCGCCTCGCGAATATCGCGTAGGTACGACTCACTCTGGCTGTGATTTCGATGGCACCTATCTCTGCAACGGCCTTTCCGTCTGGGATAACTCAGCCATCGCGGGTATCGAGACTGAAGAGCAGAAAGAACTGTCATCGTCGTATCAGTACGTCGCTGACATGAGTCCCGGCGAGACACCAGACGGCGAAGCATTTGACGGCGTCATGCGTGACATCGTCGGGAACCACGTTGCACTGGTCGAAACCGGCCGCGCAGGTAGCGACGTACTGGTCGCTGATTCACTCCCACTGGAGCTTAAATACATGAAGTTAGACCGCAAAGGCGTTGCCGCACGTGCCGCGCTGGGAGCGTTTCTGAAGCCGCGCCTGGCTCAGGATGCTGCACCCAAAGACCTCACCGCCATCCTGAATGCGAACAAATCACCAAAGACGATCGCACAGGCCATTATCGCCAAATACAAAACCAAACTGGCTGCCGACATGGAGCTGGAGCCGGAAGAGCTGGTTGAAATCATCGAAGCATCAGCCGAAGGCATTGAGCCGGATGAAGAGCCTAAAGTGGCTGGCGATGACGACAATGAGACGATCATCTCTCTGCTGCGCGAAGCTGGCGTGTCCGAAGAAGTGATTGCCAAAATCGCTGCTGCTCTGTCACCTGCCGTCGCTGAAGATGAAGACAAAGAAGACGACAAGAAAGACGAAAAAGACAAGGTGTCCAAGACCGCCATGGACTCCGCTATTCGTCTGGCCGCTGACAGCGCTACCAAGACCGCCGCTGAAAACTTCCGCCGCGTGCGTGAAGCTGAGCAGGCTGTGCGTCCGCTGATTGGCGATGTGGTTGCTATGGACTCCGCTGAAGACGTCTATCGCACTGCGCTTGAGCAGGCTGAGGTGGATATCAACGACGTGCATCCATCGGCTTTCCCTTCACTGGTGCGCATGGCTATCCAGCAGAAAGAAAATTCACGTCCTGCTCCACTGGCTCAGGATGCCGCATCAATCAGCGAGTTTGAGAAAGATTTTCCGACCGCTGGCAAGCTGAAACGAGGTTTCTAACATGGCAGGTTTTCAGAGTGTAATTAACCAATACCCAGCCCCCGGCGTTGAAGGTGGCTTTGCCAGCACCAACGAGCACGCTACCTACCTGGCAGGCGAAGCAGCACTGGTTGCGGGCACCAATGGCCTGACAATCGGTCGCTTTGCGTGGGACGTTAACGGCGTCGCCTCTAACGCTGGCACCGGTGCGCCTTCTGGCTTCGTTCATCGTGACGGCCAGGCAGTCATCACCACCTGGCTGGGAACTGATTCAAACGTCATCCAGTCCGGTCGTGAAGTAACCCTGATGGTTGCTGGTGACTTCTGGGCGCGCACATCAACTGCCGCAACACGCGGACAGAAAATCTTCGCATCACTGACCACTGGTCAGGTTCAGACCGGCGCAGCGGGCGCAACAATCGCCGGTTATGTCGAAACCCCATTCAAAGCCGGTAGCGTCGCAGCAGCAGGCGAACTGGTCAAAATCAGCACCTGGAGCAATTAATGAATAAGTTTCAACAGCACTACGCCGCGGCAAGCGGCAAGTACGGCATCGTGCTGCCGGGCGCGAAAGACTACCTGAAGCCTGAATTTGCCGAGAACTACTCTCTGGCAATGGATGCTCAGCCAACAATGGTTACCACCGGCAGCTCAGGCGTCCCGGCATTCTTTACCAATTTCGTCGACCCTGAGCTGATCCGCGTTCTGGTCACCCCGATGAAAGCAGCAGAAATCATCGGCGAAGTGAAGAAAGGCGACTGGACCACGCTTACTGCGCAATTCCCGATCGTGGAATCAGCAGGTGAAACCAGCTCTTACGGCGACTACAACCACAACGGTATGACCGCAGCTAACGTCAACTGGGTGGCGCGCCAGTCTTATCACTACCAGACCCACACCCGCTGGGGTGAGCGTGAGCTGGACATGTACGGCGCGGCTCGTATCGGTTATGCGGCTGAACTGAACGTGGCCTCTGCGCTGGTACTGAACAAATTCCAGAACAAGTCCTACTTCTACGGCATTGCAGGCCTGCAGAACTACGGTCTGCTGAATGACCCGTCCCTTCCAGCATCAATCACGCCGAGCGCAACAGGCACTGCCAGCGGTGTTACCTGGTCAACCAAAGACGGACAGGCTGTTTATGACGACATCCTGAAACTGTTTGGTCAACTGGTATCTCAGACCAAAGGCCTGCTGGACATGAGCACGCCAATGACGCTGGCGATGTCTCCGGCTATGTCTGTGAACCTGGCTAAGACGAACATGTATAACGTGAACGTCTCTGACCTGCTGAAGAAAAACTTCCCGAACCTGAAGATTGAGACTGCTATCGAGTACTCAACTCCGGCCGGTGAGATGGTACAGCTGATTGCAGATCGCCTGGGTGAGCAGGACACCGCTTATGCTGCCTTCACGGAGAAGATGCGCGCGCATGCAGTGGTGACTGAAGAGTCATCCTGGAAGCAGAAAAAATCTGGCGGCACCTGGGGTGCAATCATCCGTCAACCGCTGGCAATCGCCAGCATGCTGGGAGTGTAAGAAATGGCTGATGTCGTAACCGTAGGTTGTAAGCTGCCGAATGGCCTGGTGATTGATGTTGAAGGATCGCAGCCGGTAGTACTGGCGGGCGCTAATGCATCTAACGTCATCGGTGGCTATGGCCTGACCGAGAACGTGGATAAGGCGGTGCTTGATAAGTGGCTGGAGCAGCACAAAGACCAGCCATATGTCAAAAACGAGCTGGTATTCGCACAGGCTAAAACCAACAGCGCCGAGTCGAAAGCGAAAGAAAACGCTGACGTTAAATCCGGCCTTGAAGGCCTGCCGCAGGATAACCCCGCGCCGGGCGTCACCAAATCAGACGGTAAATAATCATGGCAGTCGTTGTCTTTGATCTCGCCGCGTTCCGAGCGCGCTACCCGGAGTTCGACACCGTAAGTGATGCGTTGCTGAATGCGTATTTCATTGAGGCAACGGTCTACCTGAATAACACCGATACAAGCCCGGTCACTGATGTAAATCAGCGGGCTGTTTTCCTGAATATGCTGGTTGCTCACCTCGCAGCGATGAATAGCGGCGTGGGCGGTCAGGCATCAAGTGGGTTGGTTGGGCGGGTAACGAGCGCGTCGGAAGGTTCGGTGTCTGTGTCGGTAGATGCCGGGCCGTCGAGCTCAGCATCATGGTGGTATCTGCAAACGCCATATGGTGCGGCTTACTGGCAGGCCACGCTGCCATTCCGGACGATTCGTTACCTGCCCGGTGCGTCGCCGTCGATGTATCCGTATCACTACAACCGCAGAGGAGCTTACCGGAGGTAGCGATGAGTTCATTTTCAGGTGGTGGCGCGCTGGAGAAGCGCCTGGCTGAGTTAGCTCAAAGCCTTGGCGATGCTAAAACGCTTCGTGTCGGATTCCTTGAAGGTGCAACCTATCCTGATGGTGAGTCTGTCGCGATGGTGGCCGCAGCGAATGAGTTTGGCGATCCGGGTATGAGCCGGCCGCCACGACCATTCTTCCGCCGCATGATTGAAGAGAAGTCGCCTCAATGGGGTGATGACATCGGCAAGATTGCGGTAGCGGTGAAATATGACGCCTCGACGTTGTTTCCCCTCATGGGTGAGCGCATCAAAGAGCAATTGCAGGACTCTATTCGCGAGTTCACTGATCCGGCTCTGGCGCCTTCTACGATAGCGAGAAAGGGCTTCGAAAAGCCCCTTATCGAAAACTCTCACATGCTCAACTCTGTCGACTATGACGTTAAGGACGGCGTATGAACCTGCATGGCATTGTGCGCCGGGCCATCACCGTTGTTAACCCGGATGTTCCGGGGGTGATGATGGTAAGCCTTGGCACATATACGACAGATGCGGCAGGACATCGTGTACCTGCTTACGCAGAACAGAGCGTAACTGTGCAGCTTCAGCCGCTGGCCTATACCGATCTGATGAAGCTCGACGGGCTAAACCTGCAGGGCATCAAAAAGAAGGCCTACGTTAACGGTAACTTTGAAGGCGTCAACCGACCCAAGCAAAAGGGCGGTGACAAGCTCATCGTAAACGGCGAGACCTGGCTGATTACGCAACCACTGGAAGAGTGGCCTGACTGGTGCTCTTTCGCTGTCACGCTGCAGGTATCCACATGAGCGCGACCATAAGCATTACACAGGATGACCTGACAGCCGCCTTGCGCGGTTTTTTATTGTCCCTCGTCGACGCTGAGGTGTTTATGGCGCAGGAGAACCTGGTTCCTATGCCGAATCAGGACTTCGTCACCATGACGCCAATGTTTATCACTGGCCTATCAACAAACCGTGTCGGATACAACGACCCGGGCGTCGGTCAGGGCAGTGAGCTAACTCAGCGCAGTAACCAGTGGCAATGCCAGCTAGATTTCTACGGCAGCTCAGCTCAGGAAATGGCCGCCATTGTCGGCACCATGATCCGCTCTGAATACTCCGCTAGCTGGTTTCGCCAGAACAACATGCCGGTCACCCCGCTTTACGCGGGAGAGCCGCACCAGACAACGATGATTAACGCAGAACAGCAGTATGAAAGCCGCTGGACGCTCGACTTCATCGCGCAATTTAACGCAGTCGTTACGACGCCCTTGTATTTCTTCGACGAAATTAACGTCACGGCGATTGCAGCAGACCTGAAATACCCACCGGAGAATGCTTAAATGCCAATCCCTTTAAGTAAAGATATTTCCATCATCCCCGGCGTGCTCTCTGCCGGTGGTACAGCACTGTACCTGAACGGGTTGGCGCTTACTGATAGCGAGTATGCCCCTGTTGGCGGTGTTACGGCGTTTACAAGTCCGGATGATGTGCGTAGTTATTTTGGCTCAACATCCGACGAGTATGCATTCGCCCGCATTTACTTTAACGGTTATGTGAACTCGACAAAAAAGCCTGGCGCTCTGCTACTTGCCCGATATAACACTGAAACCGTCTCAGCATTTCTGCGCTCTGGAACGATGGCGAAAGTTACCATTGACCAGCTTAAGTTAATGAGCGGCATCCTGACGCTGACAGTAGATGGCACGTTAAAAACCTCCACCAATATCGATCTCAGCGGCGCGAATAGCTTTGCGGCAGCCGCAGACCTGATTGAATCAGCGATTGGCAATTCAGTAGTCGTATCCTTCGACACCACGCAGAAAGCCTTCATTATCACTTCTGCAACGACAGGCGAAGGCAGCACAATTACCTATGCCACAGGCTCTATTTCGAACGCACTGAAATTTACCTCAGCAACAGGCGCTGTTATCTCACAGGGTGCGGAGCCAGCGATTGCTGCGGATGCACTTGCGGTCATTAAAGCCAAGTCTCAGAACTGGGCGCTCTTCACGACTATCTTTGCGGCCGATGAAGCAACGCATCTCGATCTATCTGCATGGGTTAGCGCTCAGAACTACCGTTATGGCTATGTGCCACATGACGACTCTGAAGCTGCGACCGTCAGTGGAAGCATTGACTGCCTGGCATACAAAATCATCACAGCGAATAACTATGCCAGCGTGATTCCGGTGTATGGCAATCACCTCGACGCGGCGGCCGTGCTTGGCTACTCAGCATCTCTGGACTTTGATCGACTTGAAGGTCGGGTCACTCTGAAATATCGCGAGACTGATGGGTTGGCTGCCAAGGTCGATGACTCAACAACTTACGATGCGCTAATCGCCAACGGATACAACTTCTACGGCGATTACGGCGAGAACAATATCTCAGAAAACTACTGGGCTGACGGCACCGTCTCTGGATCATTCAAGTGGGTAGATAGCTTCTGCTTCGAAATCTGGCTAAATGCTGCTTTGTTAGGTGCAGCTATCCAGACAATGAAATCGAATCGCTCATTCCCGTATAACGCGCGAGGCAAGGCAATCATCGAGGCAGGCTTTGCTGACACGTTTGCTCAGGGCGTGGCTTTTGGCGGTATTCGTTCTGGCGTAACGCTGTCCTCTTCCCAGATTTCAGAAATCAACAACGCTGTCGGCGCTGACATCTCATCCTCACTGAATGCCAAAGGCTACTACCTGAATATCGGCGACGCTACACCGGCCGTTAGGGCGGAACGTGGCTCTCCACCAATGCAGCTCTGGTATTGCGACGGCGGCAGCGTGCAGAAAATTTCATTACCTTCGACGATGGTCCAGTAAGGAGCCGAATAAATGGCCGGAAATAACACGATCACCAGTGCTGACGCTATTTTTTCGCTCACTGTGACAAATCTTTATCCAACAGCGCAGGTGCTGGAAGGTTACGCCGCCGACGCAATGTTTGCTTTCGGTGACACAGAGATGGCAAACACCGTCCGTGGTGCTGACGGGAAGTTGTCTGCTGGCTTCGTCTTTGGCGAATACCTTCAGACGATTACCGTCATGCCAGATAGCCCAAGTTGGCAGATCTTCGAGACGTGGATGCTCACATCTCTGACTGCTAAGGCGGTTTTCCGCTGTAACGCCACAGTAATCCTGCCATCTACAGGCCGGAAATACACCCTAACTAATGGTGTCCTGCAGCGCACCAAAGCCATGCCGGATGCTCAGCGCGTACTTGCAGCGGGCACCTTCCAGATCAGTTGGGAATCGGTAACACCTGAAGCTTACAATCCATAAGGCATAACATGGCACGCAAAGAACTCTTCTACACAGAAACAGCCGGGCGCGATGCTGGAAAGGTGTTCTACATCCGCGAAATGTCAGCCGCTCAGGCTGAATGGTGGGCTATTCGCGCAGGCATGGCGATGGCTCGCAGCGGCGTCGATTTGCCGGATAACTTCGCGGATATGGGTATCGCTGCAATGGCTGGAACCGGACTGAAAATGGTTTCACAGATTCCTCCTGCAGAAGCCAAGCCATTACTCGACGAGCTGATGGAATGCGTTCAGTGCGTGCCAGATTCTGCAAACCAGCACATTAAGCGCCGCCTCATCGATGATGACATCGAAGAGATCGCTACCCGCCTGAAATTGAGGGCGGAGGTGTTCAAACTTCACGTGGATTTTTTTCAGGCCGCCGCCCAATAGATATCCCACCAATGATGCATGAGCAGGTTCACGGGCTTGCTGAATACGTCAACGTCCCCAAGACCATAGCTACCGTCCTCTCTTCTGGTAAGTGCTCTCTCACAGAGCTGAGCACGACGCTTGGCGTTGAGGATTTATGGTGGTGGCTGGAAATCATCACGGTAGACAACTACAACCGGATGGTCGTCAATAAATCGCAGGAGTCTAACTGATGGCAACTATCATCGATGCGCTGGTTGTCACGCTGGGCCTCGACGCGACCGGGTTCAAGAAGGGTCAGAAAGACGTTAAAGGTGGGCTGGACGACACCAGAAAGCAGTCGGAGCAGGTTGCTAAAGACATGGAGGCCGCAGGTAAAAGAGCGGCCTCTTTCTTTGGCTCAATCCGCACTGAGTTGTTGGCGCTGGTAGGCGTAACGCTGTCCGTTCAGGGTTTCAAAAACTTCATCACCGGCATGACCGATAACCTGCAGCAGCTTGCAGTTAACTCTCAGTCTCTGGATATGTCGGCCAAATCACTGGATGGCTGGCAGAGGGCGGCAGAGGCGGCCGGTTCTAGCGCTGAGAAGATTACCGGCACGCTGACCGGTTTTCAGAACGTACTGACACAAATCAGGACGGGCGGCGGGCAGGACAACCCACTGTTTGCTGCGCTTTCATCCTTTGCCGGCGCAACCGGTGCCAACTTCGATTACCAGAACGACAACTCCGAAGAGGTTATGCGCAAAATTGCGGATAACTGGGGCAAGCTGAGTAAAGATGCACAGCGACGTTTTGGCGGTATGTTCAACTTTGATAATCAGACTCAGCAGGCGCTGACCAACGGCAATCTCGTTACCGATGCTGACCGTTTCGCGAAGATGTCCCGCGCCACCGAGGATGCGACTCGTAAAGCTCAGGAGTTTAACCGCCGATTGGCGGAGATGAAACAGAACTTCTCTGCAGCGTCTCAGGTGCTTTATGAGGCTCTGATTCCATACGTAGAAAAGCTGATCCCGCTGATTGAAAAGGTGGGAATCTGGATAACAGATCATGGCCCTGAGATTCAGAAGTTCTTTTCCGACACATCCAATGAAATCAGCCAGGTTGTTGACGCTGTTGGCGGCTGGCAGAACGCCCTGGAGATTCTGGCTGCATTCGTAGCCGGTAGTTGGGCTTTGAAAATGCTGTCTGGCATCTCAAAGGTGCGGGGTGGATTTGGCCCTCTACTGGCGGCAATCGCAGCAGTAAGTGCATGGGACAAGCTGAAGTCAAACGAAGACGAGGCAAAAAAAGAAGGGAAGAGCACCGGCCAGTACCTTATTGATAAGATGAACAACAATACTGGCAGTACAGATGGGATCATGGGTAAGGCTGACGCCTGGCTCAAAAAGTCATATGCATGGTGGGACTCTATCAGTAAAACCGGTGATGCGAATAATAAGTACGATGCCTACGGCACTAAGCCACGCGGCATCCGTAACAACAATCCCGGCAACCTGAACTTTGCTGGACAGGCGGGCGCAACCAAAGAAGGCGGAGAGAACGGCCGGTTTGCTGTATTCGAAAGCATGCGAGACGGAATTTCTGCGCTCTACAAGCAAATCCAGTTGTACTTCAGCCGCGGTGTAAACACGATTGAGTCCGTGGTGAACAAGTATGCACCGGCAGATGATAACAACAATGTTCAGGCGTACATCAAGCAACTGGTCGGTGCCACCGGCAAGCAAGCAGATGAGAAGCTTTCAGGCGAAGATACCGAGACTGTTTTTAAGCTGATCCGCGGCATAATCAATCATGAGAACGGCAAAGGCTACGTATCCGACCAGGACATTCTCAGCGGCATTCAGGTTGGCTCGACGGCAACAGCAATGCGCCAGCAGACCATGCAGCAACAGCCCTCAGCTAAAACCGAGATTCACATTGGCGAGATGAAAATGCAGAGCAATGCCACCTCTGTTAATGCCCTCGGTCAGGATGTGCAGCGCAACGTCAGCCGCAACAGTCTGCTGGTTCCATCTATGTCAGGGCAGGGCTGATTATGAATTTCTCTCTGAACGAAACGACGCTACTCAATGCCGTGCAGGGCGGCGGCATATTCTCGGTCATTAACAGCATTATCGGCCCAGGCTATGGCATCTACTTCAACAACGGGACGGGCAAGGCTCTGTCGCCTTCGTCTTTTCTCGGTGTTGAGTATGGTGCAGACGCATCTGTTGTCTCCGCGCCGATTGAGGCTGGCTCTTACAACTCCTACAACAAGGTGAAGCGGCCGCCGGTAATCAGGGTGCTGTTTGTGCTTGAGGGCTGGTCTGGATTAACAGGCTCGCTTCCAAATCTCACGAACTTCTCGCTGACAAGCCGCGCCGATATGCTTGCCGCGCTCGATGCGATGGTTGAAGATACGATGACGTATGACATCGAAACACCGGATACCACGTACGAGAAGTACGATCTGGTGCGCTACAACTACCGGACCTCTGACCGGGACGTCACCCTGCTGACAGTTGAGGCTATTTTCCAGTCCGTGCTTGAGTCTGCAGAAGTCACGCTGACCAGCACTACGGCACAGAGCAAGACCACGGCTAACGCAACCAGCCTGGCTCCCAGCGCCGTGACGGAGAAGGTGAACTCATCCACCACTGAAGCCACGCAGAGCGGCGTTTCTTCGGCCCTGACTGGCCTGAAGAACTCCGTTTCCAGCGCGGCTACTCAGGTGGCAGACAAGGTCTCTTCCACTGTAAATAACATCACACAGACCACCACGGCTTCGATTAACGGCGCTGCCACCTCGGCTATCAATAAACTCTCATCCTCGGTCACAGACCTGGTTAAGGTGCTTACCTGATGCAGACAATCACATTGCAGCCAATCAAAGCTCAGGAGCTTACGGTAAAGCTGGGTGAGCAGTCAGTCACCCTTCGCATCTTCCAGCGATCAACCGGCCTGTACATGGATATCGGCTTAGGTGACGTATGGATAGCACAGGGCGTGACGTGCCTGAATGGTAACCGGCTGGTACGCTATCCGTATCTGGGATTCCAGGGTGAGTTGTTTTTTGCTGACACAAAGGGAAGTGATGAGCCGAGCTATGAAGGGCTGGGCGATCGCTTTCTGCTGTTTTATGCCACGCCAGATGAGATGAGTGCTGCAGCATGACCTATAAAAAACGCAGTCTTAAATTTCAGTTCACCCTAAAAGACGGCGCTTTCGATGATAAAGGCAACGACATCCTGACCATCGATAATATCAAGGCTGAGGTCGAGATGGGTGCCTACGGTGGCGTAGCTGGATCGGAGATGAATGCTCGGGTGTTTGGACTGAGCATGGCTAACATGGCCCTGCTGAGCTACAAAGGCCGGCAACTAAGCAGCATCAAACAGAATATGATCAAGGTGTGGGCCGATGACACCCCGATATTCCTCGGTTCTATCACCAACTGTTTTGCCGACATGAACCAGATGCCAGATGCGCCACTGATAATCAGCGCCTTTGCTACCGGATTTGAGCAAACTATCAACGCCTCACCATTCTCGGCAGAAGGCTCTGTGGATGTTGCGACAGCAATTGAGTCGATTGCCAAAACCATCAGCTACACCGTTGTTAATAGTGGCGTCAAGGCTAAGTTGTCCGGCGTCTATTTCCGGGGCGACCCGATAAGTCAGATCAGGCAGATATGCAGCGCAGCCGGTATTAACTCCGACTTCCGGCTGGGCGTCATTTATATCTGGCCCCAGGGTGGAAGGGTTGACGACGTTAGGCCTTATGTATCAAAGGAAAACGGGCTGATAGGTTACCCGGTCATGAGCGGATACGGCATTAACTTCACATCGACATTCAGCAACCTATTTTGCCTCGGCAGAAAGGTGACGCTCGACACGGAATTACCCAACGCAAGCGGTGAATACACTGTTATATCTGCCAACCATCATCTATCTACATGGATGGAGGGCGGCCCATGGTGCACGGTAGTCTATGCAGCCAGCACAGATCTTGGAGTTATTACGCAATGACAGAGAAAAGAATGGCTGTCAGGCCGGAAGATATTAATCATGACTCCAACGCTCAGGCATTCATGTTCAGGGCAATGCTCAACAAAAACGCCTTCATCCAGATAGTTCGTGTCGAGAAAGTTAAATTCATCTCTGACGAAGAGCCGCCACTGGTCAATGTAATGCCTTTGGTGTTGGGGTTTTCAGGAGAAGGAACACCGATAGAAAACAGCCAGGTGTTTAACATACCGGTCTGGCGCCTGCAGCGTGGTAGCAGCGCCGTCATCATGGATCCAGTTGTAGGTGATATTGGGCTGATGCTCTGTTGTGATCGCGACACGACCCGAGTGAGAGAAACAAAGAAGGAAGACATGCCAGGATCATCGCGTACCCACAATGAGGCGGATGGAGTGTATCTCGGCGGAATGCTTAACAGCCCTCCCGGCCAGTATGTGAGATTCGCAGATGATGGGATTGATATCGTGTCACCTCTGGTAGTGAGTATGACAGCGCCCACAGTCGAAATTAACGCCGAGACAAGTGTTACCCTTAACTCAGCAAGCATAGTACTGAACGGCCCCGTAAATCAGGGCTCAGGAAGCTATGCAGGTGACTTCAATTTCAAAGGAAACATCACGGCGCAGGGCGAGGTTACAGGCAAGGGCATCAAGCTATCTGACCATGTTCATACTGGAGTACAGACAGGCGGTGGAAACACTGGGAAGCCGCAATAAATTGCATTCAATTGCGGTCAGGTGGGAGTAGAATTCATACAGACCCATGGAGGAATTATGAGAATACTCACGCTGCTACTACTCGGATTTTCTTGTTTCACCAGCGCTCAGCAATTAGATACATCAGCCGTCATTACCGCATGTAGCACGGTGCCGCGCCTTTATTCTGTGGCATCACTTGCAGCCTTTGATAAAGACGATGGTCAGTGGCGGCAGTCAACTTACCAGGTTGCCAGTGAGCTGATGATCGGAAACGATGAAGCAGACAGAATCATCACCTCATTGCGAAGCAATAAGGATATTGCAGACAGATTTTCTCGCTCAGGTGCGGGACAGTCAGACCCCGAATTTATGCATGCCTGTATGACCGAACCATCTAAATACATACCAAGCTATCAACGGCTACTTCGAGCCGGGAAGCTGACATCACAATGACCCGCTCCGGCGGGTTTTTTTACGCCCGGAGAAAGCATGATAACCAAATCCCTCCTGCTAAATACCGATGCGTGGGACCTGACTCTTGATGGATCTGGCAACCTTGCTTCCACGCCAAACCCTTACGCTGTCGCACAGGATGTCGCCTGCGCGTGCAAGACATTTCTCGGCGAAGCCTGGTATGACACATCACTCGGCATCCCTTATTACCAGCGCATCCTCGGTCACTGGCCGGGAACGCAGCTCATCAACACCAAGATGCAGTCTGAGGCGCTAAAGCTCGACTACGTACAGACCGCAACCTGCACGACTGTAATCGGTAAACAGAACCGAATCGCATCCGGCGTCATGACTATCACCGACACCAACTACGACCAAAGCACCATCAATCTCTGAGGCCAAAATGGCAGACACAGTAATCGTTACCACATCGGTGCCGGCGGCCACGTTCTCCGATATCGGCCTGTCAGTGCCGGATGAGAAGGATATTTTAGACGGGCGCCTCAGCGATTTAGATAGCGCGCTGGGCGGCGGGATGAGTAAGAGCCTGACTACGCCGCAAGGGCAGATCGCCATGAGCGAAACTGCCATCATTGCAGACAAGAATGACCAGTTGCTTTCTATAGTGAATGGCATCAACCCGGATTATGCCGCTGGCCGTTTTCAGGACGCCATCGGACGCATCTACTTTATTGATCGTATAGCGGCGCAGGGAACCACGGTCACCGCGACAGCAACTGGTTTGGTAGGCACTGTAATCCCTTCAGGAAGCACAGCACAGGATGAAGCGGGTTACATCTACACCTCGCTGGCAGAAGCAAACATTCCCGCCTCTGGCGCTGTTGATATCGTATTCCAGAATCAGACCAGCGGGGCCATAGCGTGCCCGGCAGGTTCACTGAACACCATCTATCGCGCGGTTACTGGCTGGTCAGGCATCACCAATGCAGCCGCTGGAGTGCCGGGCAATGATGTCGAGACCCGTGCTAATTTCGAGTACAGGCGCAGGCAGTCTGTCGCACTCAACGCGAAGGGTACGCCCGAGTCAATTTATGCCGCGGTGCTCGATGTGGCTGGCGTTGTGGACGCCTATGTGTGGTCGAATCACTCAGGAGCAACGGTAAGCATTGGCTCAACCAATTATCCGGTACCTGCTCACAGCGTCTATATCGCCGTTTATGGCGGTGCCGCGCAGGACATTGCTCAGGCTATCTACCTGAAGAATCAGGCTGGCTGCGGGATGGTGGGTAACACTTCTGCAGTGGTAACCGATACCTCTCGCGGCACGAACATCAACCCTAAGTACACGATGACGTGGAACACTCCGACACAGACCAGAACCAGGTTCATGGTCCAACTGGAGAACTCACAATCGCTTCCATCGGACATTGTCGATCAGGTTCGTGCGTCAATCATCAGCGCCTTCAATGGCAATAGTGACCTGGTGCCTAAAGCGCGTATCGCGTCAAAGGTTTTTGCCGGCGGCTATTACTCTGTGCTGAACAATATCGACACTGCATCAGTTAACGTGCTGTCGGTTACCGTCAGCCTGGACGGCGTTAACTACGCATCATCCGTCGAATATGGCGTTGACCAGATACCCTCCCTTGACGCCAGTGATATCTCAGTGAGCCTTGTATGAAGAACGTGAAAGACACGATCCTCACGCAATACGCCGCCAGCCCCAATATCCGAAGCCTGATTGAAACATTCAATACCTCAATGGACATGACGGAATTCACCGACGAATTCCTGACAGCCATATGGGATGTTTCAACGGCAACCGGTTATGGGCTGGATGTGTGGGGGAAAATAGTTGGCGTCTCTAGGCTTCTCAACGTTCGTGAAGCGGCGACATACTTCGGTTTTGACGAATCGTTTATCAGCGCCAGCGACGAATCACCAAAGCCATTCAATGAAGCGCCATTTTTTGAAGGGCTTCAGCTGACGTCAACTGTAACTCTGGCTGACGATGGATACAGAAAGCTGATCCTGGCTAAGGCAATGGCGAACATTACCGACTGCTCAATCCCATCGCTGAACAAAGCTCTGTACTACCTGTTTGGCGACCAGGGAGACACGTTCGTAGCCATTACCGGCGTTATGTCCATGAGCTACGTCTTTGGCTTCAACCTGACCCCGGTAGAGTGGGCCATCCTGCTCAATTCAAATGCGATCGCTAAGCCTGCAGGCGTCAGCGTCAGCATCATGTCGCTCGATTTCAACAACACCTTTGGATTTGCCGAGGCTGAAATGCAGCCATTCGAAAGCGGCACCTTTTTCCCCGACTCAGGAATACAAAATGCAGAACAGCTCGCAGCCTAAACTTCTCCCGATCCCCTTTGCAACAGGGGGCTCAAAGCAGGATATCCCAAACGATTCACAAATTGGCATAACAGCTGGTAGGGCATCTTATACCGACGGCTTTCCACCACTAACCAGAACTCCGCTTGCAGCCGGTGGTATTCCGCCATTTGGAACTGATTTTAATGGCGTATTTAACGACATTACTGCCGCTATACGATGGTCGCAGGCTGGTGCCGGATACTCCTTCAATACAGATTTTAGCTCTGCAGTTGCTGGCTATCCTAAAGGCGCGAGAATACCAAACTCCTCTCTTGATGGTTTCTGGCTGAACACTGTAGATGGCAATAACACAAATCCTGAAAATACCACATCTTCATTAACTGGATGGGTGCCACAAAGTTGTTATGGCGTAACCAATATCACCGGTTTATCCGGCTCTAGCGTGGTACTGACAACGCTTCAGGCCTCTAAAGATAGGTTGATATTCAGTGGCACTCTTTCTGCCAATATTAACGTTGTCGTTCCTGCCTGGATTAAGAAATGGGATGTTGTTAATAATACGACTGGTGCATATTCAATCACATTAAAGACACCAAGCGGAAGTGGAGTAGCAGTTCCGTCAGGTTCTAATGCTATTTTGCAAGGCGATGGAACAAATATCACCCAAGGTGCTACGCCTGGAAGTTTTCTAAATGTTTCTGCTTTTCTAGCTAGTGGTTCATACACCCCAAAAGTAGGTGCTAGATTAATTCGCGTCAAAGCAGTTGCAGGCGGTGGTGCTAGCGGAAGCGAGCCAGCCACTAGCACCGGAAATGGAGGCATGTCACAGGGCGGCTATTATGGGCAATATATTGATGTTTTAATCCCTGTATCTTCGTTTACCTCGCCAGTATCAATAGTTATTGGGTCTGGAGGAGTTCCATCAGCAGCAGGGCAAAACGCAGGAGGAACGGGAGGAGCTACATCATTTGGTAGTCTATTTACTCTCCCAGGTGGCCCAGGAGGGGTTTCAATGCCGCTATCAACGGGAGCCTCAGCCGCCGGGGCCAGTTTGTCGAGTCGACCCATTACCTCAGCGATCACGCCTATCAATTCATCTGGTGGAATCACTAAAGCTAGCACAGTGATCCAAGTAGTTCCGGGCACCAACCTTGGGCAAATGCCACTGCCATCACCTATCGAGGGTGGTTACTATGGTTCAGGTGGTATTGGAACTCCAGCACAAACTACAGCAGTTCAGGGAAATCCGGGCATATCGGGCTTAATGATAATTGAGGAGTATGCATAATGACTGTCAACCTAGCCATGATTCCAGATGATGATATTGAAGTACTAAACACCATTATCGCTGAAAATGAAGAATTTAAGATTACCGGTTACTACTTTATCCCTATCTCAGATAAGCAGTGCCAGGTAGGGATGTTCTATAACAAAAAGGACGGGCTTTTCTATTTTGATAAAGGGTTCAAATTGACTTCAAACCCTGTGGAAGACCCATCTCAGATCCCGGCAAAATTGAATGAATCAGACTAATTAAGAAAGCCCTTCTCGCATAAAAACAAAGGTCGGAGAAATAGAGTGGTAATCGCTCTCAATATTTGAGAATTCTGTAGGTTCTATGAAATGTAGCTCATATCCATCTTTGGATATGGCAGCTCTGTAAGCGTATTGATGCGTGTGCTTGATGATCTCATAGAATTCATCAAACTTATCGCCCCACAGCTCAGAAAATATTACTCTCGGCGGGTGATCTTTTAAAGTTCTGCAAGCGCCCATCAATGCGTCTTTCTCCGCTCCTTCGATATCCATTTTCCAGATATCAAAGTTTCCGTTGATGCCATCAATTGTTATCTTAGGCACGCAAATCTTCTTTGGCTCATCACTGAAAATGTGCCTGAACATATTTACGCTTTCGATATCGTATGTAGAACCCTGATTGTGAGCCTCAGAAACATAAATATCGATCAGCCCTTCCTTATCAGATAAAGCAGCCTTTAAAGGTTTTATCTGCGAGCAGCCAATATTTTTTATTCTGCTGTAAATCTCAGGTATGGGCTCGATTGCTGTAACTGACGATGCCCCGCTTTCGAGAAACAGCAGCGCTGTTAAGCCGATGTTTGCACCAGCGTCCAGCACACAATCACCTTCACGAACAAACTTACTGATCAGCATTCTGTCAATATCGTATTGCGGATACTGAACATCAAGAACGGCACATGCCGCATAGCGCCTCTCATGTGGATTTGATAGGTCTAACTTTACCGGGAAGTTATTTATGCTTATATATGCACTCCCTGTGTTTTTAATATTCCCTTCAATTTCAGTATAATACATGAACAACCCCCTAATTAATCACATCCTGGACGCCTATCAATGAGGCGACATAAAGATTACCTTATCTTAACTCGCAAGCCCAATCGTAGTTTCATATTCATACCGACATGCATTCGCGAGTGTCAGTCATAAAAAAGCCCGGCGACCGGGCAATGACTCAGCCGCTCCTGTCTGAGCAGGCTACGGGGTGGGTAATTTGAGATTAGTTACTCGACACGTCCAGTGCCAACTAAAAACCCTTTACCATCAACCCCTTTACAAATCTGTGCGCCGCTCAGGCTTGATCAAATCTATCGATCGATATTACTGTTTATCCATACAGTATTTTTCAGAGGAGGATTTATCATGGCGAGAGAGAGTGACATACACGCGGCGTTCACTGGAGCGATAACGAAGGACGGCAGGGGGCGGCAAATTGTCACCACGGCGGCATTCCAGAAGCGACTGGATGACTTGAATCACGTCTGGACGCTGGCAGAGTGCAACCGGTGGATTCGGCGTTACCAGAACTTCTTCTTCGAGCTCGTTACCGAGGAAAGCGAGAATAAGACCTGGTCGTTACGCAACATGGGATACGTGAGGTAACTATGGGATTTCCATCACCAGCGTCCGATTACATAGAGCGGCGCATCGACCTGAACGATGTCTTGATGCCTCACCGCAACAACATGATCCTGATTGAGACGCCTGACGGGTTCGTGCTGGCGGACAAATCCCTAAAGCCTGTTCCGGGCGACAAGATAGCATTCCAGATAGGCGAGTTCCCGCAGGTGGGCAGGCTGTTCAGCACAGGGATTATCACTTCGGACGGCGAGACGATCGACGGAGAGGGAATAGAAAGCATTATCGTGCTGGGGAAAGTCACGGCGGAGGTAGTGTCCGTTTATGAACCGCTCCGGCCGATCATCTGACAGTTAAGCCTCTTTGCCATCCAGCCAGTCCGCCCAGTACTGCATCATCTCTATGCGATTGTTGAGGTACTGGGCGTGGTTATAGATTCCGCGCGTTCCCTGTGAGTTCACGTGTGCCAGCTGCGCCTCAATTGCGTCACTGTTCCAGTGCATCTCATTCATGACGGTGCTGAACTGATGCCGGAAGCCGTGGCCGCTGGTCTGCCCCTCATATCCGATTCGCCGTATCACTCCCAGCACGGTGTTTTCACTGATTGGTTTCTTCTGGTCCGTGCGACCGGGGAAGCACAAGGCATACTGGCCGGTGACTTTCTTCAGGAAGGTGAGAAGCTCAACCACCTGGCTGGACATTGGCACGATGTGAATGCGCCGCCCCTTCATTACTTCGGCATCAATCGTGATGAGCCTGGTCTCAAAGTCGACGTTCGCCCATGCCATCGATCGGAGCTCTTTGGTGCGCAGGGCGGTGTAATGAAGAACCTGCGCCGCAATCTTTGCAATCACGCTGCCACCATACCCCTCAAGCGCCTTATGGAACTCACGGATGCGGTTAATAGGCAGGAAAGGGTAGTTCTCCTTTCTGTACCCACGCAGAGCATCCACAAGGTCTGGGGCCGGATTGTACTTTGCCCGCCCGGTTACGATCGCATACCGGAAAACCTCGCCACACCTTCTCCTTGCCTTATCCGCTCTCTCCATCGCGCCACGTTCTTCGAACAGGCGGATAACCTTCAGCAACACCATCGGCTCAACTTCTTCCATCTTCATATGACCAATGATCGGCAGGATGTCGTCCGTGAACATCCGGTGCAGTTCGTCAGCGTAGCCCGGCGACCATACCTTAGACTTGTGGGCATACCACTCTTTGAAGATGTCGCCGAAGGTATCAGCATCCGCTTCCTTCTCTTTCTTCTTCAGTGACTGCTTTTGCTCTGCAGGGTCGACGCCGGCCAGGAGTTTCATCTTTGCTTCAGACTGCCGGGCACGCGCTTCAGTGAGGGATATTTCCGGATAGGGACCGATGACGAGCGTCTTCTCTTTCCCGTCAAACCGGTACCGCAGACGCCATACCTTTTTCCCGGTCGGTGGAATGAACAGGAACAGGCCTGCAGAATCCGCCAGGCGATATGACTTTTCTTTGGGGCGCGCAGCATCAATCTGCTTGACGGTCAGCATGTGGGCATAATTCCGGGCATAGTTTTTGGTGTGCCCACAATATGCCCGCAAAAAGTCGGCGTAGTCAATTCATGTCGGTTCGCGTCGGTTGTGTATGATTTGCTGTGGGGTGCGATTCTGAATGGGTTTTGCTCGTGTCGGTGCGGGCGGGTTCTTGGTGATGTGGTGTCCCCTGCAAACACCAAATACGGCGAGCAGGGGATTGA
>Ga0265797_10003456_pt1 | contig 25174 bp, 24 predicted proteins | sample P2T30metagenome_FD_192433 | JGI IMG/M metagenome (GOLD analysis project Ga0265797, IMG submission 192433) | Plant litter microbial communities from East Loma Ridge, Irvine, California - P2 T30 | ecosystem: Environmental > Terrestrial > Plant litter > Unclassified | place: USA: California... | reverse complement strand
GATTTGTCGCACCTGCTGGGCGGGCTGGATGCGCGTAGCCGGGATTTTTGTTGAGTCGCCAACCGCCATGACGACGGATGATGCCTAGGCCAACCCTACGCCAACTGCATTGGTGCGCGTGCAGCTTGGCGCTGAAACACCGCCAGCGCCTGCGCCACATCGTCGGTCTGGCGCGCCAGCGTGGCGGTGGCCGCCGCCGCTTGTTCGACCAGCGCGGCGTTCTGCGGTCGTTGACCCAGCAAACGCGGTGCAGCCGGTGGTATGCTGTACCTCGGCCTGTCGCGGCGGCAGGCACGGATTTTCAATCGAACAGGATAACGATGGACAAGGGCAGCCGGGACCAGGGAGGCGGTAGGGGCAAGGGCAGGGGAACGGGACGCGCGACGCTCGAGGAAGTGGCGGGCCTGGCCGGGGTGTCGATCATGACCGCCTCGCGCGCGCTGAGCCAGCCGCAGATGGTGTCGGACGCCACCCGCGCCAAGGTCGAGCAGGCGGTGGCGCAGCTGGGCTATGTGCCGAACCGCGCGGCGCGCGCGCTGGCCTCGAGCCAGTCGCACGTGATCGCGGTGCTGGTGCCGTCGCTGTCGAACGCCGTGTTCACGGCGGTGCTGGAAGGGATCCATGATGCGGTAGGGCCGGGCCAGTACCAGCTCCTGATCGGCAACACGCATTACTCGGAGGCCGAAGAAGAAAAGCTGCTGCGCACCTACCTGCAATCGAACCCGGACGGCATTTTGCTTTCGAGCCTTGCCCACAGCCCGGCGGTGGCGGCGATGCTGGCGGCGTCGAATGTGCCGGCGGTGTCGATGATGGACCTGTCGGACGACCCCAATATCCTGTCGGTCGGCTTCTCGCAACTCGAAGCCGGCATGGCCATGACGCGCCACCTGATAAGGCGCGGCTATCGCCGCATCGGCTTCATCGGCGCCCAGCTCGACGAGCGCACGCTGCGCCGCGCCGACGGCTATCGCCAGGCGATGCGCGAGGCCGGCCTGGCCGACCCGACGCTCGAACTGATGGTGCCCGACCCTTCCACCATCGCCCTCGGCGCCGAATTGATGGGACGCATGATGGCGCAGGCGCCCGACTGCGACGCCGTGTTCTGCTGCAACGACGACCTGGCGCACGGCGCCGTATTCCACTGCCAGCGCCACGGCATCCGCATCCCGCAGGATGTGGCCGTGTGCGGCTTCAACGACTTGCCGGCGTCGGCCTGGATGATGCCGTCGCTGACCACGATCGGCACGCCGCGCTACCGGATTGGCTTCGAGGCCGCGTCGCTGCTGCTGCAGCTAATCGCCGGCAAGGAGCCGGAGCAGCGCCGCATCGACCTCGGCTTTTCGCTGCAGGAGCGCGAGAGCGCTTGACGTCGGGCTGGCTGCCTCGGCGCGCCTGTTCACAACCTGCGGCTCACGCCCCTTTTGCTTTACATTCGCGGTCAAGGCGCTACAATCGATGGTTTTGTTAGCGCTATCAAGGTAAATCATGACAACGGATCAGGAGGCTTCGCCAGCGGCTATCGCCTGGGTGGTGATGGGGGTCAGCGGTTGCGGCAAGAGCCAGATCGGCGCCCGCCTGGCGGCCCGGCTCGGCGTGCCGTTCATCGAAGGCGATGTTTTCCACAGTGCGGCCAACGTCGACAAGATGTCGGCCGGCACCCCGCTTACCGACGACGACCGGCGCGACTGGCTGCTGGCGCTGCGCGACCAGATCGCGGCGCATGGCGGCAGGGTGGTGCTGGGCTGCTCGTCGCTCAAGCGCGCCTATCGCGATGTGCTGCGCGGCGGCGCGGACGATGTCCGCTTTGCCCACCTGACCGGGCCGCGCGAGGTGCTGGCCGAGCGCATGCGCCATCGCCCCGGGCACTACATGCCGGTTTCGCTGCTCGGCAGCCAGCTGGCGACGCTCGAACCGCTGCAAGCGGACGAGGCGGGGGTGACGCTCGATATCCGCGAAACGCCGGAGCAACTGGTCGAACGCATACTGCGCGCCGGCGCGGCATGTCGGCAGGCCTAAAAGGCGGCACCAGAAGAAGATGCCTCGTTTTACATGGTAATTTGGTCTGGACAGACCTGTAGAACTGTGTTCACCCCGCGCGCTGGTGTCGAGCAGCAATCAAGGATGTTTTTGCATGTCTGGGGTGGACGATCGTTGCTGCAAACTTGCAGGATTACTTCCTTGTCTCCGGTACGCCACAGGAAGGTGAATGCCTGACCGTCCTGGCGCGCCTGCGCCAAGTAGAGGCGCGCGCCATCGTCCGCGGCCCGCCCCGGATAATCTGCTTGCTCGTGGATGTCCACCAAATTCGGCTGCTTGCGCATCGTCTCCTCCGCTAGGCGCGCAAGCTCATCTGCTGGGCGTGCGCTGCGCCACGCGAACGCGAGCTGGCTTGAGCACGAACGCTTAAGTGCATCGGCGACTTTCTTGACGTCCGGCGCATGAAGCGTCGTCTGATCCGGGATTCTGGAAAAGACCGGGACCCACAGTGCGTCGGACGCAGCCATGGCGGGCAAGCCCCCCATGGCCAGCATCGAGACTACGAAATGGATACGCACCCAAGCATAGCGCCCTGCCGGTAGCACACAAGCGCATGAAGATCGGCAAATAGGCATGTTGTCATCTCGGTTGAGAAGCGGTGGAAGCAGGCCCGGCATATCCGAGCGGCTCGATCCAGATGGCCCGATAGCCGATCGCGACCGGTTTTTCAAAGGTCTGGATGAGGGTCGTTCCCTCGTTGGTTTCAGACACCACGCGGATCGCGCCATATCTGTCGGTGCCTTCGGTTTGTTTCTGTAATTCGTCCAGGCGTTTTTGCATGGCATCGACGCGTGCGCGCAGCGCTGCCGTCGTCTGGTCGGCTGCCGATTGTTCTGGCTTGGCCGGATTGGCTGACGGATTGGCTGACGGATTGGCCGGGGCCGCGGCCGGTATCGTGGCGCCGGCTGATGGTACTGCTTTTACGGCCGGGTTCGTGGCAGCAGCAATGGCCGCAGGCGTGCTGGAATCGGTGGCGCCTGCAGGTTCTGCCGGGGCTGGTGCAGACGTTGTTGCGGTCCCGGGCACCGCTAACGGCACTGGCGTCGGCAAAGGCCGAGATGCCGAGGCGCCAAATGCGCTCGAGTGCCCTGTATTATAAAAATAATTGATCTGGCGAACGTAGTACACCGAAGTAACGATGCCAATCTTGGGAAGCAGCGGCTGCGTATCGTTCGGCAGCTTCATGTTCTCGAACATGGTGCGCAACGCAGGACTGCTTGCGGCGCACACGGATGGCGTCGAGCTCGAGCAGAACTGCCCCAGCTGCTCCCATGCGGCGACCGCAGGAACTTCTTCATATTCGGCGCTCGGGATATTGATTGACATAACCATTTCGCCGCGCCTGAAGGCGCCGAACAAAGCGCGGAACAACTTGACCGGGAACGCCGCAGCGAAATCCGACTCCCTGACTTCGGATACGTTAAAGCCCGGGAAAGCCACTGGCCGCAATGCCGTGACCGTCGCCGGCGGCGCGAAGACATTGTCTCCCGAAGCGGGGGCGGAAGTGCCGGGAAGACGCAGTCGGCTCCTGGTGTCTTTCTCAATAGCCGCAAACACATCGGCGCGCCCGAGATAGATGGTGCGTCTACGCCAGCGATTGGCATCGTTCTCCGGGGCGCCGCGCGGCTCGCCGGCAAGGTAGACGTCCCCCAGATGTATCTGGCGCGGCAGGAAAATCGGGTCGATGTTGAAGGCCCTGAGCGTCGTCGACCAGCGATCGGCTACGAAGCCGGGGGCGATCTTGTGTGGCGTACTGCAGCCGGCTAGTGGCAAGGCCACGGCGAGGCAGACAGTGACGCAGGCTGTAACCTGCAACAACCTTGGCGCTTTGAGCGGCTGAACCATTGGATTCTCCTGATCAACGCATTGCCGCCTGCGATAGTCGCAACGCGCTTACTGGCTGATCTACATTACGCCGACATTGCCGGACCAGCAACGCAAACAAAGCGTAGATGATATTGGTGATGTAAATACGACACTGTTGCGATTGTGGCGCCGATCTACTAGCGAATCGATGACGTTGCAGCGTCATGCAAGTAGGGTTGTGCGACACACGCCGTTCTTATCGGTTTGACGCCCGACACAAATCGGACTATATTTTCCATCAAAGATTGGAAAGGTTTCCATATCCATTTTGTGCAGCACATCATTCGAGACCAACGCCGCAAGTTGGCACACCGTGGCATCTGCCACATTTCTTTGATGAGAAAAACGAGGAGCAAAAGTGGAACACCAGAACCCGCAGTGCAGTCAACAACGGAAACCTTTCCAAATCCTTGCCGCGAGCGTGCTGATGGCCTGCAGCATGGGCGCGTCGGCCAGCGTCACCAACCCGCAAATCGGCCAGTTGCTATGGTCCGATGAATTTAACGGCAGTAGCGTAAGTACCGGTACCTGGAACCTCCAGGACGGTAACGGCTGCCAGATCGGCTTGTGCGGCTACGGCAACGCCGAGCTGCAGTACTACAGCCCGAACAATGCTTCGATCGTCAACGTGCCGTTCGAATCGGGCACGCGCGCGCTGGCGATCCAGGCGCGCAGCCAGACGATCGGCAGCAATGTGTTCACCTCGGCGCGGCTGGACACGCGCGGCAAGGTGCAGGTGCAGTACGGGATGATCGAGTTCCGCATCGCCACGCCGAACCTGGGCACCGGCTTGTGGCCGGCCGCCTGGCTGCTCGGCACCAGTTCGCAGACCTGGCCGCGCAACGGCGAAATCGACGTCATGGAGATGGGCCACAAGGCGGTCGAGCGGGCCAAGGGCAACGCGCCGTCGTCGAACCACTTCGTCGGCTCGAATGTGATCACCTGGCAGCAGGCCGCTTGCGTGACCGGTAACGAAAGCTGCGCCGCTTCGACCGCGTGGCAGACCAAGAACTGGTACGTGCCGGCCAACTCGCTGGCGAATCGTTTCGTCACCTACCGCTTCTACTGGGACGAAAGCCAGATGCGCTTTACCACCGTGGACAACGGCGTCGAGCGCAATATGTACGACGCACCGCTGCCGGTCAATTCCAGCGCGCTGCAGGCGCCGTTCTACCTGCTGCTGAACATGGCGGTAGGCGGCAACTTCACCGATGCGGCCAGTCCCGGCCAGGTGACGGCGCCGCTGCCGGGCACGATGTATGTCGACTACGTGCGCGTGTACCAGCTCGATGGCAAGGGCCAGGTCAAGCTGGGCAACCAGACCGTGCCCGAGGTGGCCGGCAAGTTCGGCGTGTTCACCGATAACACCGCCGTCAACGCCAAGCTGGTGGCGGGCACCAGTTCCGACATCTTCCTGTGGAATGCTGCCTCCACCGGCGCCGGCAACACGGCCGCGTACGAAGGCGCCAACGTGATCGCCTGGAACTACACCACGCCCGGCCAGTGGTTCGGCGGCGGCATCCAGGCGCGCCAGGCGCGCGACTTGAGCAACTACCGCACCAACGGGACCGTCAAGTTCAGGATCAAGATTCCGGCAAATGTCGGTTTCCGGATCGGTGTCGGCGACACCTATACCAACCAGAACTGGGTCAACTTCCCGGCCAATACCACGGCCTATGGTTTGACCCGCAACGGGCAGTGGGCGCAGGCGGCGATTCCGGTGTCGGCCCTGCTCGGGAACCTGGTGGCGGCGCAGTCGCTGAGCGACATCTTCATGATCTCGAGTATCGACGGCAGCCTGCCGGCGTCGAGCTTCCAGTTCGCGATCGACGACATCGTGTGGGAGTCGGGCGGTGGCGGCACAACCACGCCGCCGCCGCAGAACTCGGGCCCGACCTCGGCCACGCAGACCTCGAGCACCATGCTGCGGTTCGGGACCACCACCGGCAGCTGGGCCGACGTGCACTATACCGTCAACAACGGCGCCCAGCAGAACGTGCGCATGCAGCTTAGCGGCAGCAATAACACGTACACGGCGGGCGGCCTGAAGATCGGCGACACGGTGCGCTACTGGTTCACGTACTGGGACACGCAGCGCAACATCGCGGTCGATACGTCGCAGCAGACGTACACGATGCAGTAACACGTAGGGTTGGCGGCCGAGCCGCCAACCCTACGGTACCGTGACCTCCAGGCGGTAGCTGCGGCCCGGCTCGATGTTGTCGACGCGGGCAGCCGGCAGCAGCGTGCCGTCGCACCTGACCTCGACTTTGTCGACCGCGCCGCGCTTGATCTCGACCTCGAACACGGCGCCACGGAAGCGGCGCGTGACCGACATCCCCGGCCAGTGCGGCGGCAATTGCGGCGCCACCGCCAGCGCGGCGCCGTCGCCCTTCAAGCCGCACAAGCCTTCGATCACGCAGCGGTAGACCCAGGCCACGGTGCCGGTGTTGAACAACTGGCTCGAACGGCCCGCGGTGCGCGGGTACTCCTTGTACGCGCCGCGGTAGTAGTTGGGGATGAACACCGGCAGCTGGCCGCGGCGCAGGTAGTCTTCTTCGCTCGGACCGGGAACCATCTTGCGCAGGGCGTCGAAGGCGCGCGCCGATTCGCCGATCGCGTACAGGCTGTAGATGTAGAACACGGCGGCGTGGTTGTACACGGCGCCATTCTCGGCCGAGCCGGGATGCTTTTGCGTGACGCGGCCGACGTCGTCGCGCATCTGGCTGTAGGGCGGGGCGAACATCTGCACGCCATAGGGCGTTGTCAGCTGGGCGTCGATCTGGGCCAGCATCGACGCGCGCTGCCCGCTGGAGGCGGCGCCCGACAGGAAACTCCAGCTTTGCGGATTGAGGTAGATGCGGCCTTCAACGTCAGCCGCAACGCCGAACTTGACATCGTCGTCGGTGATGCCGCGCGCGTACCATTCGCCGTCCCACAGGTGGGTGTTGGCGGCGCGATTGAGGTCCTCCAGGCCAGCGCGCATGTGCGTCGCCAGCGTTGCTTCGCCGCGTTGCTCGCACACCTCGGCCCACAGCTTGATGGCGTAACCGGCAGCCACCGTCAGCCAGCCCGACACGCCACGGCCCTTGTAGCCGACCATGTTCATCGGATCGCACCAGTCGCCCTGCTCGATGTAACTCAGGCCGCGCGCGTCGCGCTTGTGCAGCAGCCATTCCATCGCCAGCGTGATGCGTTCAAACGCGCTTTTCACGCTGCCGTCGTGCGCAGTGACTGCTTCGTCGAGGATGGCGTCGTCGCCGGTTTCATCGAGGTAGGCGCGCAGGCACACCGGCAGCCACACGCAATGGTCGGTGTGCGGAATCTGGTTGATGTACTTGAGCTGCGCGCCTTCGAACAGCAGGATCCCGTCCGGCATGGCGCCGTTCGATTCCTGCTGGCCCAGCGCGTGCAGGAAGGCGGCGCGTGCCGACGCCGGCTTGACGTACGCCATGCCCATATTGTCCTGCAGGTAGTTGCGGGTCTGCGGATCGGTGGACAGGCGATTGACGTCGCCATGGTAGTAGACCTGGCGCGCCAGCCAGCGGTTGACGAAGTTGTCGAGCTCCTGGTCGGGCGTCGTGATCGACAGCACGCCGGCGCCTTCGCGCTGGTAGGCCTCCTGGTCGCGCGCGGCGGCGGCGAAACCGGCGGCGCTCAGGTGGCGTTCGCGCAGCGCAGCGACTTCGGCATCGTCGAACGCGGGGCCGAACAGCAGGCGGCGGCGCTGCTGCGCTCCCGGCGCCAGGTCGAATCGATACTGCACCACGCCGACCGGCGTCTCGTAGCGCGCGTCGCCGCAAGCCAGGCGCTCGTCGTTCAGCGCCGATGGCGCATGCAGCCCGCCTTCGCCCTCGAACACGCCCTGGTTGACTTCCCAGGCATCGGGCGCCTGCTCGCACAGCAGCACCGTCTTGTCCTTGAACAGGCGATTCTTGAAATAGTCTTCCAGCTTCTGGTACGGCGTCACGCTCGACGCCACGACGCCGCCAAGGTCATGGCGGTACTCGGCCGACTGGTTCATCCACGACATGTAGCCGATCGTGAAGTAGGGGTAGACGCTGATCTTGCGCGCGCGCGCCGACAGGTTGGTGACGCTGAAGCTCCACAGTTCGGCGACATCGTCGAGCGGCAGCGTAAGGGTGAGCTCGATGCGCACGCCGAACTTCTCCACGCTCCAGCGCAGGTCTTGCTGGCCGACCGAAAACTCGAAACGCTCGACGCCGCCGCGCACCGGCTCGTACGGCGCCGAAAACAGCTCGCCCGTGTCTTCGTCTTTCACATAGAAGAAGCGGCCCGGATGGTGCGCGTAATACGCCTGCTCCGGCTGCATGAAGGATTTCGCTTCCAGGTTCGGCGCATGCGAATACTTGGCCGGCTCCGGCTGCATGAACTGGGCGGTGGCGTAGCCGCGGCAGGTCACCTGGATCATCATCTTGCGGTTCCAGAGGAAGCCCCCGGCCTGCGGCATCGCGGTAGGACTGGTGAGGACGTAACGGTCGTCTTGCGGGTGCAGCATGGATAAGGTCTCCGTGGATGTCATGCGGCCGCCTTGCGCGCCGCAAGTTCGAGCTCGATGCGCGCCAGCAGCCTGGCGTCGAGGTTATACAAGAACATGACCAGCACCGCCAGCAGGGCAAAGGCGGCCGGCACGAATGACATCAGCCACACGATGCCGGCTTGCGAACCGCTTGTCTGCGCTGCATTGGGCACGTAGCCGAGCGACGTGAAGACGGCGCCGATCACGCTGACGGCGACCGCGGTGCCGAGCTTTTGCGAGAAGGTGGCGGCGGCGAACGTCATGGCGGTGGCGCGCCGGCCGGTGGCCCATTCGTTGTAGTCGGCGGTGTCGGCATACATCGAGAACGCCAGCGGCGACTTCGGCCCCAGCACCAGGCCCAGGGCGGCCTGCAGCGCGAACATCAGGTCGATCCGGTCCGGCGGGATCAGGAAGAAGGCGCTCGACAGCACGGCGGTAGCGCTCATCAGGATGATCATCAGGGCCTTCTTGTCGATGAAGCGCGTCAGGAGCGGCGTGCAGGCGGCGCCGACGGCGGCGAACACCATATAGGTCGGCACGAAGCTGGCCATCAGTTCGGGGCGCTCGACCACGTACTTGAAGTAGTAGGCCGAGGTGGTGGTGCGCAGGGTGATGGTGACCATGATCACCAGCGCCAGCACGAACAGCACCACCCACGGGCGATTCGCGGCCAGGTCGCGGATGTCGCGCCACACGTCGCTGTTCTGGTTTGGCGGCGGCGTGACGCGCTCGCGCGTATTCAGGAAGGTGACCAGGAACAGCAGCGAAGCGGCCACGCTCCAGGCCAGCATGGTCAACTGCCAGCCGCGCACGTCGTTGCCGGCGCCGAGCCACTGCACCATCGACGGCGTGGCCGCCGTCACCAGGGTGCTGCCGCCGAAGGCGAAGATGAAGCGCAGGCCGTTGATGGTGGAGCGCTCCTGCGGGTCGGACGACATCACGCCGGACAAGGCGTTGTACGGGATGTTGACGCAGGTGTAGCAGACCATCATCGCCAGGTAGCTGCCGTAGGCCCACAGCAGTTTGCCGTCGGCGTCGAGGTCGGGCGTGGTGTAGGTGAGCACGGCGGCGGCGGCCAGCGGCAGCGACATCCATACCAGGTAGGGGCGGAATTTGCCGAAGCGGGTGCTGGTGCGGTCGGCGGCGGCGCCGATCAAGGGGTCGGTGAAGGCGTTGATCAGCTTGATCGAGGCGAGCAGGGTGGCTGCCTGCGCGGCCGAGATGCCGAAGGTGTCGGTGTAGAAGATCAGCAGGAAAGTGGCGATATTGGCCCAATAAAAATTGAAGCCCATATCGGCCACGCCATAGCTGAGCTTTTCGCGCAGGCCCAGGCGTTGGTTCGCGCTTGCTTCAGGAACCAGGGCTTCAGGCGCGCGCTTGAGCATGGCTTGTCTCCAGATATGTTTTTTATGTGGCGCCAGCGATCAATGTCGCCGAGCCTAGTATGATAACGCTAACATCGGCGCCAAGTATGCGATTGCAGGGATCGAATGTCAACCGTCGGCGGGCCTGGCGGCGCAGATTGCGGTTGACGTCGATTACAGCCTGCTGATAACGTGGAATCGTTTCCACGCTCGGGCGGCTGGCGGCGGCGCCCCAGTCACGCACTGCACATCGACACCGCTGGAAACCCATCATGCAAACAACCAGCAGGAGACACCTTTGGCAAACACGATTTCTTCGGTCGGCTTTGCCGATACCAAGCGCCACTATCCCATCCTCGACGGCCTGCGCGGCGTCGCCGCCCTGCTGGTGGTGGCGTTCCACCTGTTCGAGGGACACGCGGCCAGCCGTTTCGTCCAGATCATCAACCACGGCTACCTGGCGGTCGACTTCTTCTTCGTGCTGTCCGGCTTCGTCATCGGCTACGCCTACGACGAGCGCTGGCGGCACATGTCCGCGGCCGACTTCTTCAAGCGCCGCCTGATCCGCCTGCATCCGATGATCGTGGTGGCGATGATCATCGGCGCGCTGATGTTCTACCTGCAGCAGGGCACGCTGTTCCCGAAGATCGCCGACACGCCGCTGTGGCTGATGCTGCTCCTGATGTTCATCGGCATCACGCTGATGCCGGTGGGGCCGGCGCTGGACGTGCGCGGCTGGGGCGAGATGCATCCGCTGAATGGACCTGCCTGGTCGCTGTTCTACGAGTACGTTGCCAACATCCTGTACGCGCTGTTCGTACGCAAGTTCTCGAAGCTGGTGCTCGGCTTGTGCGTGTTCGCTGCCGGCTGCGCACTGGTCTATCACTGCGTGAGCGGGCCGAACGGCGACGTGATCGGCGGCTGGTCGATCACGCCCGAGCAGGTGCGGCTCGGCCTGACGCGCCTGCTGTATCCGTTCTTCGCCGGGCTGCTGCTGTCGCGCATCGTGACAGTGGGGCGCGTCAAGCATGCCTTCCTGCTGTGCACCGTCATCATCACCGCCGCGCTGGCGCTGCCGCGCATCGGCGGCGCGCAGCAGCTGTGGATGAACGGGCTGTACGAATCGCTGTGCATCATCGTGGTGTTCCCGCTGGTGGTCTACCTGGGCGCGAGCGGGGAGGCCGGTTCCGGCCTGTCGGCCAGGGTGTGCGGCTTCTTGGGCGACATCTCGTATCCGCTCTACATCATTCACTACCCATTCGTGTACACCTACATGGCGTGGGTGGTCGAGAACAAGGTGTCGATCGCGCAGGGTTGGCCGGTGGCGATCGCGACCCTGGCCTGGTGCGTGCTGCTGGCGTGGCTGTGCCTGAAGTTCTATGACATTCCGGTGCGCGCATGGTTGACGGCGCGTTTCATGAAGCGCAGTGGCGTGACGTTCAGGTCGGTACCGGCGCGCTAGGCTGGTATGGCGAGTCGATAAATTTCGCTACAAACCATAAGGTCTGCCCGGCAACCAGCGTCTACCAGCGCCTGGCTCCAGACCGGAAATGGTAAGGGCCCCCTGGAAACGCGTCGGTTCCGCGTTCTTGAGCGGCCCTGGCCTGAAGCGGGCAGTCGCAAAGCATGCCGCCATTACCGCCTTGCAGCGAAAGTGTCGGATTTTTACTATATCAATGCTCGTTAGCGCATAAACCGGCAAACCTGACTATGGAGCAGGCCGCGTCCTTGCCACTGGTTGCCCTCACTGCCTGGCAGGTTCTCGTCGACGTCGCCAAACTGAAAAAGGGGCAAAAAGTGTTTATTCAGGCCGGTTCCGGCGGCGTGGGAGCGATAGCCATCCAGTTGGCCAAACATCTGGGCGCATTTGTTGCCACGACCACGAGCACCGATAACGTCGACTGGGTAAAGGCCCTGGGCGCCGATCTGGTCATTGATTAAAAGAAGCAGAACTTTGAATCGATATTGCAAGATTACGACCTGGTTCTCAACAGCCAAGGAAATGCCGAGCTGACAAAATCGTTACGGATACTCAGGCGTGGTGGTCACCTGATATCGATTTCTGGCCCGCCGACGCCAGAGTTCGCTGCGAACCAGGGGTTGGTCTGGCCATTGAAACAGGTGCTACGCCTGTTAAGTTTTGGCGTCAGGCACAAAGCGAAGCAGCTTGGTATTAATTACACCTTTTTATTCATGCGCGCCAACGGCGCACAGTTGAAAAAAATCACATCGTTGATTGAATCGGGCGCGATGAAACCAGTCGTCGATCGTATATTTCCTTTTGCTGCCACGGAAGAAGCATTGGCGTATGTGGCGACCGGCCGGACCAAGGGAAAGGTCGTCATCAAGGTAAGGTGAAGCGGCCGGTCGCGTGAATGTTGTTGGACGCGGGTGCGTTTCCATGGGCGGTGCTGGTGCTGGCGGCGGCCGGCTTTGCCGTCGCCTGGTCGGCCGCAAGGCACGGTTTCCCGGCCGGGCCACGCGTCCGGTAAGCGCTGGCGCCACGCATGACGGCCAATAATGACGGCCAATAAAAACGCCGCCGTGCCCGGTGTCGGGGACGGCGGCGTTCGGGCCTGAAAGCGCCGGGCTGGCTGCCCGGCTGGCGGATCAGAATTCTTCCCACTCGGTTTCGGACACCTTGGCCGATGCACCCGGCTTGGCGGCGGCAGGCTTGGCGGCGGCCGTTGCAACCGCGCTTGCAGCCGATTTCGTTGCCGGCTTGGCGGCGCCAGTCGTACCCAAGGCCTTGCGCACCGGAGCAGGCGCAGCCTTGGCAACCGGCGGCGCCTTGGCGACAGCCACCGCATGCTGCGCATCGAGCTTGAACACATCCACCACCTGCGCCAGGCGCTGCGCCTGCTCTTGCAGCGCGGCGGTAGCAGCGGTCGCTTCTTCGACCAGCGCGGCGTTCTGCTGGGTCGCATTGTCCATCGAGCCCATGGCCTGGTTGACCTGGTCGATGCCGGTGATCTGTTCCTGGCTGGCCGACGAGATTTCGCCCATGATGTCGGTCACGCGCTGGATCGAGTCGACCACTTCGCGCATGGTCGCGCCGGTCTGGTCGACCAGCTTGGTGCCGGTGTCGACTTTGTCGACCGAGTCGCCGATCAAGCCTTTGATCTCTTTCGCGGCGGCGGCCGAGCGCTGCGCCAGGGTGCGCACTTCGGAAGCGACGACCGCGAAGCCGCGGCCCTGTTCGCCGGCGCGCGCCGCTTCCACGGCGGCGTTCAGCGCCAGGATGTTGGTCTGGAAGGCGATGCCGTCGATCACGCTGATGATGTCGACGATCTTGCGCGACGAGTCGTTGATCGAGCCCATGGTGGCGACCACCTGGTCGACCGCGCTGCCGGCCTGGCTCGCCACGCTCGAGGCGGCAATGGCCAGCTGGTTGGCCTGGCGCGCGTTGTCGGCGTTCTGGCGCACGGTGCCGGTCAGTTCTTCCATCGAGGCGGCGGTTTCTTCCAGCGCCGCGGCTTGCTGCTCGGTGCGGCTGGACAGGTCGAAGCTGCCGGCCGCGATTTCGGTCGAGGCGCCGGTGATGGTCTGGGTGCCGCTGCGCACTTCATTGACGATGCGGGCCAGGCTGTCGTTCATATTGCCCAGCGCGCGCAGCAGGGCGCCGGTCTCGTCCGACGCCTGGCTGGTGACGCGCACCGTCAGGTCGCCGGCGGCGACGGCTTCGGCGGCGTGCACGGCCTGGCGCAGCGGATGGGTGATCGAGCGCGTCAGCAGCCAGGCGAAGGCGGCGCCCAGCAGCAGGGCGCCGGCGGCCAAGAGGCCGATCACCAGATTGCCACGCTCGGCCGAGGCGTCGATCAGGGCGGCGCTGGCGTCGATGCGCTTGTGCTGCAGGTCGAGCAATTCCTTGACCCGTTCCTGGTAGGCTTTTGCAGCCGGGGTGAACTTCTGTTCCAGGATCTGGTCAGCCAGTTCGGTATTGCCTTCGCCCTTGGCCTTGATTGCGTTGTCGCGACCGGCGCTGTAGGCCTTGCGGTGTTCCATCACCGACTTGAACAGGGCTTCTTCATCGGCGCCGCTGATCAAGGGCTCGATCTGCTTGAGCAGGTCGGCCGACAGCTTGCCGGTGGCGGCCGCGTCTTCCTTGAAGTAGGCGGTCAGCGAACCGTCGCTGCTCTTGACGATGGCGGCGGTGCGGCGCACGGCGGCGAAGATCTGCGTGTACCACTCGGCGATCAGGCGTTCCTTGGCCAGCGGTTCGGCCAGGATGACGCGCGTTTCCTGGGCCACCTGGTTCAGGCGCCAGGTGCCGACAGTGGCGATGATCACAGTCATCAGGAGGGTCAGGGCAAAGCCTGCCGCCAGGCGCGTGCCGATGTTCAGTTTGATGAAGTTACCCATTGGTTTTCTGTAGAAGGGGTGAGGGGACGGCAACCACATGTGAGACGCATATGGAATGTCTCTGCCGTTGTTGCTGATTACTTAAGGAAAGACGCGAATAGTCACAATTATTGCCGAGGCGAAACGAAAATGCACCTGAAATAGTGCGTTTGTGTACGGACGGACACACCGATTCTGTGACTGTTGGCAGCTTGACATGAGGCGGATGTGGTCGGATTAAGGTATAATTTCAATTTCCCGCGTGTGCCGTTCGGCACCTTCAGCAAATGACCAAATTCGTATTCGTCACTGGCGGCGTCGTGTCTTCCCTGGGCAAAGGGATCGCGGCCGCTTCCCTCGCCGCGATCCTCGAGAGCCGCGGACTCAAAGTCACGATGCTCAAGCTCGATCCGTACATCAACGTCGATCCGGGCACCATGAGCCCGACGCAGCACGGCGAAGTGTTCGTCACCGACGATGGCGCCGAGACCGACCTCGACCTGGGCCACTACGAGCGCTTCATCAGCACCCGCATGAAGAAGGTGAACAACTTCACCACCGGCCAGATCTATGATTCCGTGATCCGCAAGGAACGCCGCGGCGAGTACCTGGGCAAGACCGTGCAGGTGATTCCGCACATCACCAACGAAATCCAGGATTACATCCGCCGCGGCGCCGAGGGCGTCGACGTGGCGCTGGTCGAAATCGGCGGCACCGTGGGCGACATCGAGTCGCTGCCGTTCCTCGAGGCTGCGCGCCAGCTGTCGCTGCGTTCGGGCCGCAAGGGTGCGGCCTTCGTGCACCTGACCCTGGTGCCCTACATCGCCTCGGCCGGCGAACTGAAAACCAAGCCGACCCAGCACAGCGTGCAAAAGCTGCGCGAGATCGGCATCTCGCCCAACGCGCTGCTGTGCCGCGCCGACCGCCGCATCCCGGACGACGAACGCGCCAAGATTTCGCTGTTCGCCAACGTCGAAGAGCAGGCCGTGATCTCGGTGTGGGACGTCGACACCATCTATAAAGTGCCGCAAGTGCTGTGCGACCAGGGCCTGGACGACATCATCCTGGAAGCCCTGGGCCTGGAAGCGCCGAAGGCCGACCTGTCGATGTGGACCAAGCTGATCCACACGCTGGAAAATCCAAAGCGCGAAGTCACGATCGGCATGGTCGGCAAGTACGTCGACCTGATCGAGTCGTACAAGTCGCTGACCGAAGCGCTGCGCCACGCCGGCATCCATACCGAAAGCCGGGTCAATATCGAGTACCTCGATTCCGAAGAGATCGAAACGCGCGGGTGCGATCACCTGGCCAAGTACGACGCCATCCTGGTGCCGGGCGGCTTCGGCAAGCGCGGCGTGGAAGGCAAGATCGCCGCCGCCCGCTACGCCCGCGAAAACAAGATTCCCTACCTCGGCATCTGCCTGGGCATGCAGGTCGCGCTGATCGAATACGCGCGCAATATGGCCGGCTTGCCGAACGCGAATTCCACCGAGTTCGATCCGGAAACCGACCAGCCGGTGGTGGCCCTGATCACCGAGTGGCAGAACCACGACGGCAAGGTCGAGCAGCGCGACACCAATTCGAACCTGGGCGGCACCATGCGCCTGGGCGCCCAGACCTGCGCGGTGAACCCGGGCACGCTGGCGGCCGAAGTCTATGGCAACGTCGTCACCGAGCGTCACCGTCACCGCTACGAAGGCAACAATCACTACCTGCCGAAGGTCGAAGCGGCTGGCCTGACGGTGTCGGCACGCACCCCGAACGAAGACCTGTGCGAAATCATGGAGCTGCCGCGCGCCGTGCACCCGTGGTACATGGGCGTGCAGTTCCACCCCGAGTTCAAGTCGACCCCGCGCAACGGCCACCCGTTGTTCACGTCGTTCATCCGCGCCGCGCTGGCGCACCAGGACTCGAACACCAACACCGCCGCCAATGCACCGGCGGCCGTCCAAGGAGACGCAGCATGAAACTCGCCGGATTCGACGTCGGCCTCGAGCACCCGATCTTCCTGATCGCCGGCACCTGCGTGATCGAATCGCGCCAGATGGCGATGGATACTGCCGGTACGCTGAAAGAAATCACGAGCGCGCTGGGCATTCCGTTCATCTATAAATCGTCGTTCGACAAGGCGAATCGCTCGTCGGGCACGTCGTTTCGTGGCCCGGGCCGCGAAAAAGGCCTGGAGATCCTGGCCGACGTGCGCCGCGAAATCGGCGTGCCGGTCCTGACCGACGTGCACGACGCCGAGATGATCGCCGAAGTGGCGAGCGTGGTCGACGTGCTGCAGACCCCGGCCTTCCTGTGCCGCCAGACCGACTTCATCAACGCCTGCGCGCGTTCGGGGAAACCGGTCAATATCAAGAAGGGCCAGTTCCTGGCCCCGGGCGACATGAAGAACGTGATCGACAAGGCCCGCGCCGCCGCGCGCGAAGCGGGCCTCGAAGAAGACAATTTCATGGCCTGCGAACGCGGCGCCTCGTTCGGCTACAACAACCTGGTCTCGGACATGCGCGGCCTGGCGATCATGCGCGAATCGAATTGCCCGATCGTGTTCGACGCCACCCACTCGGTGCAGCTGCCGGGCGGGCAGGGCACCTCGTCGGGCGGCCAGCGCGAACACGTGCCGGTGCTGTCGCGCGCGGCAGTGGCGGCCGGTATCGCCGGCCTGTTCATGGAAACCCATCCCGACCCGGCCAACGCCATGTCGGACGGCCCCAACGCGGTGCCGCTGGGCCACATGAAGGAACTCTTGAGCACGCTGGTCGAGATCGACCGCATCGTCAAGAAGACCGGTTTCATGGAAACCAGGTTCAAGTAAACGCTGCATCGGGGGGCGCCCGGCGGCTGGGCGCTCCCGACAAAAACGTATTTGCCAAAGATTTCCCACCTTCTGGAGACTGAGAAACATGAGTGCTATCGTTGATATCATCGGCCGCGAAATCATTGATTCGCGTGGTAATCCGACCGTCGAGTGCGACGTGCTGCTGGAGTCCGGCGTGATGGGCCGCGCCGCGGTGCCGTCGGGCGCCTCGACCGGTTCGCGCGAAGCGATCGAACTGCGCGACGGCGACGCCAAGCGTTACTTCGGCAAGGGCGTGCTGCAAGCCTGCGAGAATATCAACACCGAGATCTCCGAAGCGATCATGGGCCTGGACGCCAATGAACAAGCGTTCCTCGACCGCACCCTGATCGACCTCGACGGCACCGAAAACAAGAGCCGCCTGGGCGCCAACGCCATGCTGGCCGTGTCGATGGCGGTTGCCAAAGCCGCCGCCGAAGAAGCCGGCCTGCCGCTGTACCGCTACTTCGGCGGTTCGGGCGCGATGCAGATGCCGGTGCCGATGATGAACGTCATCAACGGCGGCGCGCACGCCGACAACAACCTGGACATCCAGGAATTCATGATCATCCCGGTCGGCGCGCCAAGCTTCAAGGAAGCGATCCGCTACGGCGCCGAGGTGTTCCACACCCTGAAAAAGATCCTGCACTCGAAGGGCCTGAACACCGCGGTCGGCGACGAAGGCGGTTTCGCGCCGTCGGTGGCCAACCATGAAGAAGCCATCAAGCTGATCATGCAGGCGATCGAGCAGGCCGGCTACGTGGCAGGCCAGGACATCGCCCTGGGCCTGGATTGCGCGGCCAGCGAATTCTACAAGGACGGCAAGTACGTGCTCGAAGGCGAAGGCGGCCTGAGCCTCACCTCGACCGACTTCACCAACATGCTCGCCACCTGGGTCGACAAGTACCCGATCATCTCGATCGAAGATGCGATGCACGAAGGCGACTGGGAAGGCTGGGCGATCCTGACCGAAGCATTGGGCAAGAAGGTGCAGCTGGTCGGCGACGATTTGTTCGTCACCAACACCAAGATCCTCAAAGAAGGCATCCAGAAGGGCATCGCCAACTCGATCCTGATCAAGATCAACCAGATCGGCACCCTGACCGAGACCTTCGCCGCCATCGAAATGGCCAAGCGCGCCGGCTATACCGCCGTCATCTCGCACCGTTCGGGCGAAACCGAAGATTCGACCATCGCCGACATCGCCGTTGGCACCAATGCCCTGCAGATCAAGACCGGCTCGCTGTCGCGTTCGGATCGCATGGCCAAGTACAACCAGTTGCTGCGTATCGAGGAAGACCTGGGCGACATCGCCAGCTACCCGGGCCGCGACGCGTTCTACAACCTGAAGTAATTCCCCGGCCGGCGCGCGCAGACAGGGCTTGAATTGCCTGTCTGTGCGCGCCGGTTTCTTTGTTTTTCTTTTTTCCCCCTATGCGCCTGATCACGATCGCCCTCGCTGTGTTGCTCGTCCTGATCCAGTATCCACTCTGGCTCGGCAAGGGCGGCTGGCTGAACGTGGCCGACATGCAGGACCAGGTCGAGGCCACCCGCCTGAAAACCGAGCAACTCACGGCCCGCAACGGCAAACTCGACTCCGAAGTGCGCGACCTGAAGGAAGGCACCGGCGCGGTCGAAGAGCGTGCGCGCTACGAGCTCGGCATGATCAAGCAGAATGAAATCTTCGTGCAGGTGCTGCGCAAGGACGAGCAGGCGGTCGAATCGATGACGGTGCCGCCGGTAAAGGCGCCGAAGAAAGACGGCGCTGCGCATCATTGAGCGGGCCTGGAAAGCTGACTATGACCCAACCGAATTCCCCGATAGATCCCGCCAGCCTCGATTCGCTCGATGCGATTGCAGATTGCCTGGCTGAAGCGTTTGAAGATGGCGAGGGCGATGTCGTTGGCGCGGCCCTGAAGGCGGTGGCGGCGGCGCCCGGGTTGCCGGCGCTGGCTGCTGCGGTTGGTGTGCCGAAGGAGCAGCTGGCCGCTGCCATGGCGTCGGGAGAGTTCGACCTCGATCTCACGCTGGAGATCATGAAGGTGGTCGATCTGCATATGAGTGGTGGGCGTAGCGCGAATTGAATCGCGTTTTCGTCTGATTCAATACTGGTTGAACGCGTCGGCGGCTCAGCCGCCGACGCGTTCATGCGGCTCTTGCAAACCGCACTATCAACGACATCGACGAATTACGTCGACGACGCTTCACCCTGCACATGGCCTGCGCCCTGTTCCAGGAACGCGCGCAGCATCCATGCATTTTTCTCATGCACTTCCATGCGGGTCGACAGCATGTCGGCGGTCGGGAAATCGTCGATCTCGTCGGCGATGCGCACGGCGGCGCGCGCGGTGCGGATCACGGCTTCCTGGCCTTCGACCAGTTGACGGATCATCTCTTTGGCCGACGGCACGTCGACTTCTTCGCTGATGGTCGACAGTTCGACATAACGCTTGTAGGTGCCCGGTGCGAAGTGGCCCAGCGCGCGGATGCGCTCGGCGATGTCGTCCAGCGCGTTCCACAGCTCGGTGTACTGCTCCTGGAACATCACGTGCAGGGTCTGGAACATCGGACCGGTCACGTTCCAGTGGAAGTTGTGGGTCTTCAGGTACAGCATGTAGCTGTCGGCCAGGACGGTCGAGAGCGATTCCACGATTTTCGCGCGGTCTTCGGTGCTGATGCCAATATCCATGTTCATGTGTTTTCTCCGTTGGTTCAATAAAACCCAGATAGGGTTGGTATTCGAAAATACAACAGTGTCTAAGAGGCATGAGCTTATCACCTCGCTGAAAAAGCCGTAGGACGGCTGGTGTGGCGCTATCCAGTGTGACTATATGTGACTATTAGGCAACAAACTTGGTCTACACTCGTTTGTACCTAACGCATGGGAGTGATGGATGAAGCACTGGTTGACATTGGCGACGGCACTGGCATTGAGCGGCCCGGTGTGGGCGCAGGAACAGGCACAGCCGCAAACAGACGCCGAGGCTGGCAAGCAGGTCCAGGTCAGCGGTGTGAAAGACCCGGCGCTGCGTCCCTACCGCATCATGACGCGCGGCCTGGATGCTTTCGACAAACACCACGCGCTGGCGCCGAAAGCCGACCTGCGCTTCGAACTGTGGAACGCCGATGGCACCGTCGCGCGCGCCGACGGACTCGGCCTGCGCCTGGCGGGCGACAAGTTCGACCAGGCGCTGGCGGTCGACGCCGAAGCGACCTTCGTCCTGCCGCGCAGCCAGGAGGCGTTCGAAGACAATGCCGACCTGGTGCTGAACCGCAAAAAGGACCAGATGGCGTGGCGCCCGCGCGTGCGCAGCCCGGGCGTACCGGACAATGCACGCCGGCTGGGCGACATGCGCCTCGAGTGCGAGGTGGCGTGGGCGGTGATGAAGGACCAGATGTCGTTCATGGTCCGCACCGCGCTGACGGCGGCCGGCGGCATGTGCCGTGCGCCGATGACGGTGCTGTCCTACCGGGCGCCGAAGCAACTGGCATCGGTCACGCTGGTGTCGGGCGAACGCAGCCGGCCGCTGAAGCTGGGCAAGGACCCAGGCACCTATATCGTGCCGCTGCGCGACAAGGCGTGGGACGACGAGAGCCTGATCGTCTACCAGTTCGCGGGCGATGCTGCGGCGCCAAAAGAACAGGGCGCCGCAGCGCCCTGATGGGGGAGGCGCCGGCGCAAGGCCGACGACATCGATTGCTTAGTGCGTGCTGCCACTCGGCGGCAGCACCGCCTGCGCCGTGGTATCGCTGGCGAACAGCTGCGCGCAGTCGACCTTGTCGAACGAATAGTGCTTGCCGCAGAAGTCGCAGTTGATGCCCAGTTCGCCCAGTTCGGACAGCGCCGACTCGACTTCTTCCTGGCCCAGCATCTTGAGCATGTTGCCGACCTTTTCGCGGTTGCAGCCGCAGTGGAACGTCGGCTGCAGCGGATCGAACACGCGGATCGTCTCTTCCCAGAACAGGCGGTGCATCAGGGTCGAGATGTCGGTGGACAGCAGCTCTTCGCGTTTCACGGTCTGGCCCAGCATGGCGGCGCGGTTCCAGGTTTCCAGGTCTTCCGCTTCGCTCGCCTGCACCGTCTGGTCTTCGGCGCCGCTGTGGCGCGGCAGCTTTTGCAGCAGCAGGCCACGGGCGACGTTGTCGTCGGCCGCCAGCCACAGGCGCGTGTCGAGCTGCTCGGAGCGCAGCATGTAGTTTTCGATCACGGTCGCCATGTCATCGCCGTCGAGCGGCACCACGCCCTGGTAGGGCTGCTGGCCCGGCACCTTGTCGTTCGGGTCGAGCGTGATCACGAAGCGGCCGTTGCCGTTCACGTTGAACAGCTCGGTCAGGGTGGCGTCGTCGCCGATCTCGACGTCGGGCGCCAGCTTGGCCGTGGCGCGCAGGCGCAGGTCGGCGTCGCACTCGACCACCAGCAGGCGCACCGGACCGTCGCCGTGGATCTGCATGATGATCGAGCCGTTGAACTTGAGGTTGGCCGACAGCAGGGCGCCGGCCGCGACCATTTCGCCCAGCACCGCGCGCACCGCTTTCGGGTAGCCGTGCCTGGCCTGGATCTCGCGCCAGGTGTCGGAAATCTCGACCAGCTCGCCGCGCACGGCGGCGTTGTCGAAGATGAATTTTTGCAGGGTATCCCCGCTGTTGCCCGCAGGCGTGCCCAGAGGCGTGCTAGTTTCAGTCGTCATTCTTTTATCCGATTTTCTTGAGCTGCGTTTTGTAGGCCTGGCCGCGGGCGACGTAGCCGGCGGCCGTGCCTTGAAGGCGCAGCAAGTCTTCTTGTGTCAGTTGTCGCACCACCTTCGCGGGCGAACCCAGGATCAGCGAACCGTCCGGGAAATCCTTGCCTTCGGTGACCAGGGCGCCGGCGCCGACCAGGCAACCCTTGCCGATCCGCGCGCCGTTCAGGATCACCGCCTGGATCCCGATCAGCGAACCGTCGCCCACCGTGCAGCCATGCAGCATGGCCTGGTGGCCGATCGTCACATGCTTGCCGATCAACAGCGGATAGCCGGGATCGGTATGCATCACCGTGCCTTCCTGGACATTGCTGTTTTCGCCAATCGTGATCCGTTCGTTGTCGCCGCGCAGCGTGGCGCCAAACCACACCGTGGTGTTGGCTTCCAGCGTCACCTTGCCCAGCACGGTGGCCGTGTCGGCAACAAAGGCCGATGCATCGATGTCGGGGACGTGTTCGCCGAGCTGATAGATCGCCATGGATGTGCTCGCAAGAGGTGGAAATGCCGCTATTTTACCGCTCCTGCCGGCGCCGCTGTCCTCGAGCCGACGCGTTCGATTCCTGCCGAAGCCGGGCAGATGGGGCCGGGTCGGACGAAATCAACGGTTCGCGCCTATAATCGTCAGCACGACCGTTCTATTTTGAGATTCCCATGCGCCCATCCCGATCCGAATTCCTCACCGTGCGCGGCCTGCGCCTGCATGTGCGCCACTGGGGCGAAGAGGGCGCGCCCAAGCTGTTCATGTTGCATGGCTGGATGGACATGTCGGCCTCGTTCCAGTTCATGGTCGATTGCCTGCAGGGACAGTGGCATGTGATCGCGCCCGACTGGCGCGGCTTTGGCCTCAGTCAGCGCTCGGGCCACGACACCTACTGGTTCCCGGATTACCTGGCTGACCTCGATGCGATCCTGGATCATTACGCGCCGCCCGACGGGCCGGACGCAGCGATCAACCTGCTCGGCCATAGCATGGGCGGCAACATCGCCGGCCTGTATGCGGGCGTGCGGCCGCAGCGGGTCGGCAAGCTGGTCAACCTGGAAGGCTTCGGCCTGCCGGCCGCGCGTGCGGCGCAGTATCCGGGCCGGGTGGCCAAGTGGCTGGACGAATTGCGCGAGCCGCCGGTGATGCGCGGCTATGCCAGCCTGGACGAGGTGGCGGCGCGCCTGCGCAAGACCAATCCGCGCCTGTCGTTCGAGCGCGCCGCCTTTTTGGCTGCGCACTGGGCCGAGCAGGACCGCGACGGCGAATGGACCATTTTGGGCGACCCGGCGCACAAGATGACCGGGCCGCTGCCATATCGGGTGGACGAGATCATGGCCGCGTGGGAAGCCATCACGGCGCCGGTGTTGTGGGTCGAAGCGGAAGAGACCGACATGTGGCGCTGGATGGGACCGAAAGAACAGGCGCGCGCCGAGATCGACCGCCGCATGGGACACCTGAAACACGTGACCGCGCGCATGGTGCCGCAGGCCGGCCACATGCTGCACCATGACCAGCCCGAATTGCTGGCGCAGATGGTGGAAGAATTCCTGGCTGTCCGATAAAACCGATTGTCGTTGTATCCAAACAAAAGGATCGGCGAAGTTCGCCGCCGATCGTCCGCAATACCGCGACGTCGGCCTGCCGGGCACGCTGGCCAGCGGCGCCTGGGTCTTGACCGGCATCGACCACAGCGCTGAATGGCTGGGCACGGCCGCGATCTACACCTAAGACGCCTACCGCTGGTTCACCGCCCAGTTCGCCCCGGGCGCGACGCCGAAGATGGAAGCCATCGTCACCCTGTCGATGGCCGACGACACCCGCTACTACGCGCGCACCACTTCGGTGTATTACACCAACGACGACGACCGCGCGCTGTACGACGCCGCGCTGCAACCGTCGAAGACGTTCGCGGTCAAGGACCATTGAGGCGCGCATGCTGACACTGAACAGTTTCGCCGCCGCGCTCACGACCTCGCTGCTGCTGGGCGGCTGCGCCGCGCTCGGCAACAACGTCGATTACACGGCAGTGGCCGGCAACGATTTCGTCGCCGCCAACTACCGCGCCGCCGATGCATTGCAAACGCAATTGCGCGACAAGCTGGACTCCGACAAGCCGCGGTTCATGGCCACCCTGGTCAATATCGACGCGCTGGAACACAGCTTGATGCCGGGCCGCGTGCTGGCCAAGCAGGGCGCGATCCGCTCGATGCTGGTGCCGGACTGAGCTTATAGCGTGGCGTGCGCTGCGCTTTTGCCGATGTTCCAGGCGCCGTCGCGGACGGCGTAATGCGCGTACAATGGAAAGTCCATGAACGCCAATCACGCCATGCTGAAAGTCGACCTCCACTGCCATTCGAATGTCTCCGACGGCGTGCTCGCGCCGGCGTCGGTCGCCGCCTATGCGCGCAAGGCCGGGGTCGACGTGTGGGCGCTCACCGACCATGACGAAGTGGGCGGCATCGCGCTTGCACGCGCCAAGGCGAACGAGCTCGGCATGCGCTTCGTGGCCGGGGTCGAAATCTCGGTGACCTGGGCCAACGAGACGGTACACGTGGTCGGCCTGCAGGTCAACGAAACCAACGGCGCCTTGACCACCGGCCTGGCCGCGACCCGGGCCGGACGCGAGGCGCGCGCGCGCGAAATCTCGGCCCAGCTGGCGGCGGCCGGCATCCCCGGCGCCTACGAAGGCGCGCTGCGCTACGTTGCCAATCCCGACCTGGTGTCGCGCACCCACTTCGCGCGCTACCTGGTCGAGCTGGGTATCTGCGGCAGTACCTCGGAAGTGTTCCGCAAGTATCTCACTGAAGGCAAGCCCGGCTATGTGCCGCATCGCTGGGCCACGTTATCCGATGCGATTGGCTGGATCCGCGGCGCCGGCGGGATTCCCGTGATCGCGCATCCGGGCCGCTACAAGTTCAGCGCCACCGCCGAAGGGGTGCTGTTCGACGAGTTCCGCCAGCTCGGCGGCAATACGATCGAAGTCGTCACCGGCAGCCATACGCCGGACCAGTACCAGACCTATGCCGAGGTCGCGCGCCGCTACGGCTTCCTGGCCTCGCGCGGCACCGATTTCCATGCGCCGGGCGAATCGCGCGTCGAGTTCGCCCAGTTGCCACCGTTGCCGTCAAGCGTGACGCCGGTGTGGCACGACTGGTTCTGATACCAGGCCTCGATCTGTCGCGCCCGTAGCCGGGCAGGCCCCGAAGGTTTTCCAAAGCCAGTGCAGCCAAGCTGCACTGGCTTTGTCGTTTTAAAGCTATTTCCGTCCGAAATACATCGCGCTCTTGAATTCTGTGCTTTATACTCCAATTGGAGTATATGAGGAGTATGGAGGCGATATGAAGATCGTAGCATCACAGCAGAAATTGCCCGACAGTGACAAGGTCACCGTCAACGTTGGCCTGGTCGACCTGGCCCAGATGGACTTGCTGGTCGAAGAAGGCTTTTATTCGAATCGCACCGATT
>Ga0265797_10003455_pt1 | contig 25178 bp, 24 predicted proteins | sample P2T30metagenome_FD_192433 | JGI IMG/M metagenome (GOLD analysis project Ga0265797, IMG submission 192433) | Plant litter microbial communities from East Loma Ridge, Irvine, California - P2 T30 | ecosystem: Environmental > Terrestrial > Plant litter > Unclassified | place: USA: California... | reverse complement strand
TAGATGGAGGGTATCACAGTTGACCGTGGTGGCATCTAAGATGTGGAAACAAAGGGGAGCAGTCTTTGGTAGTGGAAAAGCTGATTCACACGCCAGGACGGTGTGTCACCCAGCTATATGCTACAGCCATAAGGCATCACAGCTCGCAGGCGGATCAACAGCTGAGCATCAGGTGCTATACACGGTGGCAGTACTTGCCTTAGTTCTTTGTTGTCGCTCCTTTCAGGCAGGGGCTGAGGCTAGGGCGAAAAGACTCAGCCCACGGGCGGCCAAGGCGCTCTACGTATAGCGCCATCGCTTATGACTCGCGAGTCTATTGGCAGCGTGTTGAAGTCTGCCATTGGATGATCGAGGGCGTAGAGTGCCTTGTTGCGTCTGTAGCCAGCCAACAAGATTGGCTCGGGGCTGAGAATGATGGACGACGATGGCTCCACGGTGGTCAGATCAAAGATCCCGTGGGCCAGCTGCGCCGCGCGCCGCCTCGCTTTCCGTCGCCTTGTTCCAAACACGTGCATCGCATTCTTTCTGAGCATTCGACATAAGGTACTGGCCAAAGTCATCCATACCAATTTATTCTTCGGCATTATATCTGCCTTGCCGAGTGCTAGTTCGGACGCAGGATTGCTCGCAAGAGGCATTCCAACACGGCCACCGATCATTTCGTCTTTGGCCCACCAAGGCCAGCTCGGATAGAACATCCGTAGGCTGCACAAGGCTGCACAACCGGTGTGAGCAGTATGCCGATCATCAGGTGGCCGCAGGCAGGCAGGCATCTCATGATATAGACTTTTCCAGAGTTCATATGTGTACATTCTCTGCACTCACCCTACCGGCGTCCAACAACTCGTCATGCATCCACCCGAAATGAGGCTGAAGCTACATACTAAATGGTCTACCGTCTCAGCCTTAAGCGGCTGTTCTACCATGCAGTAGCGCCCAGCCATTGGGCACTTGAAATACGACCCTTGCACCTCATCTCTCCAATTATCCTCAGCTGAACTATAACCGATATACTCATAGCTGCTTGGCTGGTAAAGCGTTCTCAGCCTCAAGAGTTCGATAGATGAGTACAACGGGGACCACGTGATCTTCACGCTCGTCGCGAGACACATTTTGCGCAAAGTCGCGTACAAACAGAACCACACTAAAGAATACTGAAGAATTAGCAATGACGCAATACTTATTCATGGTCAGAGCTAAGATGTCACACAAGAAATAACCATGATTTCCCGCCAGTCGATGGTCTCATCCAGCTCTTGATACGGCAAAAGAGTGCGTGACTCTACCACCCATCCTGGCGACTGGAGGCAGATTGCTAACCCCCTGACCAGTGGATGATCCAATGAGCGTCTACCGCCACTGGAAGAGCTTCAACGCCAACGAGTCCAATTTCAAGCGCTTGTGCCGCTACTACGAGGCACGAGCGGAAGACCGCTGCAGAATCGATTTCCGGTTTCGCCAAACCGGCATGATCATCCACATCTTCGTACACCACAGGATACCAGAGCGGGAGTTCAAAGTGTTGCTCGCTCGGTTCTTCAAAGTCAAAAGCCACGAGAGCGTGGTCGGTAACGAGAACGTCGAAATTCGAGTTGGTGAGCGCGAAGGCGACGGCCAACTCGACTCACGCAATATGCACTCCGACTACAAAACTCTCAGCGCCAATGAGACTAATTTCAAGCGCCTCTGTCGTTTCTACAACTCTCGAGCCGATGACCAGTCATGGATCTTCTTCCAGTTCCGCCCGACTCGCATGACCGTCTTCGTCATCGTACACAAGAGAGTGCCGCTACAGGAGTTCAAATCGCTGCTTGAGAGTTTCTACCAGCAGAGATTGGAGCAAGATGTCACCGGCAACGAGAATGTCGAGTTTCGGATCCACGACCGCGGAGATCCTGATCAAGACCATCAGGGCGACTGGCAAATCGACAACAACGAAGATACAGACGACGAGATTGTCAAAGTAGACCATAAATAGAGCTAGACCGGATGCTATACAAGTCTGCATATTCGAGAGGGAGTACAAGTGGACCCGACAATTAATGCTAATGACTCGATAAACGAGGTCACCGCAAGAAGACCACTCAAACTCAAACGAATCCGCCTATACATTCTCCCAAAATATGTTTTCTTAGTATTGACTGTAAGATACTTCTGCTAAAGCAAAAAGCTTACACACCACAAGTGTAAGCGCCACAGTTATCGTAGTTGTCCGAGAAACAGTACACATCATGCGTCCATCCCTCCTCATCGACATAAGTCGTCCACGCCTTCCCTTGCAGATCGCGATCGGCTACAAAACCCGCCATCAGCACGCAGTCAAAGAACAAGTATTGAGGCAGGAAGAACACTTACGACCCTTAGGATACTGAATCCTCCCACCATACGGATGGTGCTTGCCATCCTTGTACTGCAGCTGAACGTGATAGTCATCGACCTTCACGGTCTCTGCGAACGGCGGAGTGAACTGGTGCGGCCCGGTGGCGGTTCTGGCCGGGCTGTCGTTTTCGTAGAGTTTGACGTCTTGGATCACGCTGGGGCCCTCGCTGGTGATGTACCTGTCGACGCGGACGCGGACGCATGCTTGGGCTTGGAAAAAGAAAGTGCACAGGGTGATGAGGTGGGAGGTCTTCATGATGGGTGTTTGTTGGATTTAGAGGGATGTGTGGAGTGGTTGATGTGTATGGTGGAAGGATGTTGTGGTTGTGATGATACTCGAGTAATACCTTCCAACATCTTAAATACACCACGAAAACAGTCGACGACGAGGACCTCAATGCCAATGCCATGTCAGATGTACGAGTCTTGTTCTACGACGAGGGCGGAGAACCGCAGGCTTACAATGCCCTGTACGAGTCTCAGCTAGGCATTCCCCTCCAAGCATCTGTGCAGAAACACACAAAACAACACTCGCCTGCTGCAGCGATGAGAGGAGCCGAGAGGCACTCAGATGTACGAGTCTCGGCTATCTCTATCCAAGATATTGAAATAGGAAATCATGCATGAAAGCCTTATGCGGGCTGACAGGCGAAGCCACGATCTGCGCAGGTACATGGGTGGTACTGTTCACTGCGTATGAGTAACCAGCGACGCCTTGTGAACAAAATGTTGAAAGAAATCCGAAATGCGAAATGAGAAAGGAGAATTGAAGAAATGGAGTCAAGATTGAAATAATTGGTTGTTTCGACAAGATTAAAATTCAGACAAATCTATCGTTCTTCTCTATGGTGGTGGTGATGAACGAGATCAAAAAAATGCGCAGCCGCTATGCTTTACAATTGTAAACAAAGACAAGAACAAGAAGCGAAGAAGGAGACATGATAATATAAGAAAGAAGATCCGTTAAACCCAACTCAGCGACGCTCCCAGCTCTTGTTAGCGGCGCTTTAACTGCTACTTTTTAGTACGAGAAAGCTTCCTCAATGAAATCCACAGAACCCTCGTCAATGACCTCGCGCACAGCTTTTCGCACGCTGTCGGAGAAAGCGCCAGGGCCACAGACGGTGACACCCACGGCGCCAATGCGCTCGGGCATCTCCTTCGCCATGATGGTGGAAGGGTTGCAGCGACCGGGGAACATCTGCACGGAGCCGGTGTTCGACACGACCTCGCCTCTGTGGCGGGGCTTTGTGACGTACAGCTGGATGCGCAAGACGTCGCGTCTGTGCTCCATGCGCAGGATCTGGTCCATCCATGAGCGTACCCATTCGAGCGATTCTGTGTTGGGCACTGACCAGACGAGCAGGATCTTTTGCGTGGCGCAGGTGCCTTGTCCGTACTGTGTGAGGAGGTGGTGGACGTAGCCGACGCAATGTGTGATGCCGACACCGCCGGCGAAGAGGATGACGGTGCCGTAGGACTCGAATGTCTCGTGGCCGCCGTAGGGGCCTTCGATGGCTCCCCAGGTGTTGAAGGTCTTGTTTGGCATGGCGTCTGCTTTCTCGTATAGCTTCCTAGTCATGCCGAACTGCTTCCTCATGATGAGCGAGATGGTGGTGACGTTTGCCTCGCGTGGTATGCAGGTGTTGGGTGCTCTGCCTGCCGGGGTTGTCGGGATCTCTGTCACGGTTGGCAAGGGCACATTGTCCTTGCCATAAGAGGACATGCGCGGCGCGAGGCTAGGGCGACGGTGCTGGAGGCCAAGGATCTGGCTCGGGTTGTTTGAAGGTAGCTTCTCGAGTTCCCGCATCTCCAGCTCGGGTGCGCTTGTGCGGTTCTCTGCCCATGCGATGGAGAAAGGGTGGCTGGACCAGAGCGCCATCGTTGGAAGATATGCGTGGACGTGGCAGCCGGGCGTGTATTTCCAAGGTCTCCTGAGCTCGAACGTGACGCGGCATGCGTCGCCGGGCAATGCTTCAACCTTGATCTTAGTGATACCGCGTTTGCGGCTGACATTCAGGTAAATAATCCTAGCGATTCTCCAGAAAAGCTCTGCTCCCCACATGGTAAAGGTGAGCTGCATGTAAGGCAGTTGAGGAAGGTTCGCAGCATCGAGATGGACGTAGACGCCGACCAGACCGAAAAGAACGAGCAGGCGGTGTCCGTTGAGGAAGGTTTCGTAAAACGCGTGGCGGATAGGGGCGGGAGAGACGACAAAGATAGTGCCGAACATCACCGTACCGACCATTCCCCAGCCGAAGCTCTTGCTGGTGGCAAGAGACAGCGCGATCTGGCCAGGGCCGGAGGCGCGGTGGACGTTAACTGCCCAAGCAACCACGTGGAGCGCGCTCTCAATCACCATAATGCGTGCGCACCATCTGTGAAGCAAGTTGAAGCAGTCGTAGCTGACTCCAGTCATCCACAGCAGGGGATTGTTGCGCAGTGCGAAGAGCACCGTGGGAATGATGTTGAGGATAGCGAGCTGGCCTGTGCGACCACGCAACTCAGCAATCACGGCGTCGGGTTCGAGATGTGTCCAATCCAGAGCCAAGCAGTATCCGAGGTTGGTGGTAAGAAGCACTATCAGCAAGAAGGTGTGGAATCTCGATGGCAACGTGCCCATGCCAGCTTTCGCGTTCTTGAGGAAGGGGATTCTGAACTCTTGGTTGTGACGCACTGATCCGAGCGGGGCGTACAAAACGCTCTTCTTTATCCTTGCCCATGTTGTGTGGTGGTTGTACATCCAGTATCTCTGGTCTGATTCCTTTCCCATTGCCATGAGTTTTCGGATATGTGAGTGTCCCATGAGCGTCCATCGGTAGAACATTGTGAGAGCCAGTGTGATGAAGAGCATTGCAACCAAGGCATTTGTGAGGAGATAGTTCAAGTATTGGTTCACGCCTGTCAAGCCATGGAAGTACGATGACTCTGCGAAGGTGGCGTTTAAGAATTCGCCGAAATCGCCAACGCCCTCTGCGGGCACAGGGTATGGGTATGGATCTCTAGGCATGATATTGGCATGTGGCGCAGGCGCAAGGCCAGCGTGGTGGTGTAATTGTGCATGTTGGTGGGAGGAGTGCATCGTGACCGGCACGACGTTGGTGGCCGTCGGGTGTTGGAACAAAGAGCGTATGGAATGCAAGGGGTTTCCGTGTCCGGTGGCGCGGGCGTTGGCGGAATGAGGGTGCGAACAAAGATTTGTGTGCCGTGTCTCGCGTAGATCTCAGATCGTGGTTTTCGTGTGTTGTTGTGCGCCTGGCACAATCGATTGGTGAAAGTTACGATAGCGAAGCGAGTGTCGGGAAAGCAGAAAAGTTATTGCGAGATGCTGTGTGAATATCGAGCCAGGGAAATGTCGGCTATAAGATTGACGATGGCTGGACAATGGCTGAACAATAGCAGCAGACAATGGCGTTCTTTCTAGCCCTCCACACGTGGCTCAAAGACAAAGCACAATGTAATGAGTGATATCGACAATGACTGTCATTGTTCCATGGCTGACTCGCGTGTGTGAAGAATCCTGTCGTAGTGCAAGTCGGTGAGGTGTGTTCGCCTGGGTAGTAGTAAAGAGTGTAGGCTGATGGACTCCGTCGGTGCCGGTCCAGTCCAGAGAGTGTCTATGTTGCCAGAGAGTAATATGCACGGTAATATCCAAAGTAGGAAACAGACAGCCAGTCAACGGTGAAGAGAAAGACGAAGGCAATACGCGAAGCGAGCGAGGTGAGGTGGTGAGCACGGTGATACGTCAGGGAGGCAGATGCAGCGGGTATGGAGGATATGTAGGAGAAAGAGAGTTCGTTGATGCTTTGGCAACGAGATCTTCGCGTAGGCCGGCGCCTGCCGCATGCTCATCAACGGCGCGGCGAGCTGGTCGAATGGCAGAAGCGAGTCGCAGTTAGATAGGAGGCCAAGGTCGAGTAAAGGCACCACAGACCACCGCGGTGGAGACACGGTGGACCATGGCGCTCGGCGGCTAATGGGAGAAGAGCCTCAGAGAAGAGCCCCCCGGAGAGACGGAGGCGCCGCACGGTTTGTCTCTCAGCCACACAATCCCTCCCACCGCCCTGTCTGCGAGACAATAGAGTGTTCTTGTTTCAAGCTGCTACCGCCTGCGCGCGCGTAGTCGCTCTGCAACACCAGCCAACCATTCTGCAGGCGGCGGCAGTATCTGCGGTGGCGGTAGCACATGTAGTGCTGGCGACACGACAACAACACGACGCCATCCTCTTCACGGCCGACTTTCCACCATACGCTACGCGACATACACTTCCACTATCGATCCATACCCGTTTGCCCTAAACATAGCAAGTTAGCAGCAGGCACCGCGCCGCTAATTGCAAGCCAACCGCGAATGTGGCGCCGTCCGCTCAGGAGGCTTGCCGCAATGGGCACCTATCTTATCGCACAGCCTTGCGCCATCATGATCCGCGGCCTACCCAGATGGCTGGACTCACAGGACTCGACTCTGCCCTGGGTCGCATCCACTCGTTCATCTCCCATCCAAGTCCCACCAGCTCCCAGACCTCACACTCCTCTCGGTACGAGCTGCCGAGCAATCATTATCCCTGGGCAGCCCTCAACGTGGTCCACTCGTAAGGCCTGCCTCTAACCGTTTTAGTCCAGCGCGTTGATGGCGCGAGCCTGTCATCGAACAATGCGAAACACTCCCCACCGGAGCGAGGTCCTCGTCAAGCTCTTCTGAAGGCTCGTGGGAGGGCACACTTGACTGTGCCGCCTGTTAAATATATAACAGGTGTCCACACCCTGGCTTCTTCAAGCGGAGCGCGCCTTCCTAGGCTGCAGCCAACTCGTCTACTGGCACGATTTCCACCGCACGGATGCTGTTTCTATTACGGCCTCACTATATATGATAATCGCCATGGCCGCCAGTGCAGGCTGCGCAGTGCCCCAAGGCTCCATCTATATACCATCCTACTACTAACCCCGGCGCAGCTCGTTTCAGGACCACGCGACACGCTTGGATTCTTCGATCGGCCTGTCCTCGCTTGCACCGCACTTTCTCATGTTGCTGGCCAAATCCGGTGTGCTCCGTTGCGACGACCTATGTGAATCGACTTGCTGCCACGAATTGTATGGAAGATTCTGAGCACCCAAGCTCCACCTCAGCAGATCATGAAACGCTATCTGATTAGGCGAGCGTCAGTGGCTCTGCTCAGTGCTCACGATCGCTTGTCAACCACTCGAACATCTCGGGTAATCATGCTCCCAGTCGGGATCTCTCGCTTAACAACATGATTTACAATGGCCACAGCTCTTTCACGTGGGATCTACGACCGGTCTTGCTGTCAACTCTTCTCCCTGGCGGAGCTTGCACTTTGTGACTTAATGAATTAATCGTACCATCGATTCGCTGCGCTGGAGCCTCTGTATTTGCCAAGTCGGCTTTATCAGAGAGGTTGTCCGGGCCTTGCCGTACCAAGAAAGCCTGGAATGATCTATTGTGTTGAATTGATTATAGGGATCTCCTGCAGGATTTCTCGCTCTACAAAACATGATGTCTGCCCACGTTCAGATTTGAGTTTCAAGCGACAACAACGTCACAGGCTTTCTATTGACGAATAGTTTCAATAGCATCCACGCGAATTCATTATCCTTCGCTAGTGGCGAGGCAAAAGAGTAAGTTTCTGGAGAGTTTGAAACGGCATGCACGATCGATCCTATAAGCCAACTTTGAAAACCAGGCGTCCACTGCTCCGGTGTCAATCACACAAATTCAACATCGGGGCACATAATGTAGACGGCGTGACCGCAGTGCCCTAACAAAATCGTTAATTGTTTTCAGGTGCACGTTATGTTCGATGTTCAAAACACTCCGCGCATTATGTTAGCCGGGCAATACTTGCTGGCAGGCCGGAGATTGTCTAATACTTGTAAATACCACAACCGAATTGCACCGAGCACTTGACTAATGACACCGGATACTCTATCCTTGTGTATACGGAATACTCATTACCTGTGGGAAATTGCTGTCGCAGAGGACTTGTTGTCGCAGTTCGCCCATCGCCATCAGAATCTGTCACGTGAGCGTTGCCTATTCTAGTTGATAGTTGCATCGCTTTCGTGCTGGAGCTCCGCTGAGTTCATGTTGGTTCTGGTTGATACATGGATACGTCTCAACATGTTGGACATACAACTTGAGCCGTGCAGCCGTCGCTGACCAATTCTGGAGATATATGCTGATGTTCAAAGTTTGGAGTAATAGACTTCCCGGTGTAGTCAGCAAAGTCAATACCGCCAGACTCGTTTGTCTATTGGTTCACCACACGTTACAGTTACTGCTCGGAGGACAATGATGGTGCTCGTCAATTTTATGTCTTTATGAAGCGTCTGTTTTCCGAGAAATCACTGCCCGTCAACTAAACACATTCGCGACAACACAACGATCGTTCCCAACATCGCAAGTTATTTCCATTCTTCTATCCCTAATTTACATATCATACAATCAAACAGCCATCATGCCTGTCACGACAGCATCCGCAGACCAGGTCTCCTGGATCAACGGCCGCCCAGTACTCGCTTCCAAACCCAATGCCAACACCAACACCGCCACCACCAAGCCAACCCCCAAGAACCCCAAGAACAAGACCAACCCCCGCCGCGTCAAACAATACGCCTGTCGCGCTGAGCAACTCCGCCCCCAACTCAACCTCGTCACGCCCGGCTCCCCCCTCGCTTTCGACTGCGAAGGCGTCGAACTCACCCAAAACGCCGGCAAACGCCGCGACGGCGTCGGCCGCCTCAGCATCGTCAACGTCGACGGCCAAGTCGTCTACGACACTTTCGTCTACTACCCATCTGACGTCCCGCACCGCCCTCCGCCACAGCACCTGAAACTCGGCGTCAAGTACAAAGACATCAGGCCTGAGAACGGCGCGCAGCCGCACGCCCAAGTCCTCGCGGCCGCGAAAGCGATTTTCGACAAAAGTGGCGTTATTGTTGCGCACGCTGCTTCTAATGACGTCCAGATGATGGAGGGGATCGACTTCAATCAGTACGTCGTGCGTGACACGCAGCGACTTTACGGTTCCGAGCTTGGCCGACTGCCGGGTTTGGGCGCTCTTTCGTTCAGTGTGCTGGGACGTAGCATTCAGGTGGAGGAGCACTCGAGTGTTGAGGACGCGAGGGCTACGATGGAGCTTTTCTTGGAGTACCACGAGAGGTACGAGGCGGATTGCGACTACACTGGGACGCTTCTGGACTCGGATAGCACCTGTGCCTAATTCGAAGCCGCGGCTGGTGGCAGATGCGGCATTCTTGCGAGCGATGCGGATGCGTTCAGACGGACCATCGCCGACGGTCCGTTCTGGTTTTCAGCAACGTTGGGTTTACGTCAGGCCATCTCGTTGCTTTCCAGTTTCAAGATTTCGGCTTAGGAGCTGCTTTTGTTATTTCTTTCGAGAGCGCTAGTACTGGAGGTGCATTTTAGGAGAGTTGCGGAGAATCATCGGTACCCGGGCGGAGAAGACTCGTTGTGTTCTTTCGGTTTGGTTCATGGCAATTGTTTTGATCCTCACGTGGGAGGTAGTATTTCGTCATTGTCGTGGCAGGGATGGGTGGCTGTCGAAAAAGAAAAGCAGCTTGTATTCGGTTCCAATCGACCAGCTCAAGCTAGTCATCATGTATGTACAGATCCCAGCGCTCGAGCCTCCGAGCATCCAAGAAAGTTTCTATGCCATGTAATCAATCAATTCAGATTCCAATAATCCCACCACCTCGTCCTGTACTCTCAAACCCCAACATCCCACACCAGCCCTCGCCTCGCCTCCACACCAACCCCCACAACAAAGGCTTCTCTTTCACCGTCGCGCCGCCGATACTCTTCCTAGACTCCCCACCCCGCTGCTTCCCGCCATAAGCACCGCTGCTCTACAGCTCCTTCTTCCAAAAGTGCTCCGGCGCATGGCTCGTCTCGTAGTCAATGTGGACGTAAGCTCGCTCGACATCCGGCAGCGACTCAATTTTGATCTGAAGTGCTTCGGCGCAGTCGTGCGATTCTTTGACGGTTTGGTGTTGGTCGATGACGATGTCGACTTCGACAATCAGGCGTGGGCCCGAGTGCCAGGCGCGGACGGTGTCGAGGGAGAGGATCATGGGGTCGTGAGTCATTGCTGAGGTGGGGAGTACTGTTAGCTTCGGGGTTGCAGGGTAGAGGTTAGGGTGGTCTGAGGCTTACCGATATATGTCAAGTGTTGCAGCATGGGAGTATCCGCGGTGACGCCGATGAGCAGCTGGAACTCGTGATACGCGGTCCTTAGCCATAGGCACACGATAAGTACGGACAGCAGGATGGCGCCCATGGGATCGATCCACCAGCGGACTTTGGCGCCTAGCACTGCAAATGCCAGACCAGGTCCGTTGATGAAGAGATCGTTCCTGTGGTCTTCCCAGAGGATGCGGATCTGGCTGTAGGTGTTGCGGAGGGCCCAGCAGTATAGGAAGAGGCAGAATTTGGTGGTGAAGGCGATGGCGACGACGATGGTTGATGCGAGCTAGATATGATGTCAGTATATATTCGACGGTCCAAGCATGAATCAACCGCAAGTCTTACGTGAAACTCAGTCGTCGGCAGACCACCATTTCCATCAGTCAGTGTCTTGATCGACATGACAATAAGAATCAGCGAGACGGATATCATCAAAAAGCAGAACGAGATATTTCCAGCATTCTCAATGCGAGCCTTGCCAGACGGGAATCGTCTCGGATCTACGCGATTAACAGCCCGGTTGCATAATATGAGTGTCAGGTTGCTCAGCGGATCGAAGATGGAATCCGCCATCGTGGTGAACAGCGCCAGCGAGCCAGAAGCAACGGCTCCATAAACCTGGAGGATAGCCAAGCAGATGTTGGCCTACACGATAAGCACCAGTCAGAATTACATTACTGAGTGGCGACGGAGCGCAGGAGATCGATCACGGAAGACATACGATGAACGATCCATGCACAGCAATCTTGTACTGCAAGCTCTCACTCTCTTGCTTCTCTTTCGCTTCTCTGACGTGATCGTCAACCGGCTTGAGTAGGCGCTCGATGTTCTCGTTCTGAGTCTCGTAGAAGGCCTTCAGTTGGCGGTTCTTGGCGCTCTTGTCAACAGCATTGGGGAGGCAGATGCTACTGCGGCGTTTGCGAGATGTGTTGGCGCGGACCTGGTCGAGCTCGTCGACAGACTTGAGGCCATGGCGCAGACTATACGGGTCATTGGCCTCGTTGTAGCCGGGCGGGCCTAATGACTGCAGCTCGACATCGGCGTTGCTGCGCTCGCCGCTGCTGCGACGATGGGAGAATGTGGGGCGAGGTCTGAGGGCGGGCGCTTTGTGGAGATCCGGTTCGGTCATTGTTTGGATGTCTTTCTTGTATGCAAGAATGGGAAAAGATAAAGATGTGCTCGTATAGGACTGATTGATAAGGGAGAGAGATTGATAAAAAGGAAGCGAGGAGGCGACGGCAATCGCGTTGAGAGGTCAATGTGACGAGTGCTTGCCTAAAAGCTTGAAGATGCTGCGCCACGCTCTGATGCGATGCCTTGCTTGTAGATCATGCGGAGAATGCTTGTTCCTCTCATGCGCTGGGAGATTAATCCTCCGATGTAACTAAGCAGCGGTGACCTGTACGTCAGAGTCGATGGGAACGGCGAACCACGTGCTCAACTTGCAGCATTCCAGTCCACAACATGCCCGGCCAAGCCTCCAGCGCTCTCCTGAACCTGCCCGCAGAGCTACGAATTGCCATCTACGAGCACCATCTCGCTCACGCCCTGGATATATACGCAGACGACCTCCGCCCGCCAGCGCTCCTCCAAGTCTCCCGCCAGATCCAACGCGAATTCGTCAACGTCTTCTACAGCAGCGTCTGCCTCAAGCTCGACGTCTACTACAGCAGCACAGACTCCTGGTGCCCGCTCGTAGAAGCGCGTGCGAAACGAGCCGTGCTGGAAAGTCAAGAGACAGAGCTGAAAGATCTGGCGGACTTCTGGAGCTTAGCAAGCGCACGGCGGCACTGTCAACATATCGGCGGAGTTAGGCAAAGAGGGATAATGACTGTGATGACAACGACCGGATTCAGACGGTGGTTGTGGTCTGAAGTTCCCCGATGAGGCAGGTCCTCCATACCTGTTTCGTCCGATTTGGAATATGCGTGCTCAAGGCGCTTGTATCTGGCACATCAACCCTTTTCCATTCCTCGAAATCTCAAGAGTATTGAAGTAGGGGATGGAGCAACCTCGAGTCTTGCATAGACAAGCTCATCTGAAGCAAGATCTTCAGCGCAGATTGATGGACATGACACTGAGTATAACACTTCGTCCTCAACTGATTACCTATGCACTCATAGATGAAAAAGAGATAGCGAGTTTTGAAGAAACTATTGCTGCAAGGACTCGAAATCAAGCGTAAAGCCCGATGTTTCCCGCGCATAAGTCTGTATACGCTTTTGGTAATCGGATAACCACTACCATCGAACTCCCTTAGCCGTCTGGTCAAGTTTGCGCCTACCCTCTACCTCTCTCTCACTCTAGACAACGATTAAGAAATGCAATAGGTGCAGATGTCACTAGATCACAGTAGCTAGGAGTGAGATATTGTGTGAGAATGAATGCTAGTGGCATTAGTTGCTAACCGACAACAAGGCAGCATCGGACAAATGAGAAAACCGTATAAATAGAAAGGAATACCCAATTACAAAGAAACTCTTCTTCAACATGTCTTTGTTCCGCGGATCTTGTTCGACCGAGTGGTATACGACCACATTCTAACGTCCGTCTCATGAGCAAAATACAAAACAATAAGTGATATCTCGGTGTGCGCAGACCCGACTAGGGAGAGTGGTGATAGGGCGCCAAAGTGAGAAGGGTTCACCGACTGTGAATGGTGCCCAGTGGGTAGATCCGCACGTGCTGAACAGAGAAGTCCGGGACTTTACTGCTTGTCTCGCGACTCACTCCTCGACGAAGTGAATGCTCGCGCTTCTCATCCAGCCGCAACAACCGAACCCATGAACCCATCGGGAGTGGCCAACCCGGCCGGACTGCGAACTGAGCACGCTCTCAGCTTTGAGCTTCGCAGCCTCATTGACTTGATTCAGGTTGCTGCTGAACTAACGCTCTACCAACTGAGCCATGCAATCTGAACCTTTGGTTACGTCAGCATGAGCTTTCACAATGATATACCCTTACCTAAGTAGCTTGACAAAGGAAAAAGTGTGAGACACTGTTCATGACGTGCATCAGTTATAGAAACGAGTGTGCTAGTACTATTAGTTGTAGAGACTAAACAGTTTTGCTCACCATTGAGAGTCTGCACACGAGCGCACAATATATTGATTCCAGCTATGCTCTGTCGTTCTGGCCAGAAGAGAAATAGGAAGCTGGGCGCGAATTTGACAAGACAGCTGGGGGAGTCTTTCACATTCACTTCCACCCGCCTTATCAGGTGAGAGTATATCAATGCGAAAGCTCATGCTGACACAACGACAATCCGAGTTGCGTGGCTCGGTTGGAAGAGCGTCCGGAAGCAACTCGGGTAAGTAAATGAATGAGATTGCCAAGCTCCATCACCCATGTCGCCAGCCGGTGGAGTAGGTGGGTGGAAGTACCTCAGTCAGGGCAGTGGCGTATTGGCGGGCGCTCGTTCACTCTCGCAGAGAAAGTGAATTGCGAGAGCTTCATACTCAGCAGCGGGGGCTAATAACACTGTCCGACTCGAGGGGCGGGTGAGACTAATATACACTCGTTGAAGTTCCACCCATGTTGGCAATCTCCGCCAGGTATGTATTCACCCTACCCCAATGTACCCCTCATTTTTTATTTCTTTGTGAGACAGATGTTAGAATGTGGGACGAACTACCAGATGTAGCTTTGTTGTTGTTCCTTTGTGCTGTTACCATAAGCCGCAGGCACTTTGAGGGTGACACAGACCATCGAGATACTGATCGTAGCATCTATCGACCTGGCGGGCTAATGTGGTAGTACTATTGACCATAGAGACTGAACAGCTCCACTCACCCTTGAGAGTTTGTATGTGAGCGCAACGCCTCATTGTTTCGACGAATGCATCTTGAATGGGTTCAGCTGCCTATACTGTCTGCAGACGATGTTGTGTGCGAAGCACCAGTGTCTCCAAACCGTCAAACGATGATGATTAGCTATTTCTGCGTGACCCAAAACACAGGGCTAAGATCGTGCCAGTGCACCGCTACCGCGAATCATCATCAACCAGAACTCAACCTCCTACGACCGCCAAACAAACAAGCCTGGAGCGTAGACCTGCAGAAAGTGCAAGCATGCCCCTCAGGATCGTAGATCGACTTCGCAGCATCTGTATACACCATGCAAATCCGCTCAGCAATCACACACGAGTTGCAGCTGCGCCCAGCACGCTCGCCATCGTCGGTTTCTTCGATGCGCCCGACGTGGCTCCAGTGGTGCCTGCTTTCGAGGCTCAGATCGGCCCATTGCTGTGCGGTACAGCTCCAATACTCGCCGACGTGCTTCGGGCGACGGGGCAGTAGCCTTGTTGGCGACTCAGAGCGTGGACGGGGTCGCTTGTTTGTGCTGCCTGGCGGGCGTCCTCTCTTGCGCTTTGCGGTTGGCGGGTCTCTGGTGAGTGGCGTCGGGATACCGCCGATTGTTTGATGCGTGGTGTGAGGACCTGGTGAGCCGCTTGGTGTCCTTAGTGCATCGTTCGTCGCTGCGTGTTCGCTGTGGTCGAGCTCTTCTTCCGGAGGATCTTCTTCTGGCGCTGAGTTGGGGACAATCATCCACGATCCGAACATCCCACGCCAGGCCAGTTTCTTGCCCCTCGGTGGCTTCTTGTGCCCGTTACACTGGTCGCATTTCTCCGATGGGATCTCGTCGTCTGCATCTTCGGAGTACGAAGGGTATCTGACCTTCGGCTCACTCTGGAAAGGCTTTTTGTCTCCGTCCGAGCCACCGCCTTCGCCTTCGCCTGCACCTCCAGATTGGTCTTCCTGTTCTTTGCACTTGCACATCTTTGGTTTCTTCTTCCTTCTCCTTCGACCAGTCTGGCCAGACGGCCCAGCAACGTTGTGGAAACCATTCGTGTTGAGAAGTGGAGTTGTCGGGTGCGCATGTGGCCCTCGGACAGGCTCGCTCAGCGCTGCGATCTTCTCGCGTCGTTCCTGGAATTTTTCTGTTGACGTGTCAGTGAGGATAACTTAGAATGATTGGGCTGTGGAACTGCTTACCTTGGCTGAGTGGGCGAAATTCGAAGAAGATCTTCTTGCCAAATGGACCTTGCAGACGCTTGAAAGTGCCTGGCTGGTGTTGTTGGGGTTTGACCTCACTAACAAATCATCAGTCAGTATGCTCTGGTAAAACGTTCTTGTATGCTCCGACATACCCTTCATCAAGCCACTCAGCATGTCCACGCTGGAATGAAATCCCAATACATCCCGGACGAACGTCTTCCGCATATTCATCGTCGTTGAGCACGAATCTGGGCTGACCCTGAGCTGTTCGATTTCCTTGTCAGCATTCAGAATATCATCACAGGCGTATCGATAACCCTCACCATTCGATCCACCATTTCCCATAAGCCACTGCATATGAATGCCCCCCTGCGTCGCAAAAACGTTGTTCTCACTGGGCATCTTCTTCGCATGCTCAGCAGCATGGCAAAGAACAAACGCAGGCGTCTCCAGCGTAGCATCGCCAGGTTTGAGCACAATGCCCACAAGCACAGTCGAAGCGCCGTGCATGTCGAGTAGATCCAAGTACTCGACTACAATCTCGAAGCCCTCGTCGCGGTGCGGAATGAAACATTGCAGGTATCGGCCTTGGTAGTCTGCTTTTGGTGGTAATACAAGTTCTTCGTACTTTGCGTCTTCGCCTTTTGAGCCAATGGTTCTTAGGAAGACTTCTATGCCGTCTGGGTGGAGCATTGCGGCGAATTGGCGGTGAGAGTGGTATTGGTTACGTTGCTGGTGAGAGGGAGGGTTTGAGGGGGTGGTGGAGGAAGTGGGATATGTGGTGGAGATGGGGGAGTCTGGCAACGTGAGAAGAACGATTATCACATGTCGATTACGTGTCAATCACATGCCAATGTTGCAGTCAGGCGAGTGAGGAATGCCCTGGGGCTTGCATCTATAGCGTTATCTGGTAGAAGAGCCCAAGTTCAAGTGAAGCGCGGCTCACTTGACATTGATTAGTACTGCTGCTTAGACGAGGTCAAAAGAGATTGTTGCCACCGGTCCAGATGGGAGTGGTAAATGTGTTTCGTATTATAAGCAGTCGTCGATCAATTGTCAAAAGAGCTTCCTCTCCAAGACTAGCGGCGACAACATCTGCCATGGGCGTCCTTTGGCAGGCACAGACGTGCTCACCTCCTCTTCTCCAACTCCCACTCCTGATACTCCTTCTTCACTTCCTCGAGCTCTTTCGCCAAGTGCGCCAGCTGGCCGTCGTAGTCCCTCAAGATCCTGTTTGCGCCCTGCAGAACGTTCTCTGGTAGCTTTCCTTCTTGTCTCTGTGCTTCGGCCGTCGCAGCGCCCACCCTCTTGCCCTCCTCCTCCAACCAACGAGCTCGTTCCCGCAGTCCGACCATCCGTGCCCAAATTTCTTCCTCGCGTGAGGAGAACGAGGGATCTTGAATTTGCTTGTTGAGGTCGAGGATGTTTCTGCGTAGGTTTTCCTCCGTGGCGTCGAGAGCGTATCCGCGGTTGCGCAGGATCTGGCACTTGATTGCGAGGCGGAGGGTTCTCTGTGCGATGGCGGCGTGTTGGCGCTTGGAGGTTTCGATGCGCACGCTGATGTCTTGTTGGTGCTTCGCCATGATTGCGGCGAGCGAGTTGTTCATTTCGTGTAGGTTTTGTTGTAACCTGTTCAGCACTTGTCCTTGGAGCTCCAGTCTCTTGCCCAGCGCCTCGAAGCCACGCACTTGCACGGGCACATACGCGGTGTCTGCATCTCCCTTTGGCTTGTTTGAGAGTGCGGTCTCCCACTCGCGCTCCGACTCGCCCGGCGCAGGGTGGTAGTAAGGCGCATATGCTGGGTTGACGGCGTTGTAGAGGTACTTTTGGAGTGTAGTGCGCTGATCGTTCGGATCCCACTTGGTCATGAGAATTGCCATTGCGTCGGCAGGGCTTTTGTCGGTGCGGGCCACAGAGTTGAGGCCAGCTGCATCGAGACGGGATTGCGCGAGCTCGCGCTGAGACTGCGCGCCCAGAGCGCCAGCATTGTTTGCGCCGAATCCTGCAGAGAGAGTTCCAGCCAGAGGATTGCCGGTCTGTTGCTGTGAGTTTGCAAAGACACTCTGGTTCTGTTGTGTGTTCGCGTTCGCGGTCGACTGTCCAAAGAGGCCGCCGGATTGCTGCTGTTGCTGGGGTTGTTGTTGCTGGCTGGCACCGAACAGGCCGCCACCCTGGTTTGAAGTTGTGTTGCCGAAGAGAGACATGATGGGGTTTCGCTTGGTGGTAGGTGAGTTTGTTCAAGCGATTCGAGCTGTCCAGAAAGAAGATATCCCAATTTGATGTGGTTGTAGTTGTGTGGTGGTCGAGATTTGGAGGTGTAAGTTTTTTAAATGTGAAGGAAGCACCCCAAGTAGCTGGTGAGACAATTTCTCCCAACAATAGGTTTGATGTCTATTGTGGTTGGTATTGTCGCGGTGTTTGGCAGCGCAAAGTCGACATAGCCAAAGTCGCGAGAAACGCGCCTGAGCTTGGAGCATTGGGCCAATGAGCGTCGCCCGTCGCGATGACCTCCGCGCCAAGGCTGGCCTCAGTCCGACCATGGTGAACCTCATGCAGCTCCAAGCGGACGACGACGGCGCAGATATCCACCCATTGCACAATCAAAATGGCCGCCAGACAACCCAGGTATGTCGCATATCACTACTGTGAATGTGAGGAATATTCACTAACCACTTTTGCCCAGGTTCAACCAGCAGGTCCTCGTGGACACCACTCCGCTCCCGGACTCCATTCCCAAGGTCCAGGAAGTCGGAGCCTCTTCTGCACCTCTTATGAGCGCAAGCTTCTTCATTGGAGCCCGCTGCCAGCCCTACAACGATGATTACATGAAGTGCAAGACCGAGGCGAACGGTCGGGGAGAGTTGGACTGTTTGAGGGAGGGTCGCAAGGTCACAAGATGCGCAACCAGCGTGTACGTACGCCCGGAGACTTGAAGGAGATCATGCAGAATTGCTGCCAGAATTTGCGCGCGAGGAGATTGCATATCTGACTGGGACAACAGGCTGGACGACGTGAACAAGCACTGCTTGGCAGAGTTCCGCAAGCACTGGGAGTGCCTCGACAACAACAACCAGCAGCTGTGGCAATGCAGGAAGTTCGAGAGGCCTCTCAACAAGTGTGTGTTCGACAACTTGGTACGTTATACGGGAGGGAGCAGCGGAGCAGTTGAAACCAGGTCTGCGACAGCCATGCTAACAATTTTATAGAAGTTGGAGAAGAAGATACCCGGTGCACCCGAGAACGAGGTCCCTGTCCACGAGCGCAAGCGCCAGATCTACGCACACAGCATCACCACCCAGTAGAGTACAAGGGGAAGTTGATGGAGGTCAAGGTCGAGGCGGAGAGCCAAAGAGAGAAGAGCGTCTGTACAAAAGGCCCACGTATTACACATGTCCAATATATCCAATAAACTGACAGACGACCCTCATACGGCCTGGAGCCGGTGAAACTCTGGTGTCATACGAGTGGATTTCCGATGTTCTTCTCACACAACTAACAGCACTAACTACCAAGGAGATCTACCCCCAAAAAAACACGATTATCATGCAACACAGCATATTCAGCCCGTCACGATCGCACCATACCCTAGCCGCAACAAGCATACGCGGAGTTAGGACCCTTCAGCCAAGTCTCGATAATAGACATGACCCGCATACTCTGGAAAGCTAGACACTCCGGTGGTCACGTGGATGGATAGCTTGGGGATTTCAGCCCGACAACACAAAGTTACAGAGTTGCAAATCGTGTCGCTCTTCCAGTTGAGCCACGGAACTTCGTGTTGTCAATGACGATGAGGCGAGCTTTTGGAGTGATGATCCCTCGATGGTTTGGGTGCGGCACGTTGTGGCACAGTCGCAGCCACAGTGGCGCTGGACGTAAAGTGAAGTGAGGTACCACTGGCAACAGCAGAACATTACCAGGGGCACATGTCTTTGATGCTTCGCTCTCGCTGGCAAGCAACGCTTCATTTTCGAACGACACTAATGGCCAAAGCACATCGAGGAAGGAGATCAGTATTTTGAAGAAAACAAACGCATCTCTAAGCAGACACCCACCCAAGCAACGCACGACCATCTACCCTAGTCTTACAACCACATCAGATTCGCCAACGCAAACTCTTCCAGCTCAACAGCTCATCGAGCCTACTCCGTTCTCGACTTCTTCTTTGGTCTCTCCAGAGACTTGCCGGGACCGCGCATAGGTTGTGGCTTTGTGGACCATCCTCCCGGCACTCTCGGGGTGAAAACTTCGTCGAAATCCGGAAGCTCGTCATCGTCCGAATCTTCTGGCGTGTTATTTTCGCGGCTGTTGATGGCCGGCGAGGCGGAAGGCTGCAATGGCCGATCGCTCGCTACAGACTCACGCGGTTTAGCCTCAGTGGTGTTGCGCACAGGCTGATCCCCAGGTAGAAGGGCAGCGGCCATTTCCCGCTGTTGGCTATTCATCAGAGGCAGCGCGAAGTCATCGTTTGAGTCGTCCGTGGAGTCGTCGTTAGCTCTCTGCTTGGAAGCGGTGACATCCGTTGATGGTGTCTCCTCCACAGCGGCGAAGATGGCGTCCAGTTGCCTTTCGTACTCATCAACCTGTCCTCCTTTCACCCAAGGCTCCAATCTTTGGCGCAAGTCGGAAGCAGCATCAGCGTCGGTGCACGCGGAAAGCAAGTCATGGAGCTTCACCTGCTTCTTGATCACATCGTCAAGACGCATGTTCGCTGCCTTGAGGTCTGCATCTGTCCCGAAGTCGTCTCTGCCCTTCCATGATTTTGGAGCTTTGCCGTCGCGGATGCTTTTGTCGTTCTCTGCTACACGCGCACGCAATTTGCTCTTGGCGAGACCGCCTGCTGCTGCCCATTTAGCTCTGGCGACTTTGCGCGCAACGGGATCTTGGTGCTTCTTCGATGCAGGCGCGGACTCGGGCTCGTCCGCGTCTGAGCTGAAGCCATCTTTGCTGGTTAGGGCCACATTGTCTGTGTCGTCACTGCCTGCGGGCTCGGTGGGTGTTTCTGACTGGAATACTGGTCCAGAAGGTGCGTAACTTGTGCGTCTTAGAGGCTTGTGGTTGTGGACGAGGTTCTCTGCCTCGTCTTCAGGGTCAACGTTGTGGTTGTTGAAGCCATATTGGGCCGCCGTTTTGCTAGAAGACAGGAATCCGTCGATCGTGCCGAAAGTCTGCATCGGCTTGTTCTGACGTGATGCGATCTCGACATGCTCAGACTCAAGTTCAGTGTTGCTGGCGAGGCCATCGAACATCTCCGTATCCGGATCTTGGGCGAGCGGGGAGGTTGCGTTCACTGGAGATGGACTTGGTGCAGTGGCCAGCTCCATGTTTGAAGAGGTGGCTTCTTGGAAAATGACTCTCTTGGCTCGGTCGAGCCTAAGGAGATTGTCCTCGGTGGGACTGGTGGGCATGCTGGCGGAGCTCCCAGTTGCACCGGAGGTGGGAAGGTGTTGATCTTCGGCGAGAGAGTCGTCTTCAGCAGCGGCTGGATCTTCAGCGGTGGGTTCTTCTTCAGCGATGGGTTCTTCTTCAGCAACGGGCTCCTCTCCAGCGATAAGCTCTTCTTCGGCGATGGGCTCTTCTTCGGCGATGGGCTCTTCTTCGGCGATGGGCTCTTCTTCAGCGATGGGCTCTTCTTCAGCGATGGGCTCTTCTTCATCACTGGATGTGCCTGGCACATTCTTAGAAATGTGTTCATCTTCGGCGGCAGAGTTGTCTCCAGCGGCGGCTAGACCTTCAGCGGCGGGCTCTTCTTCAGCGATAGGATCCTCTTCGGCAGTGGATGTGTCTGGCACGTTCTCGAATTGCGATCTCGCATCGTAGAAGGTTTCTTGCGATGATTCGTGATCAGCGTCATCAGCCGTGCTGCGCTCAGCAATTTCGTTGTTGTCGGTGTGGCCGTCTTCGTGCAGGTCGCGGTGTTTGAGTTGGTGAACTACCTTATAGGTACTTCCCTTGATCTTTCTGAGAGACGTCGGCTCGCCACGCGCTTGATGGATCAAAGTTCCATGAGTGATATGGAAGCATGCTTCGCGGGCATTAGACTCGTCATCAGACTCGTTGCGTTGATTTGCATCCCAGTATCTGTCGAGGACCGTGAACGTCTCTTTCCGGTCGGGAGACGAGCCTTCGTAAAAATTTTGGCCTCTTAGATTGCCAGCGACGAACAGCTCGACAAGCACGACTTCGTTAGAGCGGAAGTTGAAGGCGGGAAGAATCTCCAAGGTCAATTCAACCGCACCAGGAGTCTCGCAGGTATGATCGGATATGTAGAGTTTTGGCGCGGCACTCGACGAATTGGCGTGCTCGGCGTCCTCCATCTCGGTGTCCGACATGGCTGGCGCGACGATGGCTTTCTGATTTATGTCGGCAGCTTTGGAAGCGCAATTAAATCTTGGTGGTGCGCGTTGGTGGTCTGTTGATGTGCTGCAGGGTTTTAGCGATGTGGAATCGATCGCCGGAGATTTTGGGTGTCTGTGTTGGATGGGTCTGGTGGAAAGTCTGCTGATGATGGTAGGTCTCGTTGATGTACGTAGTGCATCCTTGGGCCAAGGCTCCCGCGCGAAAGAGAGGGCCAGGGAAAGCCGGCAGTGAATTGTCGGAAGTCCAGAAAGTTAAGGTTTATGCGAAACATGTTAGCCAATGGCCAATCGTAAGTATATTTTTGGGTGAACCTGTCGATGTTGGCGCGAAGCCAGAACGCCATGTCTCTGATTGGGGATGTGAGCAATGTCTCAACACAATACTTCACTGTCTAACGAAAGACTAGTCAAGGCATCGACGACACTTATGACAGCCCGAAAGCAGCCAAGACGCTTGAGTGCGACATCAAAAGCCCAAGAATACTCCCGACCTGCTCGCACTACCGATCAAAACACCCACATCAACAGTACCAACTTCTGCAACACTATCTTCCACCGCACCAACATCCACCGCACCAACACCCACCGCACCGATATCCACCGCGCCGATATTCACCGCTCCAATACTCACAACACGAACATCTACAACGCCACGATGCCTGCAAATATAATCCACCGCGACCACTTCGAAGTTGAGATATCCCATGAGAAGCAGCCTCTCCCAATCTACGACAACGCAGAGGCAACGCACGATGCCGATGGAGGTTTCTCTAAGCCCACCGAGCACGTTGGAGCCTTCTTCGACCTCATCAACAAAGTTCTCGTCCTCCCCAAAACCAACCGGCCGATGCACATGAACTTCAATCTCATGCCTGGTTTCGACTTCCGTTCGGGAAACGCTGTTTGCGTCGGGCTCCGCGTCGGGTCAACAACCAGAGGTTCCGAAGCAATCTTGAAGGAAGCTCATCAGACCAAGCAGCCGGAAAGCTCGTCGGGATTCCACTGGGGCAGAGTGCAGTTGGCTGAGGCTCCTCAGGGGACCATGGAGATCACTGTAACCCGCGGCGTCAAAGCCAGGAATGCCCGTTTTCTTGCCCTGGATAGCGAAAGAGAAAAGCCCTACAAGATCAAGATTGAGTGACGAGTGCTGATGCCTCGTCCAGGCGGTGCAGTTGGTCCAAAGGATGGGCGCCCGGGTGCTATGCACGACACCACCTCAAAGTTCGAGCGGACTGCCACAAAGCTCGCGATCCCCAAGAAGCAAAAGGAGCCTGTCAAGTCGGCAGCTGCGGTGGCCACTGCGAAGTCTCACTCATCCGACGGTGACAACGTTCAGGTCCCTCCGACTCCTTCCACCAACCCAGGAACGCCGAAACACCGGTCAGACATTGCGATGCACGCAGGCTCCTCTGACGTGTCCCCTACTGCAACCCCAACCCCTGCTAGGATGGAGGTCAAGCCGTCAAATATCAAGCGAAGCGCCGCTGAAGCCTTTGGCTCCAAGCAGACCGACGGCAATAAGAGCATCAACCAGCTTCGCTTTCAACTCCGCAAAGCTCAAGCCGGATTGGACCTGGCCACAGCCAAATTTGAGCAGGTGGCTAGCGAGGCCAAACGGGACGATACGGAATATCTCCATGTGTTGCACAACAAAGCGAAAGCTGTTCATCGTGTCGCCAAAGCTGAGTTCGAGGTCAAGGCAGCCGAGCTCGGCGACAAGAAGGATCCTGAATACTTCGAGGATCCTGAATACTTCGAGCTCCAGACACGCAAGGCCGAGACTCGCTTGAAGGTTGTGGAAGTTGAGGAGATGCTGATGGGCAAGACTGAGTCGCAAGAGTAGGCAGATGGCCTCTGAAATTGGATTGCAGGACGGCAAGAATTTGCAGGACGGTCTACATAAGCAAAAGCCGAGTGGGGTGGTCTTTGCTGTACCTTCCATCAGAGCGTTGGGACCCAGTGTGCTTCTGTTTGTGATAGCGGAAAGGATCGAGCATTGTTGATGATCAGCGAGGTTAAGGACTTGGAAGGTACGACATCATGTAAAATTGAAATAAACCTTGAAATATTTGATGAAGCAAAACAATTGGCAGTGGTTCTGACACCACACATCATTTACTTGAGCACCCTTTGATAACAACGCAGAGCTACTGTGGAGTCCGGTCGCTAGAAACCCCGTCTTACACGGAGTGATTACCCACTACCGAGCCAAACTCTCCCCTTTCCACGATGACAGTACTAGGATCTGTAGAGGATCAAGGCCAGCGTTCCATTCCCACAGCAGGAAACGAAGCACGATACTCTCGAGGTGAAAGCCCGTGTAAATGATGTGCGCGCAGGACCAACTGCACCATGCGAACGTTCTTGGGCCCATGACGGTGAGTTTCGTACAAAGTTTATGTAGGTTGACTTTCAGAAAGCCTGACTTCTCCGAAATTGGACCGATGGAAGTGAATGGAGCATGGCAGCGGCCCGCCTGGAAGTCTGCCTAGTCTACAGCAGTACTTAACCCCTCATACCACATCAGTGTAGATGAAGATGCTCTAGTATATGTGTGGTGCGTGGTTCGAACGATCGAATCTACATACAAGAAACCCTCTTTGGGGCCGTACCGTGTACGAGCGGAAAGGCAACATTACGCAGCATATACCATGCTCCGCGCAACGGTTGTTCGTTAAACGGAATCGCCAATCCAGTTTCAACATCTTGATGAGACGTTGGCATCCGAGTCCTCCTGCATGAGGGGATTGCGCCGTGGCAGGACCAGAACTTGCGCCGTTCGAATGCAAGTGAATGTCAAGGCATAGATAATCGTCCGAGGTCAGCCGGTCGGACGAAGTCTTCTCGTCAAGCTCGAAGAAGTAGAGTGAGGATACATTGAAGACTTTCCAGTCCCACTACTGGCGAGCTAACCGCGGAGGAGCGCGAGCCAATCCCAATGGCGCTTTGAGATATCGCGCCTCGCTGACTGGGACAGTGACTTGTTAGTGAATTCGCGGTTCTCTGCTTCAGCGCTTCCCGAGCTGCAGTCGCTGCCAAATCTTTCCATCTTTCCTTCAACGCGACCACGCACACAACACAGCAGCCGCAACACCACTCGACGGAAACCCACTCGGCGGAAACCCACTCGACTGGTATGTAACACTGCAATCTCGATCCACCGCATTTTGCTTGAGACATTCTCGCTAAACTCAACATTCGACCAATCAGCTTTTTGTC
>Ga0265797_10003454_pt1 | contig 25191 bp, 32 predicted proteins | sample P2T30metagenome_FD_192433 | JGI IMG/M metagenome (GOLD analysis project Ga0265797, IMG submission 192433) | Plant litter microbial communities from East Loma Ridge, Irvine, California - P2 T30 | ecosystem: Environmental > Terrestrial > Plant litter > Unclassified | place: USA: California... | reverse complement strand
CATCCCTCCCCTATCCACTCCTCCATTCCCATCCCCATCCACCCCCCTTCTCATCCTCCCCAAACCAGCCATAATCTCCATTCCGCCTCCCTGCCTCCCCGCCGTCTTCCTCCTCCCTCTTCCTCTCCCTCTCCTCTCCCTCTCCCTCTCTTCTCCCTCCTCTTACCTCCCTTCCCCCCATCAACCAGACTAAACTAAATCCGCACACACATTTCCCTCTCCCAATCAAAGCCAAAGACTCGTCGCATTGTTATGTTGTCCGCGCTAACAGGAATTACTTGAAAAGAAAGATGGGTGGGAGGGAGTAAGGCATGGAGTATGTATTTTTAACTGATTGTGTGGGGAATTTGGAGGGGAGATGGTGTGGGGGTTTTGGATAGGTTGAGTGGGGGATGGTGGATGTTTGGGTTGTGTGTATATGTGTTCGAGGGTGAGTGTTATGTTTCCTTTCTCTGCTCTTCTTGTCTTGTATATAGTAAAAGAGTACAAGTACATACACTCCATCGATGAAAGAAACGCACTCGTTCAAACGAATTACAAGTTCTCGTATTGGTAATCTTTCGGGTTTTCTCAAGAAACATGCACTATACTGTGCACGACGTACGCCAGATCCATTTGGAAAACTCACGGTCGAACGGCATGGACTTGACTTCATCAACGATAGGCTAGGTTTTTTGACATGGCAAAACGCACTCAAAGTCTCTAGCATGCGAGCGTGCTATAGACGTCGTAACACTCTTGTAGCAATCTTGTCAAGAGTGAAAATGACACGGGCCCTCGCCTAACGCAGCTTTCTGCCTTCTTCGTAGAAAGGTATATACCTACCTACCCTTCCGCAGGATCGACCCAAGTCCTGTGTCTACCAAATAGCATCTAGTGCAGAACATATGTATCCCCTCTGCTCTCCAAGACACTTCACTTCATACGCCATGCTCTTCCCTACCTTTAAGAAAGAACTTGCTTGTCGTTCCACGCTCTCAACACACCCAGAATTCGAAAGACGTCGTGTCTAGCACTACCGCGTGATTCGCCATTGGCCGGTGCGTTGGGGTATGTGTGAAAACTAAGTAAGATCTAGGGAACGACAGAGCTGTACTTATCAAGTGATACCAAAGAACTCGAGTCCATTCAATATCACGATTCACCTTCTCTGCCACCACTCACTCATCGCAAGCCACGAACGAGCAGCGGGTCAGTACTCAACCCACTTTGTACTCAGACATCTTACCGACGTGAATGCAGGTCTAGAAACATGCGTGAGCCAGACCACACTCCACCTCCTACACAACCGCACTTCTACAAATCCCACAACATCAGCAAGCAGCATACCACGAACCCGCGCACCCGGTCAAAAACAGTCAGTCCCACGGCGCGAGCCTCGCGCTCCGTCCACGCGACGCTGACTGTATCTCCCACACGTGGAACCCACCCGCATCCCACCAACACCGTCGTTGCTGATGTGAGTCCTTCTCCTCAAGTGAGGGTGGTCAGAACCAGATCACATCATATGATCATCATCATCAGCATCTGCATCCACGCAAGTTACCCTTCTGGGACGCGCGCATCCCGAGGGAATGGAACAAGCGAGCACGAAAGAAAGCCGCTGCATGTGAGACGCGCTTTGGTGGAGGCTGCATGGTGTAAGGTAGGGGAGTGGGTTCGGGGAACCTACGAGATGAGTACCGGTGCTGGGATGCGTGGGCCTGATGAAAGCGGTTTTTTTTGTGTGTTACGCTAGGATACGGTTCTCGCGCGCGCAAGGGAATGGAGTGTAGGCTTCGCAACGCAGGTGTAAGGCCGCGGCTGCGGCAAACTTACATGGAGCGTATCTTGGAGAGGTAGGCGATTGGTAGGTTTTCTTCAAGACAAGGTTACCAATCGATAGCACGTATCGACATGGCTGAAATGTGCGGCGTGCAGGAGGCGTCGAGCTTCTGTGTGACAAGACGAGACGAGACGCAAGGCACGTCGTTCGAAGTCGTCGCTCAACACGAGTGCCGTGCGACTTCACCTTGACGATACTCATCTCGAACCCCAAACTCGACTCCCCCAATCCGACGATGATCATGATCCCAACGCGCACACGGGAAGCTGCAGCATCGGCGATGCAATCCACGAATAAGAGAACCGGTGTTCGTCATCTGCGACTGTCCGCGCAGACAGGCTGCACAATCGCATGTGTGACGCAGCGTGGTGTTAGCGGCATCAAGATGGGCGCACAGCAGCGCGGCAGCGGCAGCGCGAAAACGAACCTGCAACCAGGTCGAAAAGAACCTTGACGTAGGATACACGATCGCTCCGGTGAAGCACAATCGCCCAGAAGTAGACTCTGCTACAGCAACCAACAAACAAGAAAACTTTCTCGGTCGCGGTAATTTCTCCGTGAGCGCTGCTGAGTTGGGCGCTGGCTGGCGTGAATGATCGTCAGGGTCAGGCCGAGGTTTGCAATGGCGGAAAATTGTAGACGTTGCTGATCGCAGGCGGGTTCAAACTTCAAACAACGGTGCCCATGCAGTTGCCTGAGCAGGTTAAGCATCTGCTTGTCGTTCGGCTTGCGAGTTGGTGATGCATGGCGCTCGCTTGACCATCCCGAACGGCTTCAAAGTTCAGCAGATGCCTTGCCATGCTGGTATTATCGAGCACGGCGTGCGTAACGTTGCAAATATCACAAGCCGTATTGCCAAATCGAGTCAGCAAGGGCCGGCTAAGTGTCATACCGGCTGTTGTCTTTCACGAGCGGGCCGAGAATTAGCAGGATAGAATTTCATCGATTCCTTCACGTTTGGACGGCGATGTTGAAGCCTGAAAGTATTGGTTGACGACGGACTTCTCCAGCGGAAGCTGGTCCGTCTCGTTTCTGCGACGGCTTCCAGCAGCCTGGCAAAGGTCCACAGGACAAAATTCCACGTGTCGGCAGGGTTACCTGTGCAGGTCTTTGTCGTTTTCGATCACCAACCCCTGTTTCGCTTCCATCGGAGTGGACAGCCGCTGCAGATTGCAGTAGCGCGTCCAGATTGGTGATGAAACCGTTCGACAGCGTCCACTGCCCGTCTCCCCGCAAGCTAAACTCACAATCACAATTTCGAGAAGACGTAAGGTGGAGCCTGCCATAACGACGCTGTTAATCAATGACAAGGAACGGCCGTGCGAACAGCGATGCTGCTGGTAAAATTTCTCGTGAGATGGAAAAGGAGCATGAGTTAGCGACGAGTAATGCCTGTCTCGGTCGACTGCGCTGCGCAAACGGATTGCTGCCATGACAAACAGTATCTGAGACAACGGAACAAGCAAGCCGCCGCGTCTTTCCTTCGAATGAACAGGCTGGCTGATTAAGGATAGGATGTGTATATGTGACTGATGCGTACCCATCCCTGTCCATACGGCAAGGTTGAATGCGTCGGTATGAAGCCAGCTGCAGCCAATCAGAGCCACGTTCTGCTGTGAATTATATTATTGGCACAGCATCAGGCAGATTGTGGACGCTCAGCAGCCGGCTGGCAAAACGGAGCAGCTACTCAACGAAGAGCAAGCTGTCATCAACTCTCCGTGCCAAAAGCAACCACAACTTGACTCGGCTTGACGTCCATGTCGAGCTCGTCGCCGTGGGTAATGACGCAGCGTCGACAGCTCGAATTATGGAAAATGCGACGGTTTGTGCGTGAAACCGGCTCCAGGCTGGCATCCCTGTAGGTGCAGGTGAGTCTGCAGCGAACGAACCCAGGTGGATGCTTGCCTGACAACCTTAAAATGGACCGTGGAAGATTTGCAGCGATTCGTCGCAGAAAGAATAAAGTGACATGTCTAAGGGTGATGCCAGTTCTGGCGACATCATAGACACTGCGCCTGAAGAATCAAAAGGTAATTGAAACCGCGTGGTATTGTGTGGGATAGACAGCCAGTGACATGCAGTGCCGCGGACGGGAAGTCAAACAGCCATCTCGTTTGGGCATGCTTCCAGAAAGCAGTGGAGCAGACATATACCCAGGCGAGGTGGTGTGGCGCCGAAGGATCCACTCGCGACAGCGGCCAACGCTCTCATTACGGCCGTCGGTGCAAATCTGCAAAGCGAGAGATGGCTGGGAGGAGAAACCCTAGAAACTTGTCAAGGTGAGGTTCTGGTGATGGCCGTTGAGCGCTCCTTCCTGAGTGGGAGGGTTCGTGGAGGAAAGAGCGGGCCAGCGCGGGCAGGAGCATCCCACGTGGAGAGAAACCAACAGGCAGTCGCGATACACATGCGGGTAGTCGCGATAGAAGTGCAAAAGCAACGTCGCTACGTGTGTCTCGGGCACACTCAGCGCATCAATGATTCTTCCACTGCATCTGTGCATCTTTCACCAGCACCATCCAGGTACCGGGGCGACGGAACGAAGATGCAATGATTCGAACGATGGATGATGGATGGAGGTTGATTCAGCACGCAGTGGGCCTTCCATCGGGGAAGGAGTCCCGCGGCTTGTGAGGCGTTTTCTAACCTTCCAGCATTGCTTCTGGCGCGGAGCCAACAGACGCGGCACGGCGAGTCAACGCCAGAGAGTGGTGGTCGGGCGGGCGCTGACGCTGTCTCATCTAAGCGTCGCGCCCACAACTGCTCCAGGGCTGTCTCAAGAGCCCAAATCGCAGAGTCAGTCGCGATGGCGTCGTAGTGTAGTGAGTTGATGGAAGCCGCTCGTCGTGAGCTCTTTGCGACGGTCGCCGCCCTGTCACATCGACGGCGCAGGCTGGCGGCCGTTGGTATGGCACGGTGCTAGAGCTGCAGGTACACGACCTTAGCGGCATGCCTTCGCAGGGGATAACCTCTGTCGTGGATTCAGCGGCGCAGATCATCCTGGCTCCCTGTCTCTGGCCGCACACAATTTCTGCCAGAAGCAGGCCCGAACTGGGCGACAGGGAGCTAGCTGATGAAACACCCCCGAAAGACCCGTCTGCTCCCGGCACGTCATGTAGTCTGCGCTTTGCTTCCTGAAAAGCACTGTGCGCAGTCTCATTTCATTTGTCTCGCCGGCAGCCAAGCCGTCGTCTGGCTACTCCTTATTGCTAGTCCTCGTTCGTTTATATCAGGCAGGGAGGGCGCCCTCAGCCGGACTGTTTTTTTATTTGGTTCTCATCTTCACTCTCCCTTCGAGCCTTCACTCATTCCTCTCCCTCTCAAATATCCCAGCACTGCCCGGCTGTAGTCCACTGGAACACGACACTATTTAATCGAGCTTACCCATACACACGCCGCGCCGCCCTGTACGCCATCGCTCGCCGGCCACCACACTCGCTACATTTGCAATTCCGGGCATCCTCGCACAGGCTCCAGGCCATTCTCAGCTACCGCTGACAAGCTGCATCAATCAATTTGTGAGTCCGAGGTCTATATTTGAACACTGTGTGCGAGTCGTTGCTGACTATAAAGCAGCAGACGAGCCCATCAACAACATGATTGTCAGAGAGTCACAAGCAAACAACATGGGACGCGGCGCATACGATACCACAGGCACTCCCAAGCCTCCGCCACCACCGCCCAAATAAGGCTCCTCGTCGTCCATTCCCAACGAACCTTTACTTTTTCACCCTCGCACGTTCCGCCCTGCTTGGATGAATCATCGCAACTGCAATCGCCAGCAATGCCGCAATCGCATCGTGTTCCGTTGGGAACGGAGGGATGACATCCCGCGCGTCGTAAGTGACAGCCCACGCCTTACCTTGCATGAGAACCCTGACTAACCGATATATGACTGCAGCCCTACACCAATCTCACACCACTCGACCACCATCACGCAACGCCGCACTCGTTTCCAGGCGCACTCGTTTCCCACCCGCCGTTCTTCGGGATTACCGCCTTTTAATAATCAGCGAACGCTTCTTCGACTTCTTTCTTCCAGCAGCTTAATACCCCCGCGTTCATCGGATTCCATCTGCGTTCTCAAGCGACTTCCAGAGGCACTGCACTCTCCCTTGCGTCTCCATTAGCGACCTCTCCTTCAGTTCCGGCAAAAGTTTCTTCATCGGCGTTTCATAGACTAGGACACGGCCCAGGCATAGATACCAAAAACGGACTTTTCTTTTTCTTTTTCGAATCGGGACAGCATATCTGGGTAGACCTCCATCGCCTGCCTTCGCGGGCATCACGGGCATGGGTCATTTTGTACAATAGCTCGGCGGGCTGGGTCGAACTCTTCAGTTCACGACCAGCTTTACGAATTCGCTTTCTCACGACGGCCACCTACGCGACGGCCAAGATGGGCCGCCCACGAGTGGCTTTTTGGGATTAGAGAGTGCCTGAGCCTCGGATACGTGTCTCGCGACACCCGGCTGTATAGAGTAATCGAATCATACACCTTTGCATTTTCACAACATGTCCATGACGTTCTCGCATCTTCGTGACCGTGAACTCCAGTCCAATGGAGCCGTTGCCGTCACACGTGTGGCGCCGTGGATGTTCGCTCCGGGCAGATGGAGTCGTCGTTGGCTTGGTAGCGATCCGTTTCGAGTACCGACCCTTGCTTGTACGACAGCTGTTGTGATGCAAGACGTTGCCGCCGGACCAGAATGGCAGCCGCGCCGCTTGGCGGTGTGGAGACAGGCAGCTGCACCCCACGACCTGGCGCGCCGAGTTGCAACCTCACCAGAAAGAAGAGAAGAGCTCCATTCTCGCCGACCACGACGCCCGCCGCCACCAGCGCCCACCGTACCACGCCGTTGAAGCAGTCGATAGTCCGAGACGCCCACCATGGCTAACATCAATTGGCGGACGATCAACATCGACGCCCTGGATCCGGACAGCCCCGCCAACTTCGACCTCACCTCTCTCACCCCCGCGGTTGCGCCCGTTTCCACCGCCGATGTGCAGAACAACGCCCAGCAAATACGGCAGCTGCTGAGAGGTGGTGACAATGAAGGAGCGCTGTCAGGTGCGCTGGAGAACCCGCCATACGGCGCGGACGACAAGGGAAAGGTATGTCGCACAGCTACCTCTACAACACCCGCAATGGGACCGTCCTGTCAGTGTCTTTCCACGATGGGAATTCAATGGTCTCGAAGGTTACAATGGTCACAATCAACACCGTACCTACGGCCTTGGGCTCCCAGCTACCAGGACGACCGCTAGCACATTACACAGTCAATCACAGGAGAAGGGAGACGAGGCTGACTGGTTTCACCGCACTATAGGAAGTGTACCTCGCGGCCGTCATCGAGATCCTCCAGTCGATACGGCAGTCCGACATGTCACCAATACTCAGCCGCATCTACAAAGCTCAGGGCGGTACGGAGTCACTAGACCTCTTGATGAAGTACATGTACGTTGCGGCCTTTATTGGGGCTCTACTCGCCCTGACCGCCTCTCCTTATGTCTCACGGCAATCGAGCCGTTGTCCTTTCCACGATTGCACCACCTTGCACGACACACCCAGCTAATGGTTCGTGCCACACAGCTATAAAGGCATGGCGCAGGCGTCACCGACCGAGAAGCGCAACATCACACCGCAAGCAACGGGCTTCTCACAAGTCCATGCCCGTGGTGGAGGTGAGGGTGGAGGCCAGGCTATGAGCGTACTGCTCAGCTGGCATGAGAAGGTACAAGCTTGATATGGGCACAGATGGCTTTTCGTTATGATCATGCCCATTTATAAATCAGCATACTAACACATCGTAGCTTGTCGAAATCGCTGGCCCTGGATCCATTGTGAGAGTCATGACAGATCGCCGCACCGTCTGAGAAGTTCCGCCGCTCGATCTTGAATGGGTAGCTCTACGAAGGGGCTCGTATATACGGTGTCGACCTTCAAAAGACACTAAAGGCCAAACTCATGAGTTTGGGCTGCAATTGGGCAGGATGGTCAACATGAGAAATCCAAACACATGCACAACCACTTCGCCGCACATCTCCAGCCATTCTCTCCTTTCCCTCGCCACACAAAAGTGAAGCATTTCGTTGAGCCTCCCTGACTCGATTCCAACACAAGTAAACTCGCGAGTCGCCCCGTTAAGCTCACAACATTTATCCTTCGCTCCACCTCCGCACAATCCCTGCCCTTGCACTTTTCCAGAATAAACTGCGCACTAACAATCCTTGCATCCCTATTCACCCGGACTTTGTTCCCTTCAGCCCTATTATATATCACCAGCATTGAGCAACGATGTCCCTTGGACATCAGACAAACAGACGTCCTAATTTCCCATGCAGCATGCACGGAACACCCCTCGAACGCTCTACCTAGTTGCGGCAACTAAACCGGCGAACATGACTCGCTGGCCGTAGCGCTGCCGAGACTCGAAGAGGAAAGTCGTCGTGCGTGAGATAGTTTTTATGGTGCGGAGAGAATAGAATGCAAGTGAAACGGAACAGTGAACCTATTGCTCTTGTCGAACGTGACAGCTGGGCGTTGAAACATTTTTGCGCGCGTTGTGGCGAGGACCCGAGAGCAGGGCAGGTTTCATCCCATCACATCCCAGGCGCGCCGTTTGATCTTCAAACATGCTTCTAGAAGGGCGTTTGGTATTTATGCATAGCATAGGGCTGCGGCTAGGGGGATCCTGGGCTGAGCGCACGTGTTCTTGTAGCCCGAGATTGATGAGTGATTTCGGGGACATTGCGTATGCGTATGGGAAGTTCGTGGAGCGATGGAGATTTGGTGAAGCGTGGTTATGTGCGCGCGATGTATAGGTACTTGCTCGATACTTGGTTTGACGATGATATGGAGGGACTGTTGCACTCACATGACCGTCATGCAATGCGACCGCAAGTGTGGCCCAGCGCGAGTGCATGAAATACGGCCAGTGACATGCATATGCAGTCCGCGATGCCATGTACTTACCCGGTTGTGAGTACTACATTCATATCTATATCCATACCAGAGCAGTTCTCCGCGCCTTGCCACGCCCTACCGACGCTTGCGAACCGATATCGATCCTCCGCGAAGTATTTGAGTACTCAGTGTGCTACTTGCAGCTGATTTCTCTTTGCGAGAGTTTGGTTCGTCCGGGTATGTGGCATCTTTCTGATGTGTCTGTCTATTCGGGTACTGATACATCCAAGAGAAATTTCGTTGTTGGCGCAGAGTACCATGTGGTAATAGGAGCTCCTGGTAGGCGTCGACGTGGGGCGCAATTGAGGTGTTCATGGTCGAATACACTCACGGGAAAAGCACATCCCACAGCTCACGCCTCGAAAAGATAGAAGGCGCCATATATTTTCATGACTTTCGCCCTATATGCTTCCCCACGCCGCGTGGGGGTATGCTCCGCTAAACAAACGACAAAAGAGAAATAACAGCCACTTTACAATCGTCAACAAGCACTCAGACTGCGTGCCTCACTAATACTCGCATTACACAGCATTCGCATCGGCGTTCCTGTCACGCAAGCCCTCGGACCTCGCATGGGCCTGATCCGGAGGCGCAACCATTCCTCCGTTCACCGAGGCGTCAGTGAAGCCGCTACCGTTGTTCTCGAGCGGCTTCTCGATAACGGGTTTACTGTGATCGTGCGCGGTGCGCGCGTGCGTAGATTTGGGGCCGTATGCGTCGATGTGGTCGATTGAGTGCCAGAGGAGATATGTGCTATCAATCATTATCAGCAAGAGCAGTCTACCTCAAAACGAATGCGAAATACGCACCTCACGCAAGTAAACAGCATCCCCGGCCACAAGAACACCACACTCGCCACCGCCCTACCATTCCTCCTGTACTTCAACGGACTCCCACCGTATTCTGCTAACAACCTCTCGCTCTCCTCCGCATTCGTACCGCTCACATACGCGCTCTGCGACGCGACGATGTACGTGTACGCCACGGCGTCGGCGAAGGCGAGGAGGCATGCGAATACGGCGCAGGCTTTCCAGGCGAGTTTGACGGAGCGCGACTCGTGGCGTTCGGGCCAGAAGAGATCGAAGAAGAATGCGGCGCCGAAGATGGTGGCGACGAAGATGCCGACAAAGATGTCTGGGCGAGATTAGTCGAGGTTTCAAGGGTTGGAAGAGCGGAAGGCGAACTGTATGATGCGATGCCGATGTAATTGTTGTTGTGGACTGTTGCATTGGGATTTCGCTTTGCAACGAATTTCTGCTGGTCGACGTAGTCTGCGAAAATGTAAGCGAATCTGGTTTGCATGCGGTGAAAGTGGCTCAGAACGTACCACTCAGTGCCGCCGTTCCCAGACTCTCGCTCACGACGCAGAGAATCATGGCGAGCTGGTAGATGATGAACTTGGTCCGGCGCATGTGATACTCGTTGTTCCACATGTAACTGTTCTTGAACTTGGCCCATTGAATCTCGCGGAGATCGAGGCCCCATATTATTGCCATATTGATGGTAGACGTGTATGTGGTGTATGAATAGCGCGTGGATGAGTACGAATACGTTTCGTGGGCGTCGACGTCGTGTATGGTGGGGCTCGCGGAGTATTGGAGTCGGGAATGTTTGTTTGGAGCACTGGAACGTGGCTTCGTGTTACGAAGTCCTGCAGCAGGCGCGTGGTAGAGGTAGTCTCTCAGGAAATCGCACTCAAGTGATCCGCAACTAGTGGGTATAAGATCAACACGGCGAACGTGATAAAAGAACTCAATCTCGATCTGAGCAACAAGTAAAATATCCACAGTCAGGCTTTCCCAAACTCAAAAGTTGCCAGTCCCTTGAGCACTTTTAAGAGATCGTCCCGACTCTGACAAAGTCAGCTCCAAGCTGTTATTCCCAGTCCTCGCCATGCCGGCCGCGTGCAGCATTCTTTGCTTCGCTGAGCTTATCACAGCCAAAGGTAGCGAATCACGCTCGCACTTCGCACGAAGATGGTATTTATCAGCGGCCGGCTACATCCGGCGTGATGATATGGTCCACTTAAACGCGGGTGGTGGTTGCTTGGGGACGTCATTGGCAGGGATGATGTGGGGCTTAGCGAAAAGGCTTGTTATGTCATTTCTACGAGGCTGTAGCTGAGTTGAGATGAAGATGCGCAGCGAACATTTTGGTCTGTTTGAAAAAACGTGTTGCTTATCTTGTCGCTTGCTTCTCGTTGCGCTGTTGGTGCTGCTCAGCGCGATGCGATGTAACGTCCAGCGGTTCGATCGCACGTCATTACCGCACATCCACTTCGGCTCATAACTTGCGGCTACGTATTCATCTGGACTCTGCGCGCTTACTCCCATCCGTCAGTACTCGACCGCAGGACAACAGCGGTGCCGTGCTGCGGTGACTGAGCGCAGGAGACGCGACGTTGAAGAAGGAGACGGTTTTAAGGTTATTTTGGTCACAGTGGGTACTCTTGGTAAGATGCTTGGCCATGCTTAGTATGCACCATGGGTGTGGCGTTTCGTGGCGTTGTCGAGGATGGCTTGCCGGAGCAACCACTCTCTTTGCTCGAGATAAATCGATGTCGCATCGGTTGAACGGTACGTATGGTGTCAACAAATCTCAGCATCCATAGCGTCACCGCTCGTAACCCATCCGTGGAATCCGGACTGAGTCTCCGAGTTACTTTTACCGCCACCTACCTTGTCTTCCATGCTTCGAGCTCCATAGTGCAGTATTGGGTACCCTAGTGTCTTCATAGACGTCAAATAGCAGTTTGTTGCTCGGCTCCAAAAGGGTGGGTGGATTCATGGACGGCATTTCAAGACAACTTCTTCGGCGTACGCATTTCTCGCCCGCCCGTCCCGGAAGAAAGGGGGCTTTCATGTCCGTAGACTTGCAAACACTGGTCGCCGGGAATCCTAGCAAGTTCCCTTTTACTCATGACAAGTGGACCGTTTGCATGGTCTGGAACCATGTTTTCTCACACATAAAGCGTTCCCTTCAGGTCCTTGCTAGTCACCACCTTGATCTAGCGTGAAGCCCGGCCAAGCGTTTGGTCGACCTCAACCTTACCTGCGACTTTACTTTGTACATCTACTCTTCCGATAACTGGGAATAGCGCTGGAACTTTATCCGCAACCATGACGAAGATGGGTACCATACTTGTAACCCTTGCTGGATTTCTAGTCCTCGCACTTGGTCTCTTGCCCGATCATGAATTTCGCGCGGGCGTGAGCCTGTCTTTCAACGCATCTGACTCTCCAGTGCACAAGTCAATTAAGTCCGTTAACTTACCCGGCAACAACCCGCCATCGGAACCGAATGTGGTTCAAGTCGGTGCTCATTATGACTCGAACCAGCTACCGACGGAGGGTGAACTTCTCAAATTCCGCGAGGAAGGTCACTGGCTAAGCTGTCTCCTACACGACACGGACGCGGAAGCTGGCTTATCATGGCCAGATCCTTATGGCCGTACGCTAAAGTCAATGCGCAGTATCTGGGTAGGCACACTCGAGCGTAAGTTGTCCATGTACTCAGATCAATGAGACTATTCGACGCTAATCTACACCCGAAGATGAATTGGAAGCTTGGGGCTGGCACGATGCAGAGCTCGATCAAGTCGTTGATTGCCAGTTCGACAATGCAAATGACGACCTTGCCAATCACATCAAAGATGCAGTTCGAGCTCTTGGCTCAAGTCTATATCCCATTGAGAAAGGTGGAGACAACGTCTGCTACTCGATAGAGTACTACGATGACAGCACGGCAAGCGATGACCATCCTCGATACATGGAGCATACATACTCACCTGGCAACGGAAGGGTGCTCTCTGTAAGCTAGACTTGAGAGAGTGATGCTGTACATCTGGCTGACCTCACATTTAGCACACTGGTGCTTATTATCGATTTGGACTGAACCTCCGTAGCGGAGGTAAGGACATACCTGCTACTTGGCGACGAACTCGCTGACATGATCGCGATTAGTAATTTACGCTCTGAATGTGCTGTCTCCTGCGTCAGCAGCTGTCCGCATTTGGCAAGGCGTACAAACCACACGCGACATGATGCCTGAACTAGGTCTTTTCTCTGATGTGCTCGCGGGCTACTGGCTACGCGACAATCCCGTTCCCGGAAATCTCCGATACATCTTCGCCTGTCACATCCAGAATGAGGAGACCTTGCGAGTGGTTGCCGAGATGCGCATGAAGGCTACCAAGAGCTACCCTACTGGCCTGGTCTCAAACTTAATAAGTTCAGAAACGACCACGAGGTCGCATGGGAAGCTTTAATGGGTATGTTTGCGAGCTAAACGTGAGACGGACTTTAGCATCTCAAGTACTAACGCACCTAGGTTGCCCAATGGGCGCCACTCTCATCTACTTCCTTTTGCAACATAAAGCTGAGCTGGGCATCAAACACATCACTTCCGTCACCATCTTTCGCGATACCTATGACGATGACTTTCAAGCTAGAGTAATGCTTCTCTTTGGTATTGAAGATGTCCCCACGCCGATGGAAGGCATCACCGTCCATGACGCGCAGGTGTCGAACATTCGATGCTCAGTGGATGTGACGCACAGCGGAGAAACAATAGTGAGGGTGCACAAGTCAATGGCTTCTGCTGTTCGGCCAGGCAGAAGCCGATGACGATGGATAGCGGCAGCTCGATGGCCGGCTAGATACTGTTGGCGCAGCAGTTCGTCTTCCTCAGGCTGCCAATGAACGCTCTTCTTCTTTGCGTGATAGTATACGCCCTTCCGCAATCGCACGAGGCGCGTGGTCAGAGCGGCGCGGGTCTTGTCCGGGAAGTACTTCGGGTTGATATCGCCGATGCTGAGGACTTTGGATTGTTCGAACAGAGTCTTGTCTTTCTCAGCAGTCCAGTACTGTTTTCGATTTATGGCGGCAACCTATGGACGAGGCAGCGCATCTTGGCGGGAGCGATGCTGGATCTGTTCAGAGGCACTTTCGTGCGCATAGTCGTACTGTGCCGGTACTTGCTCGGGACGCCCTCGATTCTGCTGGAGACGCCCAGCGAGTTGGTCGAAAATTTGGTACTCAAGGTTGTTGGCATTTAGCTCTTGCTCGAAGGGCCCACCAATCCGGCCACTGAAATCTGCTTGTACCTCCGGGTTTTGATATGTATAGCCGTTTGAAACCGGTGCTTTCTCGAAACGTTCACTACTCCGGTTACGAGACCTAGCTTGCACCTCCGGATCCTGATATGTATAGCCATTTGAAATCGGTGCTTGCTCGAAGCGCTCACGAGACTGCCTGAAAGGCCCCATTGGTACCTCTGAGTTCTGATATCCACGGCTGTAGGCATACGATGGCTGCTCGAGGGGATCATAGCTCTGCCCGAAAACTGTCGGTTCGTGATGAAGGGGCTGCCAAGGATAGAACTCCCGGTCCAGGAGCAGGCCTTGTCCGCGATTGTGTGATGTACGGGCTTGTCCTCGAGCGTTCTCCGAGTTCGTGGAGGGCTCGGCCTCGGTGGGGTCACGAGCGCTATCGTAAGCCATGCCATGGCCTTGTTGTTGATAGGTAGGATTGGCATCCGCTTGGGAGGTAGGGGAGGTCGGAATGAATGGATGCATTTCGAATGCTGGGTAGTTTCCGTTGGCTTTCCGCGGTGAACTAGTCTGTGCCGCCTGACCGACTACATCATGAAAGGGCTCAGAGGGCGCAGGTACGATTCCTGAATTTCCGCGGCTATCATCGTATGGTGTTTGAAGTGACTCCATTTTCGACAAGTGCTCTGCATGCCGGACTTTAGGCTTCGGCGTATCGTTTAGGAAGAAGAGCAGAGGGTCGATCGCGTTCTTGTCTCCTGGTGTTTGCGGCATCTTGCTTGATGCGGCAGTCAGGTGTATCTTGCTGTGTAATTTGGATGTAGTGTACGTTTTTAAGAGCTGTGGGTGAGATATGAAGTTGTGGTGGCGGGGTAGGGATAAAATAAAAGTCGGAGTAGTATGTCTATATACGAGAGGGCTAGGGCGCTAAAGACCATTGCGGTGAAAGAGAGCTAGGCTTCGGATTTTCGCTTAAGTCCTTTCACAACGGGCCACCGTTCATAAACATCGTAGCTAAGCCGTCGACGGTGAAAGTTGACTACGAAGGCTAGATGTGATGGAGCCATTGTGTAAGTACTAGGCACTCAGACATGCAGGCAGACCACCGGGCAACTTTGCACCATTTGAAGGTAGCCTATAATATATTACAGCAAGCTGATCGCGTTCTAACAGTGGTACAGAAAGTGCTTATATTTAGGAGATGTTGGTAGGCCTTGTACGATCGTACGGGTGAATAACAACAACGAGGTTCTTCTGTGATTTGGTATTATGATTCCCTGATCTATGAACGGGGGTGCTACGAAGGTATACCTGAGCTCGGCCACGAGTCAGACTGATGTAGGATCGAGTCGGCTCGTTGGCCAGCATTGAGCATCCGACGTCTCTACCGATACTCACGATCCGACAGGAGAGGCGTTTCGCCAGCAGTTTTAAGACAGTAACAAACTCAGATCAAAGCGCTTTGCCCGATCGTTTGCTGCTCAAGAGATGGAAGGTCAGTTGTTTGCTACATTCCATTTGCTCGGGTGGTCGGGTAATTGTGTTTGTCACAACTACAATTCGCAGCCTTACCAGGGCTTACAGACGATCATCACTCTTGAACATGTTGAATTACATTCAGGTAGCACTTTGCCATCAATCGTGCGACTGGCAATTGTTCCAGTACTCTAGACTCGGGCAGAAAGATGTCACAAAGGTCGAGAACGAACGAAATCTTCATTCTACGAAGCTCTAAGCTATTTTGGCACATTCGCCAGTATGAAAACTGATGCTATCGTACGTGAACGAGTATTCTATCATTCCAGTCCGCGATATTCCCATCCGCCGCTTGCTTAGGAAAGGATATTGTCAAAGATGTATACAGACACGTAGCTCCACAAATCATCGACCCATCGCTAGCCTTGGTTCTCAAAGTATCTTAGCAGTGAACCATGACGATGCCGATAATGTGGTCCCTAACGCCCCATATGCTCGTGACTGCGGTCCATACATCTGGCCGCCGAACTCGCCGCCATCCTCGTCCACATCGTCGCCTCGTGGGCTTAATCAACCCATGGCGTTGTTAGGCTCATGAGCATGGTTGCCTTGCATCTCGCCAATCTCGGCGGTTGGAGCTGCAACATGTAGCGGTGGTGGAGCCATGCCAGCCTTCTTGTCTGCCGCCAGCATGTTGCTGATTCGATGCCCAATGGCGGTCTCGGTACGGCCAGGCAGGAGTCCAAGACGAGCGATCTCTGTAGTCCTTTTACCTTGCTGGTAAATAAGTTGATGTATCAACGCCTTCTCGTCATCGGTCCAAGGCGAGGACTTCTGCCGCGTGTGGTTCATCTCCCGACCTTTGCGCAGCCGCCGTAGTCGCGACTGTAGAGCAGACTCAGTGAGGTTCGGGAAGTACTTTTGTCGGATCGTGCGAAGAGGCGTTCCATTGTCGGCTTCGCGCAGACGGGCGTCCTTTTCCGCGGTCCACTTCTCTTGATGCTTCTTAGGGCGGGGACCGCGAGCAGCTTGCGGGACGGGCAGCGAAGCGGCAGCATTCCCACCACCTGGGTGCAGCAGGCCGGTGAAGCCGTGGGCTGGGCGGAATGCACGATCACCAAGTCCCATGTCTCCATCACCAGAATTTGGCAAGTGACCAGTCGGTGACGCTTGGTCGAGGAAGTCGGGATGGTACGAATTTTTGAAGAGGTTGGCTGAGTGAGACTGACAATTCTCAGATCCTGAACAGCCGACCTCAGCGCCTGGTGGGCCGCAGCCTGACGCAGTCTGGTGGACATGTCGGCTCGCCTGCTGGAAGATCTGGTCTGGCGTTTGGATCTTCTCGTGTCCGTAGCCATATGGATATCGCGCTTGCATGAACTGCTCAAGACCCTGATCAGAGGGCTCAGCAGGCACCTGTGACTTACCATGATCATTGCTGTATGGATATGGCGGCTGCTGGAATGCACCAAAGTTTTCTTCGGTAGCGTTGCGAGCGCCTTCGTAGTTCATACCGTGACCTTGCTGCTGATAGGTATGAGTACCATTGGCAGTGAATGTACGAGCCTGGCGAGACTGAAGCAAATCGAATTTCGTGTAGTCTTCTCTAGCAGTCTGCTGGGAGACAGGTCGTGTCATCTGGCCCACGAGACCGTGTATTTGCTCGTTGGACTTATTTGACACCTTCTAGCCCTCTTGATCAAGGTCATATCGGGCCAAGAATGCATCAATGTCAGGCAAAGATGGATCTACAGGTTCCAGAGCGGCCGTGAAGTCAAAGTCACCGGTAGAAGTGAGACCTGACGAATCTCGCGTGTCGCCCTCAGATTGTGGGGCGTCGGGCTTCGGTGAAGCGCCCAGTTCTAGGAGACGTGGATCGATTGTGTTGTTTTCTGATGGTGTGTGTGACATCTTGCTTGATGACGGTCGCTGAATTCAGGTGGTGTGAGGTTTTGGTACGGCTGTGCAAGTGGTTGTGTGTGTGATCTAGATGCGGTTGCGTGTGGGGTGCGAGATGGGAGTTGTTGCTATGGTGTGAGAATTAATGTAATGGTAGGGGAAAATGTGTATATATGAAATCAGGATACTAGAGACCAGCGCAGTGAGAGGGAGTTGAGCTACTGCCCGATCTTGCACCCAAGTACTTTCACAATGGGTAACTCTAATACTAAGTTATAGGACCGAGTCCGTACTCGGTCAAGCCTCAGAGTGAACATTGACAACGATGGAGACATTGTGTAGATGCACTTATAAGTAGTTGGTGGATTGTTCTCGTACCAAGTCGAAGAAGGTGGCTCATAACCCATTGCAGTAGATTCACGGCGTCCAAATGATGGTACATGGAGCGCTTATATGTGCATAAGACATGTTTGCTCAGGACTTTTGAGACCGTAGCAAACTAATATCAAGGCGCGCTGTTCTTCCTTTGATTCTATGCTATATAATGGAAAGGGCTGTTATTTGCTCGGAATTATTGTCTACGACGCCCGAAAACCTGGAAAACAGCGCTGCTAGCATAGTCTTCATGAGCCCGTCACGTTTTCATGCTTCTATTCTCTCGGTCCCACAAGCTTTCAAACGTTCTTATCTTTGCTAAATCATCGGAAGCGTTAAACAAAAAGCCCTTCCACTGCCTTCTTCATTGCACTAGCACAAGTTCGGTGGCAGGAAGACGCACTGCACCAGAAGCCTTCGACCTGAACCCGCACTTGGGCCACTGTCTTCCTCGCCTTCAAATCACCGAAAGTAGCCTTAAGCAGCTTCCTACACATCTCCGTATCTACGCCTGACGCCTTGCACCTAGGGGTCGCGAAAATGATTACCAAGTTCATCTCATCAAGCTGGAACTAGTCTTGCCAATCTGCTAGATCGCCGCGGAGCAAATAGTGCCAATCGGACGAGTCTATGGGAATCGGACTCGACCATTCGTCAATGTTAAGAGGAGTGTTGTGGGTTGATACCTCGAGCCTGAGCACGATCTTGCGGACCCAGTGAGCCACGGATGGGTTTGGATAGGAGAAAGTAGCATTCGAGGTCCCGGTAGCGCTGGGATACACTCCGCGTCGAACAACGAACGTATTTTTGGCAAAGTATATCTGCTCTGCGAGGACCGCCAGATGTTTGTTCTGGAGAGCGAACTTGAGGACGATTTGGGAGATGTTGGCGTGCGTCTCGCGCGTGATTGAGGTTTCGAAGACAAGGCAGTACTCGATGATCATGACCTCGACCTCGGTCGGAAGATATGACCAGAATACTCCAGAGGGTGAATGTTTGCGGGAGGTCATCGTCGCAGTATTTGATGAGGTTGTTGAGGTGTCCAAACTTTGTTGAGCAATGCGATTGTTCGTTGAGTTGATGAGAGAAAATTTTGGCCGTCAGTGATGGGGTTCCGACCAAGGGTAAGAATTACAGGAGCGACGTGACATTCATTGGTGACATAAAGAAGGTATTGGAAGCAGGCTAAGTTGTTCACTAGTAATCAATCGGACATTTACAAGTTCACGCCAAATCACAACATGCAGCCCAGCAACTCATGCAGACTATTTCATTCCCTCGCCGCTCAGCATATGCAAAGCCGTTCTTGCACCTCCTACCAAGTAGTATATAACCCATCACTACGCCACATTCCGGCTATGATACGCCAGTACCTTTCCCCTTCATCCTCTATCTACCTGTCCATCATCACGATCTACCATCAAGTACCGCACCGTGTTCCAGAGCGCCTGTGAGCACGCGTTTCCACATCCACTCGACGTACACTCATTGAACCCTCGGACCTCACATACCACCGCCTTTGCATCTATCTTCGCCACGCCTCTACCCATTGTTCTCGAGATATCCGATATAAAATCATTCAGCCTAGACTGATGGTGTTGCCCTCCCACAGGTCCAGCCCTACAGCTTACTTTCTCCGCCTTCACCACAATGCGGACTTGATCGAGCTGAAAGTAGTTTTGCCATCGCGCATCGCCTGTTTTGAGTAGGAAACGCTAGTCGCACCGGTTGCGGGTGTAGTCGAGGTCATGTGTGTGGTTGCCATAATCCCAAATGTCGAGCTTGATCTTGAGGATGAGCTTGCGGATCCAGTGAGCCATTATTGGGTTTGGATAGAAGAAGGCATAGTGTGATAAGTGGTCGACTGTGTTGTAAACCGACCAACGGCGGTGTCGGAACGTATTTTGAGTGTAGTATAGCTTCTGCGCGTGCTGGAAGAGGTGCGGGCATAGTATGCGGATGCTGATGAGTGCGTTCTGTAAAAAGACGTGCGTGCTATAGGTATGGGCGTGTCGGAAATCAGGCAGTCGTCAATGATTTGAAGCAAGAGTTCGTTGGGAATGTCTTTCCAGCTTTTGCGTGGGGCGATGTGCATTGCGCTTAGAAGTGAGCTCGGCGCTGGGTTGAGCATCGTGATTGGACCTTGGAGTTGTGTGAGTGAGGGGAGAAGGATAAATCGGGGGAAGAAGTACTTATGTTGGAGGGAGGGGTCACAGCAGGGACTAGTCGTCACCGTAGAGTAGTGAAGCATATCGGTGATCATTTCACTGCCGCGGTTCGTGAATAAGAAAGGTGCCGTCTAAACGTCTGGCCAAACCACCTTTTCGAGCAGTCGCTTAGTTGGCGCCTTAATAAAGCATATTCAGCATATCGCTGAATGTAGAAACATAGCAGTGCATGCACGCGAGAAGGACGCCACATACAGGAGCTCGTATCTTTCGACACACCGACTTTGGCATTAAGTATATCCTAAAAGGCTGATCCATTGAGAACAAGCACCTTCATATTCGTATATGCCACAACAACGCGCCTCACTTTCCCGCAACGATCTCCACAGTCTCCATCTTCAATCGAACCCGAGCTCTCAGTCAAACAAACAAGCTCCCCAATGCCTCGTTCAGGGCTCCGAAACAAACACCATGACATCCTCGACCCTGAGACTGCACTTAAAACCTTTCACTTCAACTTCCACCAAAGCCGCGTCGATGCGGTGGTGAGCATTGCGGTCGAAGGTGCGGTAGAAGTTGAAGTAAGCATTGCAATGTTTAAGGGCGTTCTGGGGGTAAGGAAAGAACTTTAAAGGTGGAAGAGAAGCCGATTTCGACGGAATAAGGGTTAAAAAAAAGCGATGGAAGTGACATATGGCGATCAGTTGCTGCAAAGCCATGCCAAAACGTTGTGAGAGTATACGTTCCAATAGCTTGCGAAGGGTTCTTCTCAAATTCAAAGGACCGCGAGCAGCAACCAACACTGGACCCAAAAGTGCGTGGCAAAGCACTTCCTACCAAACCGCCACACACCTCCACACCACCTCCTCCCTCTCTCCCCACCTCTTCACTCAACATAAAACACCTCTTCCGTACTCCCCCACCACCCAGGTCCATCCTTACTCCCCACCGCTCCCTCCACCGGACTCTCCTGCATCCCATCCGTCATACGCCACCACTCCTGCACCTTCGCATTCTCCGCCATACGCTTCATATCCGCGTCAAAAGCGTTGCCGACGTATTTGAACGAGGCGAAGAGAGTGGGGCGCGGCGTGAGGGAGAGGAATATTGAATCTGCGGGTACGGGACATGAGCATGGGTGTTGGGTTGGGGTAGGATAGGGGACGCACAGTCGATTATGTTTGAGTCTTTGATTTGGAGCAGGACTTCGGGCCATACTGCTGCGTGGCACTTTTTGTACGCGTCGATGCATGAGGGCTTGAGGTAGAGCCATTGGCCGATGCGGCGGGGGCCTTGGGGTGATGATGACATTGGTGTTGGGGGGGTGGTGTTGATGGGTGGTGTCACGTTTCGAGGTTAAGATGCGCTGAGAGGTGAGTGCTGGTGCGGGATGAGATGGGCCGAGCGGGGAAGATTGGGCCGACGCCTAGGGAAGACTTCTAAATACACATCGGTAGAAGTGCTGCTTCGTTACACGTTTATGACTTGTAGAGTATCCTTCAGACTGGCATTCAACGTTTCCACTCTAGTAATTGTGCACACCTACGAAATACCCTCAACATGCGATGGACAGAATTCTCACTTCCGTAGTTTGAAGCGGAGGTAGTTACCTGCTCCACTAAAATCGTAGACGAACAACGAATCGCAGGCCTCTTTCGACTGCCGTCACAAACCTCCGAAAGCACCTTTGCACTCTCCACCGACCTCTCCATCGCATCGCAGCGGAGCAACGGGCTCCACACAGTAGCGCTCATGCGGCTCAACAAGTGGATCCAAAAGCACACACACGCAACATGCAAATGTTGAGCGCCAGTCATGCATCTAACGTACAGCGACAGCCTCAAGCGCAGGCTCCAAGATCGCCACTCATGAACCTGTTCATAACCACAACGAAATAGATAAGTACGACGAGAATCCGCTTGGCCTACGATGCTTCCACACGTCAAACAGCGTCGCCAATTTTTCCCCGCATCACGCGCATACCCAGATGCAGTAACTCTGCCGCTAAGCATGAACACGAAGACAACCTTAGTAGCCTTGGCTCCCCAACGGAAAAAATAATTATTGCAAGTGATGTAACGCTTACTGGGGTCGGCGTGGAGTAAGTAGCACTCCCCGGATAATGTAGGGTATAATTAGAGGTAAAGGCCCCAAGGATGTCCCTTATGCCACCTGCATCGTGCAAAGCGTTTTGTGAATACAAGAGAAGGACTTCACCAGCCATGGACCACAAAGACCCCATCGACGCCTCAAAGAACGTCGAAGCCACGCAAGCCGCTGGCCTCGCAGCGTCGCTGTCCCCCGAGCGCCGCATACAAGTTGAAAAGAGCCTGAAAAGAAAACTAGATGCGCGATGCAGTCTCTTCGTACTTATCTACATCATGAACTACCTGGATCGGAATAACATCGCTGCCGCACGCTTGGGAGGTCTGCAGGAGGATTTGAATATCAATGATACGCAATACGCGACGTGTCTTTCGATTCTGTACGTCGGGTATATTCTGATGCAGGTAAGAACTATACACACGAATCAAATTACACATGAGGCCAAAGTGCTGATCTCGTGCCCTAGGTGCCCTCCAACATGATAATCAACCGCATCCCCCGACCGTCCATCTACATATCAATCGTAATGCTCCTCTGGGGCATGATCTCCACTCTTTCCGGCAACGTGACCAATTTCTCGGGCATGGTAGCCATCCGATTCTTCATCGGATTCGTCGAAGCCGCTTTCCTGCCCGGCGCACTTTTAATACTGTCGAAATGGTACACGCGCCGCGAACTGACGCTCCGGAACGCGATCCTCTTCTGCGGGAACTTGATCTCCAATGCTTTTTCGAGTCTGGTTGGCGCTGCAGTATTGGGGAATATGGAGGGCACGTTGGGACATCGGGCGTGGAGGTGGTTGTATTGGATTGAAGGTATGTTGTTGCTGTCTACAAGTGCACTGTCGTCTTGCTTCATGACTGCTTCGAAGATATACATGCTATTTCTGTACAATTGCTCACATGTCTCAGGCGCAGTCACAATGCTCATCGCCCTCTCCGCAATCTTCATCCTCCCCGACCTCCCCCACAACTCCCGCGGCTTCACCCCCGAAGAACGCGCCGTCGCCGTCCTCCGCATGACCGAAGACGTAGGCGAAGCCGACTCCGACAGCGCCTCCCAATCCCCCTTCGCCGGCCTGATAATGGCCGTCAAAGACGCAAAAATATACGTCATGATGCTGACGTTCACGGCGTACGTCGTGGGCCTATCCTTCAACGCTTTTTTCCCCACGCTCACGCGCACCCTGGGCTTCGGATATATCACGACGCTGCTGATGAGTGCGCCGCCGTGGGCGTTTGCTTGCGTGGTTAGTTTGGCGAATGCGTGGCATGCGGATCGCACGCAGGAGCGGTTCTGGCATATTGTTGTGCCGATTATAGGGGGCTTGGTGGGGTTTGTGATTTCCATGAGTACGCTGAATACGGCGGCCCGCTATGTCGCGTTGTTCTTGCAGGCGTCGTCGTACGCGGGGTTCATTGTGTTTTACTCGTGGATCTCGTCGTCTTTCCCGCGCCCGCCGGCGAAGCGCGCGGTTGCTATCGCTATGATCAATGCGTTTAGTCAGCTCGGCAATATTGCAGGGAGCTATGTGTGGAATATGAAGGCGAATGGGTTCCGCAATAGCTATGGGGTCGTGACGGCCATGTTTGGCGTTACGATTGCAGGGTGCTTCGTGTTCAAGGTTATTTTAGTTCGGTTGAACAAGAGGCTGGATGATGGGACGGATGCGTGGGTTGTGCAGGGAGATGTGGCAGAGCAGACGGCTAGGACGGAGGGTGTTAGTGTGGAGGAAGGCAAGAACTTGATGAAGGACTTTAGGTATTTAGTATAGATAGAGGAAGGTTTGAATAGGAAACGTTATTGAAGAAGTTACGCACTACCTAAGGCCTTATTTCCTAACTATCTTATTACTTATTAACTACCTATTCTACTCGCTCTCTTTTATTAACTAAGAGCTTAAATCCCCTTAACATCTTATTTTAAGCCCTGTTCTAGAGCCTCTCTCAAAGGTAGATAATCTTCGGTGCCAATATTCTTGCTATTCGGTGCCAACACGGAGGTTCGACGTTTATAGCTGAAGCCTCCGGACTAATAGGAGGCTTAGGATCTCGCTGTATTATCAAAGTACCGGCTGCAGCGTATAAACAAACTAGCAAAGCAGCTGCAACACCCGTTCAAGCTGCAGATACATATAATAGAGGGGGTGTAAGCGCTAATGCATAATCAACAGTTAAATTGGGATGCAAAGGCTTCTCCATGCGTTCTTCCGCTCGCTTGTTACTAACTACACGGATTCGCGATCGTGGCGCGTGCTACCGTACACATCCAAGTCAGAATCCGCGTAGAGATGCCACGTTGGTTCCTATTAGCGAGTGGCAATATTTCTTGGTGGGTCGCTGTTGTAGGTCTAGCAATTTTAATTAGTCTCATTCAAGGTCAGCATGTTCCATTCTCGACATGCTACCTTCTTCAACTCGACATCGGCTGTAGTTAGCCACTTAATAGTTCGTTCCATCATGTTATTCTTGTATACACCTAGTCAGATTGATGACGCTAATTTGAACTACCACTACAAGATTATCGCCAACGATACCCGCGGCATATACTACTAGTTGAGATCGGGAGCGCAAGGGTTTCCACAAGGGTTCTGGGGTTCAGAGCGGTACGAACGATGGCTTCCAAACTATACTTGGTCTGAAGCTTAGGAGCTCATAGCAAGCCGCCCCTTTGCCAGCAGTCTCTTCAGCTTCCGTGGCCTCCTTTGCAACTCCTGTAGCCTCGTCTGCGAGCCCCGCAGCTCCCGACTACCAAGCCAAACTTGTATCAACTTTTCGAATCGTGGCGCACACTATGGGACCTCTTATGCATGGTGGTGCTGTGAGCCAGAATCATTGGACGATTTATCTGCTCGTCCCAGGAGGATCAGTACAGCTGAACATGAAGACTAATACTGCTCCGGATTCTCGTCGGGGCATTTTTGAGATTCGAGAGCGTGCATATGTGGAATCGAATACAGCTGTTCGGTGGTTCGATTTGCCGGCTGCGCCTCGCGTCACGGTCGATTCCATTACGCGCGAGATCAGATATCAGAGGTGGGATATATGCGATATGAATGAGGGTGGAGTCGGCTGTCGATAGTGGATGTAAGTGTACCTAGGATTATCGATATTAGATCACACTAAAAGTATCTAGTCTGAGTGTGATGGCCGGCCTTGCGAACAAGAATTACGTCGATAAGAATAATGTCGAGGGCGTACTCTTGCAAGCCCTTAGCTACAACTACTCGAAAAACCTCGACGCGATCTGGCTGGAAATGAAGAAAGGCGTGTTTTGCTGAACAGCATGAGGGAATGGGCATCTCCTTGATTACTATCCGTTCAAA
>Ga0265797_10003453_pt1 | contig 25194 bp, 29 predicted proteins | sample P2T30metagenome_FD_192433 | JGI IMG/M metagenome (GOLD analysis project Ga0265797, IMG submission 192433) | Plant litter microbial communities from East Loma Ridge, Irvine, California - P2 T30 | ecosystem: Environmental > Terrestrial > Plant litter > Unclassified | place: USA: California... | reverse complement strand
CCTAGTGGCTCTTCCTAACGAGAACTGCGCATAGCTTCTCGTCCGCGGCAAACTGGTCTGGGACGACGCAGCCGGCCAACTTAAACTCTCGCAGCTTTGTTTCCCGTAAAACTTCACGCAACCCACCATCTCCAATGTCCTGCACAGCTCATTCCCCCCTCTCAATGTAATGCGTATATCCCCTTCTCCCCATCCCTCAGAAAAACTTCACCCCTTCACTCCCCTCGCCCCCAAAAACCTGCGCCTTCCCCCTCCTAACACAAAACCCCAAACTCCTACTCAACAACTCCAAATCCATACCCCAAAACTCCTCTCTTCTCGACGCATCCCCCTCCACAATCTCATACAGCGTGAGCACCACGCCCTTCTGCCCCGTCCTATCAACCCACTCCTCCAGCGCAGCAGCCCATTCCTCAGGCCTGCGCCAGTATATCCATGCCCTACCACCTTCATCCTCCGTTACACCCACACTCTTTTTCTTGCCTCCACCCCCAGCCGTAGTTACTACAAATTCCGCGCGCCCCCCGCCCTCGGGGCTAGCCATGTATGCTATTATTGCTTTTGCGTCGCGCAGGTTTAAGCGCCGGTTTAGAGCGGCGTTGTGGAATAATGGGGTGCTGAGGGCGTCGATGAGGGTTAGGGTGAAGATGTGGTGGTGTCGGCAGTAGGATTGGATGTGTGTGGACCAGGAGGAGAGTTGGGAGGAGCGGGTTGTGGTAATTGGTTGGAGGGTGAAGAAGGGGGGGAAAGAGAATTGGGGGATTGGGGTGAAGGGAGAGGTGGTTGTGGTTGTGGTTGTGGTCATTTTCTTTGGGTGTCTGGGGGCTGGGGGTTGTTGGTAGAAGTGAATGAAGGTGGAGGATTGTGGTGGCTTGTTGGCGGGATGGGCATGTTGAAGCTCGGGGGTGAGGCGGGGAACTTGAGACGTCATTCGCTGGCCAGCCTTTAGTCCTCCCCGTACCTCCAACACCGCACTCTCTCACCAAGTACGTTCCATCTAAGCCTAATTCTGTGTTGTTCCATCCCGAGCGCCTTGTCATTCCCAAAGCACTACTCAAACAGGCAAGTTCCCACCGACCATCGATCGCAGCAACCTTTTGGGCTCAATTGTCGGCCTGAACCGTGAGTTAAGGCCACATCAACCGGAGTTTGGTTACGCGTGTCATCAACGGGTCAAGGGAACTGCCGGAATAGGGAAATAGGGATTGGAGTGTGAATTGCTGTGGATTTTCAGCCTTGGGTTTGGGTTTGGTTTTGGGGGGGCTTGGTGGGTGTTTGATCGACCGGATGATTATCTTGCATGAGATAGAGATGCTACTCACATTTGCATGTATTCATTACCGAGGCGGCTTTGGGGTTAATTGTTAATGATAATTGAGCCTAGGGTACATCGGATACGATGAATCAAGCTCTACCTTTGTCCAAAGACATCGATCCACCGATCACAAATATCTTTGAACCAGCCGACAACATGATTTCAAAGCCACAGGAATATGACCGCTTTATCAAGCTCTTCCAGATCTCCGCTCTTCCCAGGGGCACCACAGACAGCCATATCTTCTTCCAAAGCATCTTGCACACATTTCGCCGGCATATCAATGATGGCCGAGCTCACGATGTTGACACGAACATTACGAGGCGCGAATTCAGCCGCGAGACTTCAAACAAATTAGTACATGGCTTCTTTACTCATGGTATAGATGGATATGCTCTTTATGCCGGATCGAACAACAGGGTTATTTGATTTGAGTATGAGAACAGTTCTTGAGCTGCGCAGAAACTTGGATCACTAATTCAGCAGAACGTGGCTTCAGTGACTGATCAAAGGGCCTCAAGGTTGCTTGTTTGGCTTTCATACAGGTGAGTTCAAGCGCGGATGATGTGCCGAGCCGTCCTGACGAATTGCTGATTGCATCAATCTCACGTATCAACACAGGCAAAGACAAGAGCAAATAGTTCAATAGGAATCCTTTTCAATTAACTGAGAAAGGGGTAAGATACTAGCACTGCGGGTATCGTATCCTACTACCACCCAGAAAAGAAACGTTTTAGCTACATCAGCAACGCGGTATAGCGACAGTGATCTCTAACCCTCCACCAACCCCGAAAAGAAAAGTTACTCTACACAAGCTACCAGAAGAAAAACATCACTGGGATAATCCGTAAGCGACGAGCTACAAAGGGCGAGTAATGGCGACGTACCACAAAGGCAAGCACTTAGGACCAAGTGACCTCCGTCGTCGGCTTAGTAGGCACCTCAATTGTATCCTCCTGCCCGTCGTCGCGCTTGCTTCCCCAGGTCGTAGTGCTCTTAATGGGTCCGAGCTTGAAGATGTCCTTGTCCTTAGCTTCGGCTTCGCGCTTGCTTCCCCATGTCGTTGTGCTGTCGATGGGCCCGATGGTGAAGATGTCTTTGTCCTTGGCCTCAGCGGAGCGCTTGCTCCCCCATGTCGTTGTGCTGTCGATGGGCCCGATGGTGAAGATGTCCTTCTCCTTAGCTTCGGCTTCACGCTTGCCCCATGTGACGACTGTTGTCGGGTTGCTCGGGGTGTCGATTGTGTCGGTGTCGCCAGTAGTTGGAGCTTGTGCCTGATATCAATTGTCAGTAGTAAATCCAGCATATGCGGAGGTCAACGTACGATAGGCGCTCCGCTACCAACAGCGACCAAAGCCCCAACAGCCAAAACAGAAATGAACCGGTACTGCATGTTCGATTCTTGCTTGTGTTAGGTAGTGTTATATGACAGTGGGTACTGGTCTTCGCTTGAGTTGGAAAATCAGGGTCAAGGCTGGAGTAAGTAGTGTGTTGATATAGAGAATGTCAGAATCAGGATCGGCGTTACCAGACAAGAAGTGGCCTTCTTCATATACCCTCTCATACATATTACTGATCCCTTGCCGGCTTCCATGTGGTCGAATGTAACGTGCAGTCTGCTGGTGATCGAGGCCAGAGATACGGGTGCTGCAATTTGGATAAAGCAGCACATCCGGTTTCGGCGTAGTGCATGCGATGTCTGGACAGCACTGGGCGAAGACACATATTGGGTAGCAAAGATTTGACGAGCTGTTGATGTGGGGTGACTGATGAATACGACTCCGTTGCGTATCGAGAGAAAGTCGCCGTGCCTGGTCTGGTCTTGCTTGGCCTGCCTCTATTGCACAAGCTGCATACACCACGAGCTCTGTCTTGCTTGATCTGTCTTTGATATAAACTCTACTAGACTTCGAAGCCGTCACGCGCGATCTAGCCTCTTTCCTATGAGATCTTGAAGCCTGAGTCACACAACACCTATACTGTTATGCTGCCTCGTTCCCCAAATGAAGACGTCGCAATGCTTTCAACAATGCCCAAAGCTCCAAGCACTACTTGCTCGCCATGAGTCCGTCCAGATGGTGTGATATGCAGCTTCTAGAAAGACGTTCTGGTCCGGCAGTGCATGCGTGGCCTTCAGAGCGAGTAGTGTTTCTGGACCAACCACTTCACAGCGTAATATACACATCCCGCATCCAAGGGCTACTGTGCAGACCAATCCTTGTATTGGCTATCTCGACTGATCATGGGTTTGGTGATGGATTTGGCAGTTCGAGTCTATTGTTTGGTTGACTAGAAGATCTCCTTATCGCATGTGAAGATCTCTCATGCATTCAACTGCCGCTCATTCACGTCCTACGAGGCTTGAAGTCTCGATATTGTTGACTTGAAGACAACGTTGGGCATCAGCTAGAGCATATGCGAGCTCGCAGCACACGAGCGGGAAACTCGTCAACGGTCCAGACTTTCGATGAAGAGTACGACCTCGCCGGGCACGCATAGCAGTTGTCAATGCTCGAGAAGCAGCAGGCATGAGCGAGCTGCACTCGTGTGGTGTGTGGATCCGATGGCGCGAAAAGCTGGGGAAATGAACGAGTCAAGCCGGAAGACGCTGGACGTCTCGGATAGCGGATGAAGCAACCTTGTCATACATCGTTGTTAATATGATCTTCATAGTACCGTACTGCGTGCATCTATTTCGAGCTCGCACCAGCACCAAGCCAGACTTTTCTTCTTTCGGTAGCTGCAAAGCAATGAGATGCTGCAGGGACAAACGTCTGTTAGTGCTGCTTCATTGCGTGCGAATCAAGACGTCTAGGGTAAAGATATTGAAACAAGCCCTGTGAAGATCTGGGGATATGCAGTGCAACAGAGTGGAAGAATTCTGACGAAGATCAAAATTAGACTCCCACTGCAGCCACCCGTCGCATCAAAATAGCCGCAGGCGGAACAGGCGAAAAAGAACGCATAGCCCAGCCAGTGCAATGAAAATCCAATCATCCAAACGAAAACCCTCAAGGCCAGACCTTTCCACACCACTGCCGGCTCTCCCAAGCACTCCGATTGGCAAGTACGGGCACAGAAGCGTCGTCCGGTCTCGCCTCAGCCAGCGCACCTGTGCAGGTTTCTTCTTCTTTGCGAACAAGCAAATGATGTTGGAAACGGTTGGGAAGCAGGGGAGTTGTGATAGAGCGACAGAGAAGCAACGTCGTAGATTGGGGTGCGATGCGGTTAATCTAAATAGATCGATCACCCGCTTGGCGTTTGCTAGAGGTCCGGTGACATGCGCGCAAGGGAAGGAGCGATAAGGTTCTGAGGTTATTTGGTCGTGTTCTGTCACTGTTCCAGACTTGCTGCTCGACAATCTTGCGTTGCCATCAGCCAGCTGGTATTCACCTTCCCCATCTGATATATGAGGAGATTTAAACAAGAGCCATTACTTCATGCTATTGTCGCATCCGTACATAGCTACGAGTTCTAGAATGTTGTGTTCTAGCAAGCCCACCTTAAACGCCGGTCTAATGCTTTGTATTTACAATAATGTACAGAATTCTCCTATCATACTATCGTCAAGGCTTTGGATCCTTCGGTTTCTCCCCAAGCTCCTGCTCCACCCACTTGAACCAGGCTTCTTTGGGGTCCGTTGGGAGCTTCTCAGTTGAACCTGTGGAGCTGGCGTCCTCGAGCTGGCTTGCTGACGGTGGTCCGTCGTAGTCTAGGTCATCCAGAGCTGTATCCCCAGAGGCGTGCTCTGTCGACTTTGCATCGTTGACGTATCCAGAGTTTGCGATCATGAGATTGTCCGCTGCCCAAGCGGGTGCCATATGGTCCCTCTTGTGATGCGCCCATTTGGTCGTCTCCATGGCAGCTTTAATAATTGCCTTCTGGTCGAGCTTTCTCTTCGCAACCTCATTCAAGACCTGATTGAAAGCCACTGTGTTGCCAGTGACCGAGCACAGGCTGAGCATGTGGTGATACGCTTTCGCTACGTAGCTGGGCTTGACCCTGGCTTTGATGCTGTTTATCTCTTCCCAGATATAAAGGCCGCCTTCCCAGTCGGCACGGCGTATACAATCGGCAAGTAGTTTGGTGAGCTCAGGCATTGCAAGGCCCCATCCATCTGCCTTCATCTCGTAGTACACGTCCAGAGCACGGTCGAAGCCCGCAAACTTCAACACACCGATGATGAGCGACCCAGAAACCATTGGAGTAGGGTGCACTTTCTGGTACACCTTGTTCTCGTCGGTCCTCACAAGTCTTCCCTCGCTGGCTTCGTTGATCTTGATCGTGGGATTCGCGAGCGACAGTGCATCACCTACACCGCGCATCTTGGCCACGAAGCGAGAGAAGTCGTCAGGTCGCGACTGTTGGGTATAGAAATCGAGAATTTGCTTGCAGATGAACTCGTTGGGCCGAATCTTGCACAAGTACACTGCGTAGATCACCTCGTCAACTAGCTTGGGCCGATTCCAGATTATGAAGCCAGATAAGAGGAGATTGAAAGTCTGCACATCCGGTGCTGCTGTTGAGACAAGCAGGTTGTGACATATTTTGGCGACCGCGAGAGCCTTCGATTGATCATGGCCTTTCTTACTCTCACGAAAAAGATGCGCTATGCCGTCATTCATCTGCTTACAGATGGCATAAAAGTCACCATCGGCGTCTTGCTTGTAGCTCGGAACCCACCCACGGGCCACATCCACCCTGGCGTTGTCAATGTCCTCTTCAGGACTGGCTACATTGATACGGTGTAGCCTCTCAATATCAGTCATGAATGGCGTTGCTACTTTCTCATACTCATCGTCCGAAAGAGATGCAACGTCTTGTACAAGTGGGGATATATTTTGAAGAGATTTGCTCTCACTCTTCAAGAATCTGCCCAACTTGACGTGTCTGATCATTTGGTGGACCATCAGCCCTATGGTCAATTCCTGCATAGCAAGTTTCTTTCGAGTATACCGTCGACGCAACGCGGTCCATCGTAGTACATCGGGCGCCCAAAGTGACTGCGGCGGCAATTTGTAGCTCTTGAGATCCGGTCCTGTGTTTGCAGGCCATTGCAGTGCCTGAGCCCCAGGCATGCGCGAATCGAAGCGTAGGGCATCCCAAATCGGTGGAGCATCGTCAGGTCGTGGCACGTCGCTCTCGTGTAGGGTTGTATTGTCCTCGTCCACTTCTCTGACAGCATTCTTGCCCACATCCGTGGAATGTCTGGTTTGCACAGGCTCTTTCGCGTTGAGAGGCTTCGCCATCTTCTCTGATGGCTCATCCAGTGCGTCTCGCAACTGCTCGATGGCACTCTCCCACTGTTTGTTTCTGTCTAACTTCGCTTTGGCATCACCGCTCAGCGCAGCGGCGAATACGGCCGTGTCTAAGAAAGTCGAGGTTGGAGTTCCAAAAACCCATGAGCCTGGGAGACCTCTTGTATTGCGCGGTCGGGCTAGGGCAGTGCTTTTCGAGACACATGAGATGGATCTACTGGTGCCCGGGAATTGCGTTGCCCGGGACCAGAGTGCTCGCATTGCTACCGGGGCATGCTGTGCGGATCGTGCGGCGACGGCGAAAGGCTGTGTCGGCGAGGAAGGGGTGACGCGACGCAGCTTTGCTAAGACAGTGATTCAATCGCGCGTGATACGCTCGCGAATCTAATGTGGGTAGTTTGTCAAGGTCGTGAAAGCTGTGGAGGCTTGGAACGTGTCTTGCGACATTCGCGCCAGAAAGTTCGTCGAGTTCAGAAAAACTGTATTATGTAAGCGAGCTTTAGCGTTCTTGCTGAAGAACGCAATCATAGGGCCCACGAATTGCAAAATGGTAGTAGATATGTTGCAAAGTTTTCGACCGGCTATAGGCATCCTTATCTCAGTTCTTCGAGAAATCAGCACTTGCTCGTACCATGGTATCTTTAAAAACGTTAATCAAGCTGGTCGTTTTGGGCCTATCACTGCTGAATAAGCACAAGAGTACACTAGTTACCAGCTTGAAATCGCTGACTGTTCTACCAACTTGTTATCAACCTCAAAATCGAAGTCTCGCGCTGCTGAACTGTTGCCCTCAACACCATTTTCTAGAGAACACTCTAACATTCACGCTTCTCATTGCAGGACGACCACGCTCAACCGCTACGTTACACAGCCGCTTCTGAAATTCCCATATCTAGTGGACTATCAGCTTAGCGTACACTACATCTTCGCATCGCTTCACCCGAAGCAACATTCCAATGGTGAAATTCTACCCGGCCCTCGACGAGAATCACGTCGAGTTCATCACCAGACAACCCCTTTTCTTCGTTGCTAGCGCGCCGTGGGCGGGCGACCATGTCAACGTCTCGCCCAAAGGTCACCCATCCCGCAGTTTCTGCGTCCTTGGCCCAAACACAGTCGCTTATATGGACGCCACGGGCAGCGGCTGTGAAACCATCGCCCACGTCTATGAGAATGGACGTGTGACAGTCATGTTCTGCTCCTTCGGGTCATCGCCGCAAATCATGAGGCTGTTCTGCAAAGGCCGTGTCGTCGAGAAGTGGGATCAGCATTACCAGGAATTAAGAGCCAGGATGGCAACTGAGAACGGAGATGATATCGACCTCACTGGTGCCAGGGCGATCATTGTGCTCAAAGTCAAGAAGGTGCAGACGAGCTGTGGATTTGGGGTGCCGATTATGAGCAATGGAGCAGCCAATCCGACGGAAGATGCTACTACTATCGTCGAGCACGATGAAGATACTAATGCCAACGATGGCTGGAAGCCGCGCGAAACGATGGACAACTGGGCGCGCAAAATGCTCGAAAAGCAAGAACTCATGGACTATCAGAAGCGATCGAACATACAGTCGCTCGATGGCCTGCCGGGGTTATTGAGTGCTCGGCGTGCGCTGGACCAGAATCTTGCTGCAGAAGACACCAAGGCGTGGTTCAGGAAGATCAGTCGACAGCAGGACGCCGTTCTTGTAGGTGTTGGGTTTGGAATGCTTCTCATGATTTTTTTGGGATTTGTGGGTGTGCTCCAGATACGGCCAGCGTTCCTGTACCATTTCATGAATTGGCAGAGACGACAGATGGGGGAGGCAGAGGAAGCGTGGGATAAATCAGAGTTGTGAGGAATGGATATATGGTCAATACGCCGCTTTGGTTTTGGTGGCTTTGAAGTCTTCAGCTATACCTACGATCCTTGCACATCTCGCTTGTGGCTGACAGACTACAGCTCGATGCCGTGGCGTGGCTATAGCCTTACGACGACCCCGCTCACCTCTCATACATCGTCCTGCCTCTATGTTCTATGTAGCCTGTATGTCGGTCGTGCGCCGCAGCAATATCATATTGTTACAGTAAAATATCATCGTAGTCCACTCTTCTCTCTTCTACGATGCGGCTCTTGCGCGTCGATGGCGAAGACCAGTTCAGCCTTGTCGAGTTCACCGGCCAGGACATACCACCCTACGCAATTCTGTCGCACACCTGGGGAGCAGACGATGAAGAAGTTACATACCATGACATGGTCAATCAAGTCGGCAAGGACAAGATCGGGTACCAGAAGATCCGGTTCTGTGCAAGAAGGGCTTCTATAGACGAATTGGAATATTTTTGGGTAACGAACTGGCGTGATCCTACCAGTCTTTAAAAACGACAACTAACTTTGTTCTAGGTGGACACCTGCTGTATCGATAAATCCAGCAGCGCCGAACTCACAGAGTCCATCAACTCCATGTTCCAGTGGTACAAGCAAGCTGCCGTGTGCTATGTAACGCTCATGGACCTGCAGCCACGCGCTCAGCTTCAGGTCGATCTCCCTCGATGCCGCTGGTTCACACGAGGCTGGACGTTGCAAGAACTCCTAGCTCCTGACATTGTAGAGTTCTACGATGTCGGGGGAGCTTGTATTGGCAGCAAGCACTCGCTCGCCGAGGGACTAGCAAGCATCACTGGAGTGGCGAGGTCAGACCTGCAAGGTGGAGATCTATACTCTATCTCCGTCGCTACGAGAATGTCCTGGGCTGCCCGACGGCAAACGAAGCGCGTCGAGGATAGGGCATACTCCATGCTCGGAATTTTCGACGTCAGCATGCCTTTGATCTACGGCGAGGGTAAAAAAGCATTTCTGCGTCTCCAGGAAGAAATTATCAAACGGAACAATGATTTGACCATCTTTGCATGGGGCACTCCGCTCGGATCTGATATAGAACAACCACATTTAGTCGGTCCCCTAGCGCCTTCGCCTGCCGCGTTTGAGCTGAGCAGGATCTCATCTTACCCGCAAGACTTTGCAGAATTTTCTCTCACCAACAAAGGTCTGATACTCTCTGGCGATGTCCCGTTGCGGACTGCTCTGAAGAACTTCGGACATGGGAAGATAATCGTCTATTTCATTTTTCTAGGGAAAGTAAACGAAAAGCCCGGGTCCTTGCCTATCGCTAACGGAGGGATTGTCCTTCGTAAGATTGGGCCCAAGCTATTCTGTCGGGACGGTTACTTCGGTATTGAAACGGACTTGCAAATTCTGCGCGTGTACGAGGTCAGCGAAACGTGCATACTCCTAGATCCAAATGCCGCCACGCGCGGCGCACAGGAAAATCGATGGCACGCTCTACGGGTGCCGCTAAATTCCTTCGCCAAATTAACTCACACATATCCCGAAGCATTGTGGGACGAGAGCGACAGGCTGTTTCTCAAGCCGCAGCGCTACAGCTGGGACGGATATCCCATGGTGCTGGTCATGAGATTTTCCATTGCGTTCACTCATACAACAGTACCTCTAGCAGTCCTCTGTCATCATCCGCAGGGCCGTGGACGAGTTTTGAACATCATCGCTCAGCGCCAGTCTCCGCGAGAGTTCCAAGTCGTTTCCCAAGAGATTTATCGTGAGGAGGGCATGCACATACATGAGCTTGAATTGCAAGCGCCCGGCATTTTGCAGTTCGGCAACACAACGACGACTTTGGTGGGCAATAGGTACCGGGATATTTCTGTGTCGCTTAAACCGACTGTCTCGCAGACATTCGCTGGAGCCGTCACGGTTTCTGCGCTGACTTTTGCTGTTGATGGCAAGGATACGGAGTCAATGTCCAAGCGGGATCTGGACGCCATTATCGGTTCTTAGCTGGGATTACTTCCATCATTCGATCTTAGAGTATAGCCTGGCGGCGCAAAGTCGTTATCGAAGTCATATTGCAAGGCGACTAAGACATTACTCGTAGTAGAAACATGTAAATCGTCTCAATGATGGCTCACGAGGAATGAAACTCTACTTCTCAAACATTTAGTCGACCGTGTCGTTGCTCCCTTCGACATTCAGGAATCTGTGCTCGAGTCCATCAAATTATTCCCACAAGGGCCGCCCTAGCAATGTGGTAGACTCGATAGCTAGTGAATAAAGTAGCCGAATTTGTTGCGTAACTTGACTGAGCGACCTGTTCAGGTAGTGTGTCGCAACATGATTGTTGTGTTAGTTCATCTATCTACACATCTATTACAAGATGCTCAAATCCTGCGGAACGGCATTGGAAAGTTTAAAACCTTAATAGAATGCTCTCCTGGACTGTCTCTATACCCGCCTCTTACTCTTGCATATTAATATCATTTGTAGCCCTTGCAGTAAACATTGTCAGTTTTGTGTCTGTGCCTGTAATTTAACGCTCTTAGAACGAAAGCACGTCTGTATCGTAGTACAAGGGTTTATAGATTGATAATAGGCCATCCAGAGTGATAACGGGCAGTACAATCCCTTATCTAGCGTTGCTCGTTGCTCGCTTCCTGTTTCTTGTTTCTTGTTTCTTGTTTCTTGTTTCTTGTTGTAGCTATTTGTTGTAAGCAGGTTGCCTTAGGCTGGCTCTACGCACGTAATAGTAGGGCTATAATCTGTAGACAAAGTAGTAACAGGAGGTGTACCAGGTGACATAAGTCCTTTTTTAACTGGTCTATCACCTGGCATAGCTATAAGTTGCATCAAGCTCGTGGGACGCATCAGCTCGGAAGCCGATCAAAGCGATTGATAAGAGGTCTCCATAAGTTGGCTCGATTCATCTGGACTCGCCTAATCTCCGTCTTGGTCTTATCTATATGATTGTGTATTATTGTATTTGGTGATGAAGGTGAAGTACTTGAAGTGCGAGTGGGTCGTGCCTCGGTGTGGGGTCCACTTGACTTCACGAAGACGACCACTTAACCACCTAATCACCTCACACACACAACCATGGAAGACTATAAAGCAAAATATGCAATACACGAGGCCTGTCGCGAGGGGCAAAGTACGCTCAATATCTTACGTTATCTACAACCACGCTGACGCTCAGCAGCCCAGCGAGTCGACTCCCTCCTCGCCGCCAACCCCAAACTCGCCTCCCTCCGTGACCCAGACGACCGCCTGCCCCTCCACTGGGCCGTATCCTACAACCACCTCCCCATCGTGCGAACCCTCGTCCAGCTCAAAGGCTTCGACGTCGACGCGACCGACGGCTCCGGCTGGACCGCGCTCATGATGTGCAGCTCACGCCACGACGCCGAACCCATCGTCGACCTCCTCCTCTCCAAAGACGCGGACCCCAACGCCAAAAACACCGCCGGCCAAACCGCGCTGCACTTCTGCGCCTCCAAATCCAACCTCGACATCGCGCGCACGCTACTCGCACAAAAGCCGCCGGCCAGCGCACGCATAAAAGACCGGCGCGGACAATTGCCGCTTCATCGTGCGGCCGCGGCGGGGAATGCGCCGATGATCAAGGCGCTGCTGGATGCGAAGAGTCCGTTGAATGCGACAGATGTGGATGGTATGACGGCGCTGCATCATGCTGTCAGTGAGGGGCATGGGGATGCGGCGTTGGTGCTGTTGACGAGTGGGGCGGAGTGGGATGTTAGGGATAGGGATGAGCATGTTGCGCTGGATTTGGCGCCGGATGCGAAGACGAGGAACTTTATTGTGTCGGCGGCGGAGAGGGAGGGGATTGAGTTGGAGTAGGGATAGGAATGTGAGAAGGCATGAGGAGGAGTAGAAATCTGTGAAGGCACGGGAAGGAGTGGTTCGAATCATATACCCTGGGCATGGCGTTACGGAAAGGCATAGCGACAATGTGTATGAATATACGAGTGGCACGCATGTCACGCATCAAGTACACACGAATTGGCCAGCGGATTGACCAGCAAGTACTACCAGCGTCACGAACGACAAGTGATGAGGATGAGTGGACCGTCACAGCGCTCTCCAGAAGTGACTGGACACCTCGATATGGTTTACAAACCCAACTCTCACAATATGTAACCGTGCCCATCGCCCGCCTGTAGCCGCAAGCTCCATCCCTGGCTCGCTATGCGCCCCCTAAAGAAACCAAGGAACAACAATCGGAAACAGAAGACCTGCCACCCAGACGAGAAGGCCAGCCCACATCTACCCGGTGAAATCTTCCAGCTGATCTTCGCCTACCTGCCATTCAGCGACCTCATGCAATGCAGGAAAGTCAGCCGAGTGTGGTATGTATACTGTCCAAGCCAGTACTCCATACTGAAGGAAGCGCTCTTCTTGGCGAGTCGCGGCGAAGTAAGAGAGGATACACCTATAGTGACGATCACGTTCCATGTGAAGCGACTAGAGGAAGAAGATGTTGCTTTGAGGGTTCTCGGGTCTAAGTACGGCCTTGGTGTAGTATCTTGCATATTGTGCCCAGGAGAAGGAAGAGAGGATGACGAATAAGATGAGAGTGACGATGAAGAAGGTGACATCGATGCCAGTGAACAGGTCGTACTCTTCCACCCCATAATCAAAAACCTGCACAACTACCTTGACTTGATCAACGAAAACTGCACAGACATAGACACGTCTTGCAGTAGCCAATATCTGCAATTCAACACCAATGAAGAGCTAGGCAAAAAGACAATACATCCGCACGGGCGCTGTGCCGGAGGATAGTGGGAACAATGCTCGTGTGTCTACCTAGAGCGCGCAAGATCGCCATCTGCTGCAAGTGGACTCCTTCAGACGCGCCGTGGCGTGAATGGGTAACAAACGAGGACGGCGTGACGCTGTTCAATTTAGCGCGGGTATTGAGGTCGACTTTGGAGAAGGTGGTGTTTGTTCGGACGTCTCTGAATGGAGCAGGAATTGACGGATGTTTATATGACTCCGGGGGAAGCGGGCTGATGAGATTTTCTACCAACGACTTGTATTTGTTTGGTGAAGTCGGTCTGCGATGTACATGTAGCAAACATTGGATTTAGACGGCGATGGACGCTTCTGCCCATCGAATTCGACACACGTATGCTTCGTCGAGAAGAGTGAATGTACACTTTTCATGACTCTTACGAATGGTTCGGTTTACCTTTCCGTTCTTTTGCTTCAGTTGGGGACGGGGAGTAGATGAGATGGAAGGAGTCGATGAGGCTGTTGGATTTGGGGATGGTGGTTGTGGAGCGTGGAAGTGGTCGATGTACGTGGTTTGGAAGGATTTTGGGGATAATTGGAAAGGTCAAGTTTTGACTGGAAATTCTCGATGTGATACTACCACTAAGTTACCACTAACTACTGATAATTGTGAGCGGTATTCGCAACCTGCAATACGTAGTTGATAGCTGTGATTGGCCTTGCCATGGAAAGTGGGGCACAGCACGATTAGTAACAAACGTTCAAAGTCCACGACTTCGTTCCGCCTGCGACAGCTAACGCTCTTATTCCGCCCATGAGTAACAAGCCACTTTGTCAGCGGCCCAAACATCTCGCAATGGCTCTCAGAAGTATGGTTCACACCGTCATCCGTGACTACTTAATAACGTAGCACACATCCGGTCTGGCGACCAAACCAGCTCATCTCACCATTCTAGACCTCAACCCCAAGCTCACCACTAGATACCCACAGTCCTACAATGAACCCCATCCCCATTGCCATAACAGGAGCAACCGGCGGCATCGGCGGTCTCGTCGCCCGTAAGCTGTCATCCCTCTCCATCCCGCAGCGCCTCCTCGTCCGCACACCCAGCAAAGCGCCCCAACTCCCCAACACCACAGTACACCAATGCAGCTACACCGACCCCGCCGCCTCTGCCACCGCACTCAAATACACACACACTCTCTTCATGGTCTCCGCCTCCGAGAGCGCAGACCGCTTATCCCAGCACCGCGCCTTCATCGACGCAGCCGTCTCCGCCGGCATACAGCACATCGTGTACACATCGTACATCGCCGCGGCACCAGACGCGATCTTCACGCTTGCGCGCGACCACTACGCGACCGAGGAGTACATCAAGAGCAGCGGTATGCGCTGGACGTTTCTGCGCGATAGCATGTACATTGATTTCGTAGAGAGCCTTGTTGGTGCGGACGGCGTGATACGCGGGCCAGCAGGAAGCGGGCGCGTCGCGATTGTTGCACGCGAGGATGTAGCTAGGCTAGCGGCTGCTGTGCTCGCTGCGCCGGACGCGCATGTGGGGAAGACGTATGATGTTACGGGGCGAGAGGCGTTGTCTATGGCGGATATGGCGGCGGCGGTTGCGAAGGCGAGGAGCAGGGATGTGGGGTTTTATGATGAGTCGGTCGAGGAGGCGTATGCGTCGCGGGAGGTGTATGGGGTGGAGGAGTGGCAGGTTGAGGCGTGGGTTAGTACGTATACGGCTGTGGGGAGTGGGGTTTTGGCGGGTGTGTCTGATGCCGTGGAGAGGGTTACGGGGAGGGCGCCGATGACGCTTGGTGAGTATTTGGCTGCTGATTCGTGATGAATGATATCCAGTCAGAGCGAGATAAGGTGGCATTCTCGTCGCGAGGCCTTAAACTACAGAGAAAAGTATGCAGAATGGAGAAGTTCAGATGTCGAGTCTGTGGATCGATTGCTGCTGTGCAGTGAGACTCGTGTGGTGCATATATGCACAGTACTGGCTTCATAGGCCTGTTGGTGTCGGTGACGAACATACTCTGGCCAGCCACCCTACCACCCACCATCTCCCTGCCCTCAATCCATCCTCAATGTCCCTCCTCTCCCAACCCTAAGCCCTCCGAATCTCCCAATGCACATTCGTAATACTCACCTCCTCACCCGCCTTCTCATCATAATCAAACCACTCGCCCTCAACCAGGTCAATGCCCGCGAACTTCGTCGTCGTCTCCGCGCCCTTGGCCTCGAACTCTCCCTGCGCTCGTCAGTCCAATCAATCCCACTCCCTTCTGCCCCCCCCCAACATACCTCAGCCTTGAACTCAACAAACTCCAAACCCCTACAATCAAACTCGAGTATATTCACCGTCTTGGGCGGATCGGTCTGCGGATACGTAGCCGGCGCGGCTTTGATATTCGCAGAATGTTCTCTCTACACAATCCCAAGTCCTCATCAGTAATCGTCCGCCTCAAGGCAATTAGAAGCCAAGGGAGTAAAGGGATCTAGAGACCTTACAGTTCTTGCACTTCCACACGAAATTCGCCTCGCCTTTGCTGCCGCTCACTTGGTTGACTTCGAAGCGGCTTATGGATACGAAGTTCGGGTGCACTTCGCGGCAGGATGTGCATTGCACTTTGAAGGTGTAGAAGAAGGGTGCTTCTGAGGTGTCGAGGGGGCGGAGGTCGGTGACGCTGTGGTGGGAGTGTTGTTAGTTTGGGGGAGGAGTGGGAGGAGGTGTATGTACCCATTTAGTTCGGCTTTCAGGGCAAGTGCGAGTACCATGATGAAGGTAAGGTATTTGTTAAAAGTAAGTTAGAGCTGTAGGTAGCTTGAGCGTTGTTAACTCGTATCTGCCCCACGCAGCACCCCCGCGGCAAGTATTCACAAGCCCCCAAAACGCGCCGGAGCTTTGGGAAACTTTTCGCCGACGACTTTCTCGAGCTGCCCATCAACACCGCGACAACAGCCCAAAAGACCCCTCGACATCACAAAAAACAAAGTCGCAATCATGGCCGTAAGACAAAACCCCACACATGAACAACGCGCGACGCATAACTAATCCCCAACTAGGCAGTCGCGCCCTTCAATCCCCGACCTTTACTCCAAAGCCTGTACGTCGCGCACCCTCACCTACACCCACACACATCACGCCCCCTCATACACCCATTTGGCAATAGCTAACCCCCTCCACAGAGTCGACAAAGACATCGTCGTGCGCCTCAAGTGGGGCGAAACCGAGTACAAAGGGCGCCTCGTGTCCGTGGACTTGTACATGAACATCCAGCTGTCGAACACGGAGGAGTTTGTGGGCGGGGTGAGCTCGGGGACGCTGGGGCAGGTGCTGATTCGGTGTAATAATGTGTTGTGGATTGGGAAGGCGGGGGAGGTGGAGGCGAAAGAGGGGAAGAGGGAGGGGGATGTGGATATGAGTGGTTGAAGGGGGTGAGGTGGATGGGAAGTCAGATTACGAGAGGATGTGAACTTGTTTGAGGGGGGATGATGCATGCGTTGATTGCGCGTATGTGGGAGAAGGATGGCAGATCAGATTGGGAATAGGTGGCAAGGGAAAAGGGACGATTACGAGATGTTGAGAGCATGCGATACTCGGCTCGAGAAGCGGATACCACAACACCTACAGTCGCGGGAACGAGGGACAAAATCAACAGCTCCAAAGAGCAAGCTACCAAACTTTCTACTCAATCTCCTCCACAACCAGTTTCCTTCCCTCACCTGTTCCATCAGGCCTTACATTCAACCCCCTCAATCCCCCCTCCAATCCCAAATCCACTCCCAACCTCACTCCCCCCTCCCCAGCCCTATACATCCTCTTCAACCCCAACGTCCCCATCCCCTCCACCACACTCCCCGCATGATCCCTAACCAAATCATCCCCATCCTCCCTTCCAACCCACCCAACCACCCTCTCCACCTCCCCTTGTTGCTTCATACTTAGACCTACAGTGATTTCTTCGCCGCGTTCCAGCGCGCTATCCAAACCGCGTAGCAAGCCCATGATAACCAACACAGCAGCGCGGCGTGAGATCGCTTGCGAAACACCCGTTTCCATCGTTAGGATTAGGACGACGATTTGCATCGCTGCGTCGACGCTAGCTTGCGATACGAAAGCGAGTCGGTGCTCGAGTATACTTCCAAGCAAACTCAATGCCGACGCGCGAATCCTTACATCTTCCTCAACACCCGTGTCTTCCCACCCTTTAACAATACGTTCCATTTCCTCGCGCTCTTCATCGCGTGTATGTTCGCCACGCGGGTCGAAAACATTGGGTATCGGTCCGCCCCATGCGGCTTCGCCTTCTTCGATGCGTCGGTGTGTGGCGTGCGCGAGGGATGTGCGTGTGGAGTGTGTTTGAGTGCGCTGGGCGCGGCGCGAGGAGAGGGCGAGGCAGGATGAAGATAGGAGTTTGAGCAGCGACGTGCTGGTGTGATGGGGAAGGGAGGACCAGAATGTATCGGCGAGCAAGATGTTGTTTAGGACTTCGCCGACTCGGAGGCGGAAATCTAGCGCGTGTTGGAGTTGTGTTTCTTTTTCGTCTGTGTGATGGCTGCGAGATAGTTTTAGGGATTGTTCGTCGATGTCGATGAAGGCATCGACTAGGATCTTGATTGTTGGGTTCGGCGCGCGGATTGCGAGGTCCACGAGCACGGGTATGGCGGCGATGTGCACGTATGACTCCGGGTCTGCGAGGGAGGCGGAGAGTAGGAGGTGGGTTGTTGATGGGACGTCTATGACGGGGAATGCGGTGGAGTCTTTGATGAGTTTGCGGAGGGTGTTGAGGGCCCATGTGCGGTTCGGGGGTTCGGGGGATGTAATGTCTGTGAGGATGGATTTGAGTGTTGCGCGGTGGGGGGCGAGTGGGTCTGTGGTGTGGGTTGGTGGGGGTGCTGTTGGGGGTTGGAGGAGTTGGAGGAGGGCGGTGGCGGAGTTCGTGAGTAGTGGTTTGATGGGGAGTTGGGGCTGGGGCTGGGATAGGTAGACTAGGGGCGCGATGGTGGATGCTAGAGTCGTCCGTGTTTCTGGTGTTTGTTGGAAGTCGGGCGATGAGACTAATGTGCTCAGGATGCTGATTGCGAAGGAGACGAGGTCTTCGTCTGATGTATCGGTCTCCGCACTCTCAACGTCGTCCTTCGTCTTGACTATGCCCCGCAAGTTCGCTCGAATCGACTTGTTCATCTTCACCAAGACCTCCACCTTGCGTTGATGCTCGCTGACATAACTCGATAGAAGCTGCCTCATAAGTTCCATAATGTGCTGTGGACTTCGCGCAAACTGGTCCTTGAAGGCGTTGGCCATCGCTTCAGTCAATTTGGCGCCTGTCAGTGTAGTAAGGGGATTGGTCTCGACTTCATCAGTCAGGGAAGGCCTTGTGTCTTTCGCAGGAGACAGCCAGCGTCTTGTCGTTTGAAGAAAGATCGCTCCAACAATATCATCGGGAGTCTTAGCTTCTGCCAGTAGAGAAACAAGAAGGTTAATTCGGGCGTCGAGGTTGCCGATGCGGGTAAGGATGTTGCCTATATCGTCCATCTGCCGATGATCTGCAGCTGAACGACGCATCTCTATGCCACCTCCGGAACCGGGCGCGTGGTTCCATGTTTCGGGTCCATCCCAAAACATGTTCTGAGCGATGCCATCGACCTGCTTCGGGTCACAGGCGATAGCCATGTATCGCGAGAGGATGTCCTTAGGCAACACGCTCCAACTTTTGTTTAGAGCGGGCCTGGACTGAGCGTAGTTCAGCAGAGCCCAGAGTGGTAGCAGTATCGGACCTATGAGTCGCCTCAAGATGCCGGCATGAGAATACGACAAGGCAATGGTAGAAAGCCTACGCAAGGCGACTTCAAGGTCCTGTTCTTGTACCAGCACGCCACCACTCACACTCTGCTCCACCAGGGTGTCTAACGAAACCTTAGGACTAAGCGTTTCCAGTATGGGTTGGGCGAACAACTCCCATCCGACGCTACCTGGGGCACCAGTCGCTCTTTTGCTTAAGATGCCGCCAGCGATGATTTGTCCTGCGGCTCTGCTCAGTTCCGGTTCTTCCGTACCATCGAGCAGTGTCCAGAGTTGAGGGGCAATCTTCCGGAGCCAGTCATTTTGTTGCACCCCATGTGGGGGCCGCACCAGCAGTTGAGAGACTTGCGTCACTGCTTCGAGTGGGATAGGAATCTGCGACTGTGCGCCACTTGTATTGCAAGGTACCTCCGAGTTCGTCGAAATGAATGCAAGGGCTATGAACTCAAGAACATGGCGAATGCCTCGCTGGCGGAGTGGTATCTGGCCTAATTCTCGTGATATGACGGGCTTGAGCCAAATCGGAAGAGGCTGCTGGAGGAAGGTGGTGAGGATGGGTAGAAGACGCGAGGTCGATGTTTCTTCGATGAGTTTTTGATATATGGGCCTGTAGATCTCATGTGGTTTCAGATTCGTAGGAGAGAAGGATAGCTCGACGAGCGCAGAGACAAGATCAGGAAGGTTGCGTTGATTGAGGAGTGGCTGTACGCCGGTATTGTTCTGATTCAAAATCGGCATCAACGCCTCGACAACACTTGAAAGCTGCTCATCATTCTTCTGCTGTATCGGCAAGACAGTCGTCAGAACAGATCGTGGTCGCTGGCTGAACGCCACGCCAGCTGAAAGATGAGGCAAAATGCCCAAAGAGACAATGAGATCCAACAAGCCATACACTACACCGGCGAGGGACGCATCGTACGGAGCATCCGGATCCGCAGCAAGGTCAGTGGTGTTGATATCCTGCAAATGCGAAAGTGCTCTTTGCACCAGCTCATTGGGTGGAGACTTTTCTGTCGGCTCGATTTTGGACGTCGTACTTGTGTCTAGAAAAGGTCCAATGAATTCTGCAGCCGCATCAACAGCTTTCTCGACGGCGCCCATCGTGTTTGCTGAAAAGTACACAGTGAAGAGAGGACGTTTGGCGACAGAACTCTGCGACGAATATTGTAATGCTTAGTAATCTCGAAACGTGATTTCGCGATTCCCGCTAAGAGCTTGGCGGAAATCGCGTCCTATCTCGACGCGTTGCGCCTGCCTTTGCTCCGACAACCACTCCGACCTCCAACCCGCACAGCATCTCGTCTCGGCCACGGCCTTGCCTTCTCGTCGCTGCAGGATGAGAATATCTGGACTTTACGACTCCATCCTCGATCACTGACCATGTCGTCAACGGTGGGTCACACGCGCAACACTCTCTTGCAACTCCACTTCTTCTCTCGCTTGGCTTCAAGCAACCACGCATGTCACTTTCCCCACAGTTACCGTGCCTGTCTTCCACCTGGAATGCGGACTTGTCCGCGCCTCATGTACTTGCACGGTCAACACACACCCGAGCTTCTTAGTAGGTCTCAATGGGTCGTCTGCATGTTGGCTTTGCGCTCTGGTGGCAACACTAGGGTTGTGCATGAGGAGGGCAGGCTCGGATCTTAACCCTAATCATCTTTTGGTATTCATTGTGCCTTGCACAGTGGAAAGTTTCGCGGTCATGTCGCCGACCTTCCGATTAGCCCCGGATGCCGCTCAGTCGCTTCGGTGACTGACTGCGTGGATGGTGTGTGAAAGGGAGACTCGAGGTACGGGAGCGAGAGCTCAAAATGAAGCGTCATGTGCCTGTTGGGGCGTTAAAGTTTTCGCATGAGAACCACGTCGACAGCTTCATCCGTGCAACAGACTCTGGTCAAGATGGATAGCTTCAGCTTGGGGATGGCGGTGTTGCTGAGGAGAGATCTGGAACGAGATGCCAGGCGCCTCACATGAGTGTCGCCTTAAGAGTCGTATGCTTTTCCGACACGAATGCTGTCAGGATCCGGCGCTGTGTGGGAGCCACATACCAGATGCCAGCATCAATCGCGTCCCAGAACGTGCAAAGAGTCACTTCAGAAGACGGAAGATGAGCACGGTCTGATCCTCGATCAAGCCTTACAAAGACACACCATCCTGTTTGGCTTCGGCCGTCGCGAGATCCACTCGTCGGAAAGGCGAAAGCCCAGCGAGGTCTCACTGCGTCTCAGGGTTGGTGTTGTCATCCATGGCGGACCGTCACGCTCCGGCTCTAAAGTCTTTTGAATACTCTCTGTATGTTGTGGATCAACGCGAGCTGAATTTGACTCCTGGCGTTCGTACCATGCAGTGGCCGACTTGATACTGCTTCTTGTTTGAGAACAGACTCTGCGCATCTCGTCCACACGATCGCAAGTTCCAACAGATCTCCAACCTCCAACACTGACGACAAAATCACGAAGCCTGTGTACGATGCTCAATGCACTACCCTAGTCACCACAGTGTGATATCCGGCCAGTCGCGTTGATCGTCAACATGCATGTTCAGCAAGCATCTGCATTGACGAGCGTCTACCCTTCCGATCGAGCGGCTCTTGCGCTGTTACGACCGACCCTACGGCTTTTGAGGATGTCCTTTGTCCGTATTGATGCCCTGCAGCACCATCGCGAGTCTGTAGGGAAACAAAGACTAGTCTCTGAGAGTCATGCCCCTACGAAGAGAGAAGCTTCTTGTCTTGACACACAAGTCGATGGCGTTGCTAAGAGAGTGTTGTGCGAGCGTTGTACTACTGCGACTAGGAGCTTGAGGGTGGACGACTTCGGTTCCAAGACGACAATCATACTGCGGCGACGAGCAATGCGAGCGCTGGAGACTTGAAGAAGGGCTTGTACCTAAGCATTACCGTTTGGCAATCGTTCACCATGCGCCGCCAGCTGGCTTTCTCCGACGCGGCACCTTTGGAAACACGAGCGAGAAGATGCAGTGGTTCAGCACAGCCATCGCGGAGCATGCGACCAAGTATTGCAGACTTCACCACACAAAGCGATGAAGGCGGGACCTCTCAAGAGTGAGGCTCAAGGTCTAGGCCTGTCCGCTGACATCGCTGGTGGTGGTTTCTGTGCTGCTTGTCACGGTCGCTGACTCGCGGTTGCTGCTCGACCGTCATACTGTTCTTCTCAGCGAGCTGTTTCTGCCAAGTTATGGGAAGTCAAACCTGGTGGTGTCTTGGCTGGGCCTCTTGCTCAACGGTCAGTGTGGCGGTGGGAGTCTGGGCGGATTGTTGGTTGTGGGTGGTTCAATCAGCCGTCCTTCGGGATGGCTCCGTTTCTTTTTATAAGTACAATGCTTCTGCGGACTGGTGCTATGCTAACTTGAGTAGATGAGCTTATAGCCACTCCGCATACGCATCATGGTATGAACTTTACCCTGCTATGACAGGAGAAGGTGACATGGAGCCCATGGAAGGGCCTGCGATGTGTTCAGGGACTTCAACTACTAGTCCAGGACAGCGACCTGATCTTGATAAAGGGTTGTTCAAAGCTCCTTGAGAGTTTTTTGCGAAGATACGGGAGCAAGATGAGCACGAGGACAAGCCACCCGAGCAGGCGAACACAAGAGATCTCTTCCTCCTCACCGACGAGAACGTCAAATGGTTCGAGAGCCGTGGCTCTACGTTGAGGAACATGAATATGTGTAAGCCATCTTCGATCATCAAGACCTGGTCGCGCTCCAGACTAATTATAGCAGTAGCTACCTTGGGAGCGCAAGACAATGCACTACGCAGCCCACCTGAAGGCGATTCTGATCCGACGGGTGCACAGTTGTTCGATTGAGAGGTATTGCAGGCAGACTTGGTCGTAGAAGGAGGTTTTTGGGATCGTCGCCGACCCGCATTCAATAGCTATCCACGATATCATGTCCTTGTTCTTCCCCAATTGCAAAGCAAAGCTCGTGGTATACCCAGCGTGCCTTCCTGTATGATGTATGACATGTCGGTGGAAGTAGACAAGCTGTGACGATGACGAAGTCGTCGTCTTTGATGGATGTCCTTCATAAGACTGATCAAGTCCACTCCGTACGTTGGTGCGTTCATATCTACTTATACAGTACTCTCTACTGCTTCATGTCGCCTAGACTGCATCAAGTGGTGAGCATGCAATGAAAGATTGTAAGATATTCGAGATGACTGGCGCGTCAAAAGGGACTAGCGCGGCGCAATCTGCATCACACACGTTGAATGTATCCTGCTACAACTCGACCTGAGGCCTTTCCGCTTCCGCTACCGCTACCGCACTCGTAAGTCCTACATGCTCTTCGTGTCTTTTGGCGCGTGTGCGTACAATGCCCTCACACGGGCAGTGCGTGATACTCGCAGTCGCAGCATGCTCAGGCTTGCCCCTCATGCTTTGCAAGCATATTGATGTCACCCACTTTGCTTGCGACTAACCACCAAACAGCGACCTGGCTAACGACGATATATCCAGCTACCCACCATGCCTGCCATGCTGGATGACCCCAGTGCGCCCATCATATACCGAACCTCAGGCGATGTCCCGTACCCTCCGCCAGGCGGCCCTCTACCCGTCGGCATTGCGCCCATCCAAGTCACTCTTCGCGACCGCGTCACAACCGCTACCATAATCCCTTTCTCCGCGCCGAACCAAGTCCCGCTCACGCTGCTGGCCTATCTCTGCGACCAGCTAGGTCGTGAGATCGAGAAGGGCGACACGTACCCTATGGTCGACCCGCTGGCTCTCGAGAACTTCGGCCCCTACTGGTTCGGGGTGTTTGGCGCAATCATGCTACTGGGTGAAATACAGGATGGGCGGGAGCTACATGAGATGGCGCGGAGGGGATGTGACTGGGAGCAGGAGTGCCTGGGCAGCTTCTACATCAAGCCCAACTACCCCGGCAGGTCGAGTCATGTGTGCAATGGCGGCTTCTTGGTGACTGATGCGAGTCGGAATCGGGGCGTGGGGAGGTTGATGGGCGAGACGTATCTGGACTGGGCGCCGAAGCTGGTACGCCTCTGAATTAATTTCAAAGAGAGTGGGCACGCACTGACTCCAACAGGGCTACACTTACTCCGTCTTCAACCTCGTCTACGAAACCAACGTCGCCTCCTGCCGCATCTGGGACGCCCTCGGCTTCAAGCGCATCGGCCGCGTCAAGGGCTGCGGCAATCTCAAATCCTACCCCGGCGAACTCGTCGACGCCATCATATACGGCCGCGACCTAGGCATCGACGACGACTTCGTATCCGAGGAGCGCTTCGACAAGATACGCTTCTACCTCAAGAACGGCAAATACCCCAACGGCGCCGACCGCGCAGAAAAGAGCCGCCTCCGCAGCGCCGCAACACACTACAAGCTCACACCGGGAGACAGCGATGGCGCAGAGGAAAAGTTGTGGCTCAAAGGCAAAGAAGTCATCGCAGACCCCCAGAAGCAGTACGAGATCGCGCGAGACATACACCACAAGTCGCACGGCGGCATCAACAAAACCACCGCCGCAATCGCAGAACTGTACCACTGGGTCCGCATTAAAGAGACCGTCAGCCAGGTCATACGCAACTGTCCCGAGTGCAGCGAAATGAACAAGGGCCTGTCAGCCATGCGCCAGAACCAGAACCAATCCCAGAACCAGAGCAGGACCTACAACGACCAATCACCACCCGTGACATCAACTCCGCCCGTAGACCCATATGCGCACAACTTACCGCCAGACTCGGCTGAAAAGCAGCTGCAGCTTGAGAATGCGCACTTCGAGGGGACCGAGTTTGAACTGCCTGTTGACCCGGCGCTCATGGAGGGTATACAGAGTCTAGCGGATTTGCCGCCGAGTCCGTTCCTCGCTCCGGGGCAGGGGCATATAATTAGCGGTGTGCCGAGTCTGGATGAGCGGGCGCCGACGGCGAGGGAGGAGATTAGGCGTAGGTTGGAGAGGGCGGAGTTTGTGGGGAAGTGAGGGTAGGTGTTGGAGAGTGTGTGTGGAGGATATACCATGAGCTATTGTATCTGATAGTGGGAGGTGGGAGTGTGGATACACTACTTTTCGGAATCTGGGATGTGAACACCATGCTGCGAAGCTAGATTGCCTCTTCCGTGATTGGTATAAATTCAAGATGTGAAGATTTTATGCTGTTCATGTGCATGAGTCTATCTATCCACAAGCTATACACCCGCACCACTACCCTCCCATCCCTCATTCCTCCCGCTATCACACCTC
>Ga0265797_10003452_pt1 | contig 25197 bp, 18 predicted proteins | sample P2T30metagenome_FD_192433 | JGI IMG/M metagenome (GOLD analysis project Ga0265797, IMG submission 192433) | Plant litter microbial communities from East Loma Ridge, Irvine, California - P2 T30 | ecosystem: Environmental > Terrestrial > Plant litter > Unclassified | place: USA: California... | reverse complement strand
GAGGCATTGTATGACAGGATGAAGGAGTTGTATCCTCAGAGATGGAACCTTTTTATTTTGCATTTCGCGTGCCAACAGTCGTTTGCGGCGCGAGAGAGCAAACTTTGAGGAACAGTAGAGTAGAAACCGTTAAGCAGTTGAGTAAGAGTCTTTGATAGTTGGTACAGAACGTGGAAGATGCTTTACGGCTCGTAATCAAGATGCGTCATCACTCCTACGTTTTTTTGTCATTTTTGGGACTAGGCCGGAATCCGGTTAGCGCATTCCCTTATCGATACTGAACGCTGGCCTCACAGCATTGAACAGGGCGCGTCTTTGAACCCCGCTATACTCACGAACTCAGTACATCAACACCCATCAGCAATAGGATCCGGCTTCTTCCTGCAAAACTTTCCTCATCTTCAATCTACCCAGGTATCATACGAAGTCGCTACACTGGCCCGACGTACCGGCCTTCTGAAAGGTCTTTCCTTCGCATCCAACCCGTGCATGACAGAATGAAAGACATCACAGCGCTTGTCTCATAGCATCTATGGGAAGCGGCTGCTTCCAGGCATGTTCAGAGCTTTATTAGAAGCTCTGAAGCTGGAAGTTCAAAGGCCTAGTCCGAGTAGAACGCAAGACATGTCTATCTGAGTGATAGCCTGTCATGGTGCTCACAAAGCTAACTAACTGTTCGCGTGCTTCGGGTCGTAGACGGCTTTACCAACGTCACCGGGCTTCGCTATCGTCTATTACACCCCGAATCTATGCTCTATAAGGTCGCCAAGTGCAAGAGCGGAGCCTCAAGCGGAGCACCAAGCGAGAGCTAGGTTTATCCACCAATGGACCTTGACCATCACGGCTGCGCAACAAAACCACCTATACCAGCGCATCGACTCCTAGATTGACCACAATCATCTTCTTGTATCATCAAGCCCGTCTTCCGGCAGTTTCAAGTACCAAGATGGCCGCCAATGCTCTCGTCGAATCGCTGAAAAGCGCCAACCTACTTCCCTCCGCCATCATCCGCGAGTCTTTCACCCCAGCTCTGGACCTCAGCGTCAAGTTCTCCTCCGGACTTACTCCAGAACATGGAAGTCTCGCTCGTGTGAGCCAGGTCAAAGAGCAACCCATCATCTCCATCTCGTCTCCGCCAACATCTTCAGCCGCGAGCTTCACATTCATGATGATCGACCCCGATGCGCCTACACCGGACGACCCAAAGTTTGGTTACTGGCGCCACTGGGTTGTGACTTCTATTCCTTCTCCGTCAGCGACTACCTCACCAGACGACATCACCGCGAGAGGAAAGACAATCACACAATACCTGGCACCTGGGCCGAAGGATGAGAGCGGACCACATCGGTATCTTTTCCTTCTCTTTGAGGAGAAGGCAGGAGAGACTGTGGAGAAGGCGGATGTTGGAGGAGAGGAGTTCGTTGAGAGGAGAAGTTTTAGAGCAGAGCAGTTGGCGGAGAAGAAGGGATTGAAGTTGGTTGGAGTCCAATGGATGCGAGGAGTGGGCGATGGGTGGAAGGGCGAAAAGGATGAGTTGTAGAGAGATCTATTGAGAACTAGGAATCTACGACGCATCGAGTGTCTTGTCAGGTTCCGGAAAGATAACAGTCCAGCCTCTTCTGCTCACCAGCAAGACTGCGGAAGAGAGCGGCGTGCCTTTCAAGTATGGCATATGTACTAGTCCCCAGTGACACGTACTGAGCCTTGCAGATGATATCAATAAAGCTCTTTTTGTATGACGTACCGGATTCTGGTCGATGTGGTGATGGAAATACTGATGTGGATGATGGGTGACAGGCTACACTTCCACTGTTGCTGACTCAGCATCGTCGCGCGCTAGCGCTCGGCGCGTCTCCAACGCTCCAACCCTCGCCTGATCTTCCATGAGCAACAAGGCGCACCGTCACGAGTTCTGCTTGACAACACAACATACGCGAAGATCACAACTACGCTCATTCTCGTGGCAAAATGACAATCCAGTATACCATTATAATGTCACCGCCCCGTTTCGAACGGCACGTGTAAGTCACTCCGTCCGAACTGACCGCAAACCAGCACCACCTTCATGGTCGCCGCGACCCCTTCCTCAATATCTCCATCGCTGTTCGTCTTTCGCGTCCCAGAGGTCGACCTTCACGCAACCGCTCTTTCGCTGCGGCGGCCGCATGCTTCCTGATATCTCGCTGGCGTTCTTTTGCATGCGACGTATTTGAGCGTCCTCGAATACTGTCTCTATCGGGCCTGCCTTTATGCAGCCTGGCTCCTCGATCGCTCGACCGATGATCGCTACGCATCTCGACGGCCTCCGTCCTTCCACGGCTATGCCGCCTCGATGCTTCAGCAGCCCTACGTGAATACGATGCGGTTCGAGGAGCTCGATTTCGATGTGAGCTTTGCTCGCTGTGTTCGTGACTATGACTGCTAGTCTGGTCTATCACGTCGACCTCGCTGGCAGAGGAACTATACTGGCGGTATCCATGATGGTCACGATCATGTACGTTGGTCTGGGGCGCCTCTCGACGCAAGTGCAAGCTGCTCTGTGCCTTCCCCTTCGTGCCAGACTTCTGTCTCATCGCGGCACGTCGAAAGCCCTCAAGTGGCGATAGGCCTACCTCTGAGGGTCTGAGCTCGCTCCGCCAGACCGGCAGTCTAGCTTGCCTCGCTTCCTCAGAGTTACGGGGAGACTGTTGACCACGCTTGGTATAGGGCGCTGCCCTGTACTCATCCATCTCTCGAGAACCGCTGTCCTGGGGCCTTACTGGATATTTATAGATGCTATCCCTCATGTTGTTCGGGCTGGTCACAGAGTGGCCTACGTCACTCCCAAGACCCTCTACTGCAGCGATCTGACGCCAGCCTTGACAAGCTTTCATCAGCTTCAGCCTTGCTGATTCTCCGGATCTCCAAACCCCACACTCGGTAACATTAAAGTAACTGGACCGTATGGATAGGCTGCTCTCAAGTTCCGGGACCAATTCGACAGCACGTAGTTGCGCGGACTTCAGGTCGTCCCGTTTTTGTTCCCACGCCCTGCCCAGCTCTTGCGCTTTCGTAATCCAAATGTCCTGGCGGAAGTCATCGCGAGCTTTAGCTTCATTTTCGTCGTCTGCTGCTACGGATGCAGACCCTCTTGGTCCAGCATTGTCTCCGCTCTTTGATCTAGCTTTTGCCAACTCATCATCGAAGTTATCCCGATACTTTCTGTATAGAAGTTCCGCTATCTTGGCAGCCTGCTGCTTTCCAGACATGTCCGCTACAACTCTTGCCCGCTTTTGCGGTCGGTCTGCTGTATCACTTTGACGATCAACACCGGCAGCATTGACCTGGGATCTACCATCTTCATGACGTCTTCTTGTTGCTCGCGTGATGATAGCGTCCCCTTTCCGCGGCTCAGGGTATGGCTTGAGGAACCCCGATTCTATTAACACCGGATCTAGCATGCGGTCAACGACGAGCCAAGCGTCGCGCCACGCATTTCGCTTTTCCTTGAGTTCGTCTTCTAGCATCGATTTATTATCAAGGATGATTTTCTGGTTATTTCGGCTTCGCATCAACTGTTGCCATAGATCATCCAACTCTTCCGCTTGTCTGTCGCTAGGAGTCCCAGCTTGTTCCAATTCTTTCTTTTTAAGCTGCAACCGAAAGTCAGTGGACTCAGCTATGCCAGCAGCATCTGGACCCTGCGTCTCGAATCGCTGTCGATGAACCTGAGCTTCGCTTTCGAACTTTCGGAAGCTTCTCCCAAGACAAAGCGCTCGCTGTATGCTAGCTGCAAGCTGTCTGGAAAAGACTAAGGCCTTAACCTGATCTTGATCTTGATCTTGTTGAAGAGCTATGTCAACAACCTTGGGTTCATTGCAGAAGGTCGATTGGTTAATCGCCGTCGTCGCCCATTGCTTGCAGGCCTTCTCAGACGACGTCTCTGGATGTGGCAGTTCATGCGACATCTTGACATGTATCGGTATAATGGTGTATGGTAAGTGAACACGATTATTGGGGAACTTTGACCGACAGACAGTTATCGTGGAGATGCAAGTGCAAGGCCTTGTCGTCTATCTTTGGCTGTGGAAGTCAACAAAGGCATAAAGGCACTCAATGAGAAGACAAAGAGCCACGTTGAGCCCCGAAAACTTGACTGTCAACCATAGATTCAACGTTAATCTTGTTATGCTCGCATGTTGTCAGTACGTGCACGTCTCCTAGTTGTACGGAGGTACTCGAGTCTCTTCGTTAACGTTCCATGTTCATGACTCAACTCTGTTCTGACATCGCAAGCAGTTCGCCCTTCGGTAGCCCCATGGGAGCTGCTAGATATGAGAACAAAAATACCAGGGTAGCTGCACCTGCAGCGTACATTGAGGCAATGCGCTCTGCTTCAGTGCGCGCGTGCACAGATTGACCACATTTGCGGAACAGAGATTGGGTTTCATTACAGGCCCGGCGCTCGACTTGCGTGAATATCAGCGATAGCGTATGCACTCTTCAGGCTACAGCTCATTCATTATCTCTCCATCGCATCCGCCTGACGGGCCCTCGTAAACAAGCTAGTCTCGCCCCTAGCGCTATATCAACCCCAACCCCTTCTCCATGCGAAATCAGTCCTTCCCGATCTCTGCGCGCGACAGTCAAGTGACACATTACAATGGCGGGTCATGGGCAGCAAGGTAAGCTCTACGAGTCCGTTTCACGTATCTGCGATATTAACTTAGACTAGGACGCGAGGTCGGCGAGTACGACTACAAAGACATTGACCGTGACTACGAAGATGTCAGTCGCTGACTTTCGTAATGAAGTCGGATTACTAACGATCGATAGTCCGGCCTTCCTCCATTTGTTCCCGCCTTTGGCACCCCTACTGCTCAGATCGAGAAGCGCAAGTTCTCGAGCAAGTCAGATGTCGCCTCGAGGCATAGCAATATTAGCGAACCGGAGCGCTCCAACGAACAGCCGAGTACGACCCCTGAAGAAGGCCATAGATCGAAGCGACCCAGGATCGAAAAGGATGGTTCTACCGCTAAGACATCAGGGCGTCCGCGAAAGCGTACGCCAGACTCCGCATGGCAGGGTAATCGCATCACCTCCCATCTGGATCGATTTGGTGACATCAGCACCGAAGAAACTTCTGAGATACTGAGGCAAAGGATAAGGACCAAGCAAACTGAACTTGGCTCTCGTATCTACGGTCTTGAAGACTCCATGAACGAGTCTTTTCGCAACCGCGTGTTCATGGTTTTGAGTGAGGAGGCGGTGAGTATTCCACGTCGCCCCGAGATTCCTCTTGGATTCCGAGTCAAGGTCGGTATGGCGTTTTGGGAACGAGCAGTGGGGTTCTCACATGACGAAGATACTCCTATCGGAGACCACGCCGCTGGCTCTGCACTGGGAAAGACCACCACAAAGCGGCGCTTGCATATCGTTCGTGCTATTCTAGGCGACGACAGGTTTCTGACTACGTGTGTGGAGACTCATGGTGAGCGAGGGCTCCACGCTCCGTACATATCGCCGGATACATACTGGCAATGGCTACGTATAGCTGATGCTCGCGAACGAAACCCCACCAACCATGGCCCTCACGGTGTTCTCAAGCTGGACACAAGCCAGGCGACGAAGCCAGCTCGCATCTCGGATATGTCATACGTGTTTGCCGGAGTTTCCACTCAATGCACGCTGACAGAGCACTGGGATTTCGCTGGATACCTTGATGAAGACAGTGTGACTCTGTTGGAAGCGCTTTCAAAGCGAGTCACAACATCGCAACGAGATGACAAGATGGATCACGATGTCTACCACTCTATGGACTGGCGAGCTATAGACGATGGTCGAAAGGCCAAGGGCCTCGCCGCATACCCCCGGCCTGAACGGCGGTCATCCCCTCGTCGCACCAAGACTCCCCAACCTCTCCTGGATGATGACGAGTCCGACAACGATCGTAGGCGTTTCGATCATCGCCGCCGCTCTCATGATCGACGAGGTCGAGACCACCGGGCTTCATCTCGAAAGGATCGTGGTTACTCAAACACCGCATCTTACGAGAAAGATCGGCCACAGCGCCCTCGTGATTCAGACACCAGGAGCTCTCGACCGCGGTCAGGCAAGGGAAGGAGGGCCGATCAATATGACGACATTGACCGAAGCAAGGCTGATGGCCCTCGCGGAGACCACGCCACAGAAGGTACTCAGTCCTGGAATGGTGCTGTTCAAGGTATCAGGGCCGGTAGTGTGTATGTTGGCCCCAACTATTACAGCTGAGAGTCTACAGGCCGGACCGACCGCCTGAACGACGACGAAGGTCCTCCTGGATCGCGTGGCCTTGGTGGTTATTACGATCGCTCCTAATGCTGCGATTCAGTACTTCCTAGAGGGTTCTGGCGAGGAGAAAAAGCGCGACGGTATACGGAGAAGAGTAGACAGAAGGATGGTGGAGAAGCAGGACGAGAGGAGGTGTTTTTAGCACCCCGTCTCTGTGCCCTTGTGGTTCATACCCTGCATTAAGGCGGACTCAGCTGATATGAGCTTTCCAAAAATGTGGGAGCCAAGTTGATCGGATTCATGTAAAGTATCATTGTTGCCAATGGAAGATGACATCTAACGTTCTCGTGAGTGAATGTTAAGTTGCTTGCTTGGATGTGGAGATCGGGCAGAGAAGAGCCAGTGGTGACGTCAGTGCACGGGCCATGACGCGAAAGTCACGCGTAAGCGAGAGTCCAGCGTCCTTTCACCACTCGCGCTGTTACTGCACCCATGCACCCTACGTTCACAACAGCAGCCCTACTTCACTGTTTTCTCGTGTCTTTGATCGGATGCGATGACTTCGTTCTGCACATCATGATCCCCTAAACGCGATGAAGAAACGCAAGTTTGCGCGCCCGGCATGGAGGCTCGCTTGCATCGAAAGTCTCCTAGAGATTGGTGTCATGCTGAGGCACCTGGGCATAGACTTTTACTAAGACGTAAGTTCTTCGTTCATTTCATTTCATGTTACTTTGACTGCTATCTGCTTTCAGTAGAGCTCTGAATGGAGGTATCAATTTACTTGTGCTGATCTCTCCCAGGAGCTCTCGCTATCTCCTACCAGCATGATGGTCAAATCCTAGTCCGATACTTCATTCAAGTCGCACACCGTTTCATAATAGACTTGGACCATCCTGTCACCAACGTCGCTCCTCGTAGAACTCCACCGCTCGGCCACGACCTTCGTACCGCATCACACGTGATAGTAGAATACCTTGGAAGTGCATTCGGTGGAATACATGGCGATGAGCTTCTGCTGCGCTTGACAGTTTGCGTAGTACATGATGCATTTGCTACACACCATGTGCTAATGACTCTCGTGTTTGGGGGCTGTCCTTTCGCCTCCGCGTGCCCACAACTCCGCTGGCGCTGATTGCTATCGTCTATAGAGCGAAGCCCATCTCTGTCACTCAGGTCATGACTTGAGCGCAGTTTCGGGCTGCGTTCGTCTCTCGGGTGGCGAGTGACAAGGGATTGGATGGGCTATCTACGGTGATCGCGTGAGAGACGCCTGCGTTCACCGGGGATAGCGTCGGATCACGCCGTCGCGATCGCGATACTCTCCCCTCTCTAGTCCAACACGAGAATTTCTTCGACCACGTTCTCGTCTCTCTCGATTCTGATCCAAGGAGGGTGATCGACTCCGACTTCGACTCTGACTTCTCAGCCTCGGAGAATCCCTCCTTCTTTGCCCGGTCTCCCCTCGTCGATCTACAGCTTCTCGCGAGCGTAGGCGTGGACTGCTTCTTCTTCCACGTTCAGACTCTGGCCTAGCAAGTCGTTCCTCTCTTCTCCTCTCCACAGTGGGACCGCTTCTTCGACGATTTTCTTCGACTTGATCGGAGCTATTATCTCGTTCGTCTGAGCGGTCGCTGTCGTACACCATCCACGTCCGGTCCGCGTGTCTATCTCTACGACGTGTCGCGGCTTCCGTCGATTCTCTGCGTCTGGACCGGGGTCGATCTCTTCGTTCCCCGCAGCTTCTGCCATTCGTCCCATCGCCGTGGGTCTGGCCCTGTTCATCATTGGTTCGATTGCCAAAAGTGGCCGCCGGTCTTCCAGTTCGATTCTCGCCGGTGTTTTCATATTGCTTCAATATGCCAGCTTCCATCCATACGGTATCTAGCAGCTTATCCACTTCAAACCACGCATCCCTCCATCTCTCTATCTCTTTCTTGTCACCTTCGTCGAGGATGACGAGATTCCTCTCAATTACGTCCTTGTTGTTGCGCATGCGATGAAAGTCTTTGGCCAAAATTCTAAGCTCTTCCCTCTGCTGGTCGCTTGGCACAAGAGCTTGCTCAAGCTCCCTCTTTTTGAGCTGCAGCTCAAACTCAAGTATTTCGGCCAGACCTGCGTTGTCAAGTCTTTCAGTCTTGAGCTCCTTCAGCTTGGCTTTAGTAAATTGAGCAGACAACCTGTGCTGCCGGCCCAGGCAAAGTGCTTGTTGAATCTTCATTGCCAAATCACGACACAGTGTCAAAGCAAGGGTGTTGTCATCACCTTCTTTGATTTCTGTCAGCTTTGGACTTTTTCTCGTGTAGTTACGGGCCACGGTTGGTGCCGCCCAACGGACGACGCTAGCCTCTTCTTTCGTGAGCGGATGTCCTGCATGGTAAGGCATCTTCGCTGGTTCTGTCTGGCCGTAAAGATGATGATGAGATTTCTTTCTCCCGTTGATCATGATGAAGTTCTTCGACGAAAAAACAAAACGGACAGCCTTTTATATACGGCAATAGAAGTTCAAAGAAGCGAACAAAGGACTACGAACAAGACAAAGCATGCTTTCATGGGAGCTATTTCAGCCTCGATCTTGCTTACATGCGACATTCGATGAGGGTGCCTCGAGGCACTCCCGCTGAAAGACGCAAGCAAAAGTCAGATGCAGCGTTAGCGACCATTTGTATCATAAATATGCTCCTGATCTGGGGGGCACTTACCTCGGACGAGTCATATCCACTTATTATGAATGGTTGTCGGAACAGCGCAGTAAGGCTGTTACAACTTTCACTGCAGCCTCGAACACTGTCGACTCTGGTCACGTGCGCTGAACGCTCGATTTCATTACAGGGCACAGGTGCTCTTGCGCCACACCCTGTTCACGGTGGTCCACTCTACTGCAGAAGAAGTTCCATACGGGTCTTTTTGTTGACTTTGCGCTCTGCCTGACTACTCAGCCAACACCGGCCAAGCACCACCTCTCAACCAACTTCTTTACAAGACACAACTACATAGAAGACAGAGTCTCCAGCTTGGCACAGAACGAAGACGGTGACACTGCACATCTGTCTCGTTGCTTCCTTCCAGATACCATGCAGTCTCCTGGGCACGGGTCTTCGGTACGTACAACATGTTCATTCCACATTCGATTGTATCAATCTCTTCTCTCCACAAACATTTCACAGCATATTCGCATTGAGAGCGACTAACATGATACAGGCTGATACTCCAGGTGATCATGCCGAGATCACGTCTGATGAGTTCACCATTCAAGAGGTTTTGGATAGCGAAGCCGCGTGCAAGGGGCCACCTCGCGGCACAGACAATTTCGAACCGAAGCCTACCAACGAGAAGAATCAGCCAGACCTTCAATTGACTTCCACCAAACGGCCTCACGAACACACGTCTGACGAAGACGAAAGAAGAGTTCGCGTCAAAACCAACAGCACTCCACAAAGCCCATCAACATCGGATGGCCTGCTTACACCACCTTCAGCACACGTCGGCGGACGAACTCCGGATATTGTGCGGATTATGGACTTCGTTGCAGCGGTCACTGGTGATATTGTTGCAGCTTTGGAAGATAAATCTTCGACCACCAGTGACCTTACACGCAAGACCGTTTTGAGTCAGTTACAAGAAGTGCTTGGTATGCTTGTCCCTTGTGTAACGAAGGTCCGCGACATAAGAGTCCTTGGCATTGAGATCGTCGGGCTTGCAGCTTTGGTAGATCCCTCGCTCGAGTTTGAGGGAATATTCACTATCATCTCGTCGCCCTATGCTGGCAGTATCCCGACGCCACTGAAACCAGATTACACCTACTTCCTCTCTATCGGAGATATATTCTGGGATCGCGCGACGGAGTTTTCGGCCGACAAAAACTTGAAACCTGGTATAAAGGCCGCCCCAAGTCCACAAGGATTAGTTTGTGCTGCTTTCCGTCTGCACATTGTCACAAAAGTGACGCCCCGAAATGTGTGGGCAACAGTCTGTCGACTGAGTAGCGGCAATGGGGTGTCACGCCTGAGCAAGGAGGACCTTTGGATGTACTTCCATCTTCACAGTGGCGCACACGGGAGGCTGCCACGAAGCAGGAAAGCTGATCATAACGATACCCCACACGCATCGCTGACATATACCCCGGACCGTGATTACGAAGGCCCCAAGGTCGGTCAACACACACACTTCTGTGCGTTAGATGCAGTACCGCACTACCCTAGCGAGGAAATGGTACCTGTGGGGAGTCTTGATGATGATAGTCGCAACCTCTTCCTTGGGGTCAAGGCCAATGCAAACAGTCCAAGTGGAAACCTCGTCGCACGTCCGATAGGCATGGACCAAGCTGCGGTGGAGCGCGGCCTTGGGCTAGTAGACCGCTCTCCTCGCAAGGCTATGCCTCTTGCACAGGCTGAGCGGACACGTGACAAACTGTTCCATCAACTGCGCATTCATCCCTCCAAAGGGACTACCGCGAGAGATTTCGTGACAAACTCCGCGAGAGATCCCGCAAATCTCCTCACAAAGTCAAGCGCGTTCAGCTCCGCGTACTCAGCGACAATTCCCAATGAGGAACAAACCAGGTCCTCAGTTGATCACCCTCGAAACCAACCCGTCAACAAGGTCAGTCCATTCAACGTCATGCCTCACATTCTTTTCAGCCCAGTATCGCATCCACACCAGCAAACATCAGCGCATGCTGCGGATGCGGTGAGGGCAGGTCGAAGATTTGGGGACGAAAGGGCCGGTACTCCAGCCACCGGCCAACGGGAAGCTCCTTCTCATGCTAACACAATGCCCAAGATCGCTTCGATTGCCAACCAACCTGCCATGGCACAAACTTTACATCAGCACGATGGAGTAATGACCAATGCCATCCTCAATGTGACAGAGCAGAACCAGTCCCTCAATCTCAACCACCCGGTATCGAGCCCGCAATCCAGTCCAGAGAGGAAACGTACCGATGGGGATGATTAGCTCTGCTCGTAGCTACGGAGTGGGCTTTGAAGGTGAGGTACATGGTTGCTTCGTAACGCAGTGACGAACTCGTTCACCGTGCGTCGTGGAATAGCTAGTCTTCGGATTTCTCTCCTATATAGTATCCCGCCAGTGTTGTCTGGGCGCGCCGCCGCCTAGTATTTCATGGTATGATGCATGACAGCTTGCATTCATCAACGAGAGCATCAATTAAGTCATATTTGCAGGTCTCATCTCGTCAACAAGAGGCTGGTCTAGATCACAGTGTGATTGAACTTTCACGAAACTAATCAAGTAACGATACTGGCCTACTACACAATGTTTTACTTCATACCAAACACTACCCTTTTCACAAAGCACCCTATCTACCACAACCCCTGCCTTCATCTTCAGGCGGGTTTCGACTTCTTATCCTCCGAGCGCTTTCATCGCGAGTCCTACGCTGCTGACTTTCGCGGTGATCGCGTTCCCGATATCTTGGTGCGTCTCTAGACGTACCTTGTTCGCGTCCTGGGCTGCTTGATCGACTTCGGTTCCGTCGTTCGCGATGCGCATCATGATCACCCGCTTGTTGTCGCGCGTGGCTAGGCATGGAGATATCGTTGGCATGACGTGGTGGTGCCGGCGGCGGCGGCGGCGGCGGCGGGCGCGACGGATATGCCCGATACGGTCTTCGCAGATACTCATTAGAGTCTTGGGACGAGCTCGGAGATGTTTGAAGATCCCCATTGTTATAGGGTCGTCCTGTGGGATGCCTGTGATGAGTATTTACACCTTTCCCCTTGTCGAGGTTCGTGGGGCTTTGGGCTTGGCCACTGTTTTGCCATTCCGAGATATCGCTTCTTCGCCTTCCTGCCTGCCTTTGTCGAGCGAATTCTGCCTCCGGTGCAGCTAACGGCACGTCGTCGCCAGGTATAGTCGCCCGGCCTCCGCTTCGTCCGACTTCCTTCTTTGACTCAGTCGCTCTAGGTGGCCTTTCGTTGTCCGCATCAGAATCGTCGTCCGCCACTAACCGTCCTGCATCTTTCCATACTTTGGCTAGAATCTTGTCTACGTCAGTCCAAGCCTTCCGCCACCTATCCAAGCCGCGTGTGACTTTGCTATCATACGTTGCAATGGTTCCATCCATGACGACTTGGTTGGCTTTCAGTCGCTCGACACCTTGGGCTAGGCTCGTCAGTATTTTCTTTTGCAACTCAGTTGGCTCTTTGTTTGGCTGAATCTCTAATTTCTTGACGTTCAGGCGATGCGTGACCGCCTCCAAAGATCCGGTGTTGTCGGCTTGCTTCAAGAGCAATTCGTGCTTCCATTTCTTGACGTTCTGAACTCCATGGATATAACTACGTCCCAAAGCAAGAGCTGTCTCAATCTTTCCCTCGAGCTCTCCTGTTAGAACCAATGCCCAAGTTTCGCGACCACCGTCTCGTACTCTCTTGAGTCGCGGTCGCGCACTGTTCGATGTCGAGATACGTGCCCTTGGATGAATCCAATTCCGACATGCTTGTTCCGAGTGTGTCGTCTCTAATTCTGCGTTGTCGTACATGACTCTATTTTTCTTGGGAGGTGAACGTGAATTCGACAAGATGCGCGAAGCTTCCGGACCTTTAAGTACGACGACAAAGCCGGGAAACTTCTTTGACCACGATGCCGCTTTGTGAGTTGAAAACAAAGGTTTCGTTAGTCCGACCAGTCACGCAATGATCAGAAAGTTCAAGTGGTACACTCTGCAGTGTATGACTGCCCAATCTGATTGGCTACCAACAGCTCTTGTGTTGACGATACTTCCCTTTTCGAGAGAACCTGATACACCACGATCTAGCTACCACTTGAAGCTCGGAAGCGAGACTTAGGTAAACGCAAAGCCTTCGAACCCCACTAGGTGTATCAAATGCGGATGTCAATTCGATCTGTTCCATCTAAGCGGCAGTGGCAGATACAACTACACGACGACCATGCAGCATTCACTGACCCGTTGCGCAGGTCGAGTCCCGCCAATCGTGCATTACGTCAGAAACGCGCTGAATACAATGAATTGGGTCTTCATGGGAGCACAGAGCTCGCCCTGCTGATACACCCACTGCGAGTCAGTGCACCGCAATCTACTACATCAACGCCGCATTTCACTATTCCTTCTCGGAAAGACCTTTCTAGAGAACCAAGTTCTCAACCGAACTACCACAACCCCTTCGAACGTTGCATATACACAGGCCGCTGTCACGTTCCAAATCCGCTCAACATGTCGGGTCGTCACCGTCATCAAGGTAAGGCTTCGTATCTCTACATATTTTTCAGCACTTTACTAATTAAAACAGACAAAGATAGCCCACAGGCATCGCGAGGGGCACGCTCCAAGGACTTTGAGCAACGCGACAATGAGAAATTCGCGAATTTCGAACTCGAGGAGGCCGTAGTCACCGATGCGGAAAGCTCGACACTGAGCCCGGCCAGCCCTCCCCCGCAACCTGAACAAGACATCGAGCGCGTTCCGCAGCCGATTCACGCCCCTTCTCCACGACCACAACAGGAAGCACGCGAAGCGAGTGTTGATAGCCAAGACGGGTATCATACACCTTCGAAGTTCCCTCAAGAAGAGCGCGAGCCTGCTGTTGTTTCTCGAGAGCAACCTACCCGACCTCATGATAGGCAAACAACCAACCATGCGCCAACCGAGCCGCAGTCTCATCCGGGTACGCACACAGCTCCTCCACTATCTCGTCAGGAAGAGTGTAGCTTGGTCGCCATTCCCCAAGACCAGACCGCACGGCTTCATGAAGCTCGGGGACCGATTGCCAATAACCGAGGAGACGTACATGCGACTACCGTTCGCCCACCGTCTGAACACCCCTCTCCAGTCGAGCTCAGCCCTAGTGGTAGTAGTCGTGAGGGTCAATCATACCAAGATGTCGTCGTGCGAGAGCCACCCCTAGGCTCCACCGATACACCTATTACCATTCCACGAGCGGATACCGAGCACACATTCAAGACAAGCAAAGTCATGCAGTTCCTAGCAGCGTATGGAAGCGCACGACAAAGGCCAAACCTCATCGTTGACTTCAGTACACCACTTGGTCAGAGGCAGATGCTGGCTCTCATTCAAAACTTCGCTTCTTGGTGGGCTTCCAATGGCGGTTGCATAAAGCGCGGAAATCTTGGTCTCGAGATGCCTGACCTTGCCGGGCTCTTGTTCCCGCAATATGATGGCTTGACAACGATGATCATGTCTAAGCAATCCACTCATGTACCACAACCCATCCGGCAACGTCTCGACGAAGTGTTTTGGGAAGGCATGCTCTTTTGGTTTCGTACTTCCGAGTACGCGGTGGACCCAAAACAGGTCTTGGGGGACAAATGTGGTTTGACTGCGCACGGCAAAGCTCTCTCAGGATGGAGGATTTGCTTAGTCCAGAAAGTCTTCCCCAACGTAGTCCTAGTTACTTGGGGCCGGACTTCTCAAGGCCATGATCTGGACAAGATACACCCTGGGAACCGTTGGCAATTCATGCGACTACTTCCATTTGACCGTCAAGGTTGGCCCGAAGATGTTTCAAGGAAACATAGCCCCCATGACAATATCCTCATGCATCCAAAGGAAGATGAAGGCTGGTCAGTCCAGGAGTTGAAGACACATTGCAACTTCAATGTACTTGTTGCCAACGAAGTCATACCCACTCAGGGTTTCATATTCGCAGGATATCTCACAGACGACAGTCTTGGTATGGTTAAGTGGGTTCGCAATGCCGCTTTTGTTGGGCTTGCCGAGCTTAAGTACATGCCTCCAACCCCATTTGGAGTCGACGAGGGTGCAGTACGGCGAGGTTTGGAGAATAACCACTATCCGCGGCAGCAACCAACCGGCTCTATCAAGCCAAAGCTGTTCCCTGCAGCGTACCGAATGCCAGCACCTCCCCCGTACGTCCCAGCACCGGGAGGAGAAGTGTTTGCCTTCCAAGATGCACCGTCATCTCCCCAGATCCCTACTGGTCCTCGTGGCACAGGTGGCGGTAGGCCTCGCGATCGTCCCGCACGTGGTCCTGGAAGGCAACGTAGTCGGTCGCGAAGTCCACTACCTCGTGAACGTCAAGCTGACCGAAACGGAGACTATGCTCGAGGTTACCCTGGTAGATCGGCGCAACCTGATCAACCCAATCATCAGCAAGAAGGCCACGACCGCCCTGCCGACACGCGTCTCGGCGACAATATCAACCGTCCTGTCTTCATGCCAGTGAACAACGTGATGCAAGATGGAAGATATCAGCCTCACGTTATCCATAACCATGCGTCGCGCGATCACGACGACAACCGCAACCCCGAGCGTGAGAACTACGAGGACGATCGTGGCCGTGACAGAGCTGAACAGGGTGGCGCGTACCAGCATCCTGAGCGGCGCGATCACGATCACGACCAGGACCGCGGTCCCGAGCGTGAACACTACGAGGACGATGGTGGTCGTGGCAGGCATGAGACGGGTGGTGAGTACCAGAACGGGGATTTGCTCAACTATGGTTGAGAGTACAACAGGCCTCTCGTACGAAGAAGCCTCTTTGTTACCCTGGCATCCGAATCCGAAGCGCGTATATGGGTCGATGTCGGTATCTCATCTCAAGAGGTATTCTCGATATACCTTACGCTGAGCTTCAATTGAAGAAATGGGCTTGTTACCACTGAGATATAAAGCGAGGCCTTGTTCATTGAAAATGATGTAGAACAATGAAGTGTGGGATTCTTGATGGCGCGATGTGCTTTGTTCAAGCTTTTGTTATCGATGTTCCTTGACGACCGAGGAACGAGACGATGTCCGCGTGGTTCTTTGTGTGATTTCCTGACTGCAAGACCCCTACGTTAAGTGACCTCGTTGTTCAAAGTGCTGTATATGCGAGCTTTAACAGGGGGATCGCAACGTGATAGCCTCAGTCAATGCTCGCTGTTCGTATGATAACTGCGTTGACGATGGTCCAACGAGCCTAGTTGCTGCGGCCGCAACATCGACCGACAGCTGTCGGGTGTTAGTCGCAACCAAATCGTGGGTTTCGTCGCATCATCTCGGGTTGTAGTCCTCGTCGATTCGTGAAGCCTATAACACGGGGTAAGTGACGTGGACTCGGGGCACCAAAGTCCTGATAAACACATATTCTCGTGTGCTTGTATTCTGGCATGTCGCTTGCGACGACAACTGAGACGCAGAAGAATTGACTGCCATCCGAAGGCTGATGGACTATGCGATAGATGTTTCGAAATAACGAGAGGAAAGACAGTCGAGGGTCGAACGAGAGACATCTCCGAGATGATCGCCCGAAGCTAATCCAAAACCGGGGCGGTTGAGGACGCTAAGTACGTGTCATGACATCACCCACAATCTTCTCTTCCCCTGACTCTACCCTCGAGCTTGGATGCGCATCAGAATGATTACATTGATATCTGCAACTACATACGATAGTGTGAACGTGTTGAGTCAGGTCGTAACAGCGACGTGCTACCAATTCAATGCCTGAGACATGTTACTCCCCCCGGAACCAAGCATCCTGAACAACCTCTTTCGCTGATGCCCTAGCGGAAGGCTCCATTCGTAACATGCTTCCGATGAGTGCGCCGACTCGCCAAATGTCCTCTCGGCTCATATCCTCGCGCCTCTCCCCATCAAAGTACATTTCCTCTAACCATTCTTGAAGTGAGCTAGTGGGATCGCTCTCATCCAATGTTTTTTCCATGGCATGCCAATTCATCTTCCAACGATCCGGCAATTCGTCGCTGACTGTCTCAAGCATTTGCCGAACAAGGCTTGCAGGCGTTGTCATGAAGCTGTCAAACGGCGGCTGTCCGACAACGAGCTCGAAAGGCTTGATAAGTTGTTAGGTCTTCATCGGGACGATGTAGGGCTTGCCTTGCAGAATTCAGACTTACCAGACATCCTATGCTCCAAAGATCTACACGATAATCCACCTTATCTTTGAAGATAATCTCCGGGGCGCGAACTGGAAGTGGAGTACGCAGGGCGCTAGGACACTCATTGTGTGAGAAAGATTGACCAAAATCAATGATCTTGATCGAGCTGGAGGACGAGTTGATATCTATAGGGTAGGAAGTGGGCCTGACAAGATATCGAGGCATACCAGGTCCTGTTGGCTGGCCATCGGTTCTTTGTACGATGCCTGTTTCGGGTCGTCCGAGTTTCTGGAGGAAATGTTCTTCTCGCAAGGCTTGCAGCGAGGGGATCGTGAATGCTAGATTGCGCGTGTGCAGATCTGAAGACGATGAGTAGAGTTGATTTGAACACTGGCATTATACTGTACCTGCATGCGTAATTCCTCGCTCGTGAAGGAAGCACAAACCAAGAAGAGCTTCTTTCGCAATGGTTTTCGCAAGCTTTCCAGGAATCCTTTCCACGAAATGCGCGTCGAGGTAATCGGCCACACTTGGTCCTAACAACTCCAGCACCAGGCACTCATGGTTTCCATTTGGACCACTAATCTGGAAAGAATCTGTCGCCGTCATGAGATGCTGATAGCCAGGCTGAGTTGATTGCGCTGCCGTTATTGTACGCAAGACTGCAGCCTCTCGATTCTCATGGCTTGTCTCAGATACCGATATCTTTAAAGCGACATACGTTGGATCCTTAGCAGCATCTCAGCTCAAGTTGTCGGTGTTTCGCAGAAAGCGGGACCTGGTATCGCGCGCAGCCCAGACAGTCGAGTATCCACCCCATCCTAATTTGTGCAGGACTTTGTATCTGTCATTGCTCAAACGATCGCCCAGGTGGACGGGATGATAGCCACCCCTGTGATAATGATGCAAAGGCTCGGCATCAATGTCGCAACTATGTGTTGACCAATTCATCGACGGACCAGGCTGAGAAGGACGTGTAAGCGTAGATGAAAGTGAACGTCGAGTCGCGAGTGCCGCCAATGACAATTTGTTCATCAACCCTTTCTGAGCCGATATGTGAGTCCGAACACTTATTCTGGCGACAGCCATGATTTTTCTCACACGATTGCATTGAGCCGTAAGAGGTGTCTAGCTACGTTATGGTGGCGTGAAGATGAGAAGGGACCCGTGAACGCCAAGAAATCACGGTGCCGGGCCGCGAATTGAGCCGGCGCGCGTTCAGAGCCACCGAAGCATCCTAATCGTCCCAACTCCAACGCGCCATAACTCCAGCAATATGCACCCAATTTAGAAAGCGATCGCGGCAATCGATTCGTGCGAAGAAGGGTTGAGTCATACCGAAAGTCTGGAATAAGCTCACAATCGCACCCTTTACTCGTAATCGCTCCTGCCTCGCCGCGCCTCCAACACGCATCAAAAACAGAGAAGACTTGCCTGGGGTTCAGACTACTATTCACATCCAACAATTTAACTAAACTTAACACAAACTCTCGCCACGACCTTGATACGGCTTGAAAAAGTCGCGAATCGACATTCTCATAGACTCTGGAGTCTTTCCCACAACTGCCTCCACGCACGGCCCTTCCTGCGCCAACACGCTAGTCGGAGCTTCACACCTCGAGTATTCACTCTCACCCGTCGAAGACTCGCCTAATTTACGTGCTTTCCTTTCACTCAATTCATGAACTTCTCGCTTCTGCTTATTGCCACTGGGGCGATAGGGTAAGTCTTCAGACAGTTGGGTCGGCTTTGGAGATGGCGTGTCTCTCTTGTTGTACTCCAGCGCTAATTCTAGCAGGCCATCTTTGAAGTCCTGAGCCTGTCGCGAGGTTGGTGTTGAGTATGTAAGACTTTGTTCGGCCATTGCTTCGACGCTATCGTCGATGCTTACATCGCTGAATTATTGCTCGATATCGTCTGGCATACTCGCTAATGGCGTCATGTCGCGATCAGCGACCTGACAGTCTTCATGACGATAGCCGTCTACTCTCTTCCAGTCATGTGACGGTTTTGATGTAATAGCTAGAAGTGCTGGGACCATCTCGCCAGTATCGCAAATAGTTTCCTCCATGCGCCACAGTTCCGCATCACTCTGAGCATGAGATTGAGATGACGCTGGCGAAGACGGTCGATTTCTGTGACCAGCATTGCGATGCGGGGAATTTCGGGCCCGATGTCGTGTATGGCCATGCCTTCGTGACCGTGAAGGAGTGTAGTGGCTAGAGTGTTCCCTATCTCGCCCGTTCGATCGTTCCCGACGTCGGTGTCTTCTATCACGAGATCTTGAGCGAGCGCGTGGTTCTCGGCGTCTGGGTACTGAAGCATCTCTTTCGTTTGCGCGGCCATGTCGAAATTCCTTCACTCGGCCTGCACCCACCCATACGCGTTCGAGTTCGTGCTGTACTTTGATCCAAGCGTTAATCCATCTCTCTTTACCCAATTTGATCGTATCTTCGAGCTTCTGGCGCTGACGTTGGTTGCCTTTCAGCGCCTTTTGCACCTGCTCTTGTTCCTCAAAAAGCTCTCTAAGGAGGTCTCTTTGCTCGCGTGTTGCCTTTCCATTCCTCCTCACTTCCTCTTTTGTGACCTCGATGAAATGCGCCAGCTCTTTGTTCCAGGACTGCATTCTTGTTTCATTCTGGGCACAAAGCTTTTCTCCCTCATCAATCTGATCAGGAAGAGCCCAGTATGCGTGAGTAATGCACAAGGCCTTGTGTATATTGTCTGCTAGCGATTCGGAAAGCAACAAAGCCGTACCATGCTTTCGGCCATCGCGGAAATCTACAAGCTCTGCTGGCCCATCGATTAATCGCAACTGTTCCTTGCCAGGTACTGTCCATCTGTCATAGATCCGTTCTCGTTGGTGGGTGAAGTAACTAGGATCATATTTGGACCAGAAGATATCGTCCATGTTGGGGATTTGGATGTTTGATGATGGCGATGATGGCATGATGGCAGTGAGCAAGATGATATAGACCTGAACAAAGGAAGTTTATAGCGCCACATATAACAGTTGATGAAACGTAGTATGAGTACAATAAAGAGATATACTTCTTTCATTGAGACCATTCAGGCTTGGTAGTCCTCGACACTTGGCATTACTATCAACGAGTTCACATGACGTTGACAGATGCTTGATGCGAATCATTGAGGCCGTGCCTCGGCGGCCAACCTCTGCAGGGCCAACGTAATTGCCTCCATAATTCACTGAGGTCAGGGCAGGCCTAAGGTCTGCCTCTATTTCATCAGAGCCTCCTATGGAATTACGATCGCTACCGCCCCATTGGCACAACCCACTCAACCAGACCGGACCTTTCTTGATCCCAAGTGTGTACACAAGAGGGGTCAACTCCCATCATGCCTAGAACGAATCGACTGGCAGACGCGCCCGCAAGCGACTACCACCCGTATCATACGCGCTCTGATCACGGCTCTGATCCAGGGAACGATCAACATAACGACGGCGTGCCAGCGCGAAGGCATGACAACAATCGCGACAGGAACCAATACCGGCGAGGTCGCTCCAGGGATAATGGTACGCCATACGAACACGACGATTCAGACAAGTCCCCTCGTCGTCGAAGTCGCTCGCCTCAACGATCACCCCTCCGAGATCAACGTCGAGATCATCGCAGCCGGTCTCGCAGTGAGCACCGAGAACGAAGTCACAGGTCTCGTAGTCGACGCCCAAGGCACAGAAATCATGGCCGGGGACGAGAACATACGAATAGATCTCGTAGTCGACGGCGGGACATAAGGCATAGATATCATAGTCGTCGACGAGAACGTACGGAAAAATCTCGTAGACGACATGAACACAATGATAAAAGGAATGACCGAGCCCCCAGCCTTGAGCGTGGCCGAGAGCGAGAAAGGCGCGAGGGACCATCTCGCTCTCCCCATCGTGAGCCCTCGTGGAGACGGCGACAGCGACGACGATCTCCCAGCACGGGCTTTACCATTTATGATAACCTCGCAAGGAAAAGGCACTGGTTCAACTCCGGGTACGGAGAAATTCCAGAGAAGCCATACGACGACTTGACCAAGCACTTTTACACTTCCGATATGGTTTCGATCCGATTCTGCGACTTCTCTTCTGACGATCAAGCGATAATTGGACAAAAGTTCACACCGTCTTCGCAAGGCATGATCAACGTCAAAGAAGATGTGCCTTTCATCATCAAACGAGTAGAGCCCGGCTATCTCCTTGGTTGGGCTGCTCACACCAGCGGTGGCCGCGGCTTGAAAGAAACGCCTTCGATACCGAAGTCGGAGTACGCGAAGTACATGGGGATCGCTACTGAAGGCCATTCGAATGGATCTCTCGGGAATGACAGTCCGCACAGCCTACTCGAAGTGAGGCCATTGACACAATCAAGAAATCTCAAGCCGAAGACCCATGTCTTCGCGGGCGAGTTGATAAAGGTCACTCTCCCATCGAGGCCTCATTACTGGGGTCAGCTCGAACCTGAGTTTTATTGGCCGTTGCAACGCCTGAGCGATTTCCTCATAGCATCTCCTGGATCTGCTGCCGCGCGGCTCGATCATATTCCAAGGAACGCTGGATTGGACGTCGATGCGTTAAGAGAGCTGCGAACTGCAGACGACTCCCTAGACGCACACATGAAAGCTGGTCTCGCATATCTCGATGCTATACACAAGCCAAGGCCATCCGATGACGACACGGACGTAGATTCCCGTCCGCCTAGGGCTCAGACAGCACCAAATGGCCGCAATCCACCTCGCACCGGGCGCCCCGTTGCTACAGACGTTCGCTCGACAGCGCCGCAAGATCAGCCTCGACAACCACTAACGAGGACTACGAACGCGCCGAGGGACCCAAGACCCCAACCACCCACAGGGCCGAGGTTAAAGCGCTCGCGCGACGGTGATGATCCTCCGGCGCAGAATACCACCCGTCGACGGCGAGACTATTAGAGCGCTTGGCAGGGTCCTCAAGGCGATGTGGGAGGAGCCGTGTGAGGTATCCGTCTGCACTAGTCTCCAGTTCACAGTGAGCAGCGCATCACGCCAACCTAGGAAAAAACCGAACACCCTAGAGCCTACGTTGACGTTGGGTCACCCACTTTGCAGATTCTTGTCTTGATGTAGTCCGCAGGCCTGTTCAGTTTTTTCCTTGTATGAGGTGGCTTTGTGCTCAAGAAACAAAGCGGGGAGGAATGTACCTAACGAGCAAAATGGCCCGAGCTGATCATCTAAAGAAGGCAAAATCTTTGTAGACAGATGCTCAAGCGATTCGGAGTAGAAAGAAGTGGGCTTTCTTTTGTTGCAAGACATGGAAGGCGGAAAAGTTCTTGGCTGTTCGCCGCCGTCTTCATCGGTGAAGTTTGATGAGATCAACACTTCATGGACGATGCGGCGCTCTAGGCCTAGGGTCGGCTTTGCAATACGTGTCGGTTAGCCAACACAGTTGATGTGTATATAAAAATGACATTATGTTGGATATGTGTCCATGCGTGAGGATGAACCGACGGTGGATAGCATTTTGCGTGAGAGGCGATAGCTTGCCGAAAAGGAGTAGGGTGCTTGCTACAGAGAAGAGAGCAAGCGTCGAGCTGCAAGCAATCTGATGGACATGGGATGGAAGCTGCGAGCCATCGAATGAGGCGAGGTAGCGAAGGTGGAAGGTGGAAGGGTGCCCAAGCGACGATGCGGCTCCTTGACCGCCAAGACCCCGGAGATTGCCGGCGTCGATCATCACAACTCAAGGAAGCATCGCTCGTGAACTTCGACAACTGCGCCAGCTTCTTCTCTACGGGCCGTACAGTATGCCCCGTGTAGTCGCTCGTCATCTTCCCGTCGCTTTCGTATAGACTGTAAATCCTTGTTCACACTAGCGCGTATACAGCTCCACCGCTTCCGCCAGCCACCGTCGCGCGCATTCGATGGGTATCTGCTCGTCATGCCTGGGAGGGCGCAGGACTTCTGAGTCTGATGTAGGTCCTCTTAGATAGTATATATCGTAATTTAACAGTACTGACACCCTTCTACAGAACTCGGACGCCTCGCACCTACTCGGAGACCAGTACCAGCCCAACTATGGAACAGCCAGCAGCACCCACAACGCGCCCCAGCCAGACCCAGAGGAGCTTCGACGCCAGCGAGAGAACCTGGAGCGTATTTGCGCGGAGACGAACGAGTGAGTGCCGCCTTCCTCATCTTCGAGCGTACCTTCCCACGAAGTCGCTCGCACCTTCCCTTAAAGAGACCCGCACCTTCCGAGTTACGGGCCACAGAGTCCTCTGAACGTTCTACAAATCTGCAGTAGGACATGGCTCTGATCACATACAGGCAACTAATCCCCGTCTCCCAACCGAGCGCCCTCCCCGAAGTCACCGAACAACCCTCCAAGAACGACGAATACGCACATCTCTTCAACGAGCGCTTCAAGTCGATACGAAGCCAGCGCCCATCCTCAGCCGGCAACGACGATGACGACGAGACGACATGGCTCGAGAACGCCATGGGCAACCAGGGCGAGGACGAGCTGGAGCAGATTAAGCCAGCCAAAGGGAAGCTGACGATTCAGTTCGGTCAGCGGTAGACACCTACACCGAGAGCTTCGAGGATGGCGATATCCTTCGACCCTGTACGGGTTCTCTAGCTGAGGCTATACGTACTTTTTCATTGTTTGTCGCGTTCTGCATTGCATCAGCGCCATTACGGATACCCATAATCTTTTCCTTTGGTTATTCCTACGCCTCGAAACGAGGTCGTTTACGTACGTCTTCAAGTAGCATAATCATGTCTGCATCGAACGTCTTCTCGTCTCCTTTCGTTCATGTCTTTCAAGAGTCGGTCCGGCAATGCCATTATACGAGGCACGACCTTCTTCATTACTGATTTGATATAATTGGCTTCTCGATACAAGCTCCTACGACAGTACTTCGCTATCCTAGGCGAATGCCAAGCTGGTCAGACGAAGCCAACCGATGCTGACTCGCTACCCATGTGAATGGACTATTGAAAGTCCCGACAACTCTGTCTATCGCTGAAGGTCTATCAATGCAAGAAGGAGACCAAGGTAATCATCGCTCAGGCCAATGCAACACCATCACCGCCATCACCTACCCTAGACAGCCTTAAACAGCAAGTCAGGAGGACCAGTCGCAGGCTTCTCGTCACTCACACCCAACTCCGCCAGCATACTGCCAGCGCGCTCATCCATCAACTTGGCCAACTCCTCCCGAAACTTCTCGTCGATGAAGTCAAGACGCAACTTCAAGCCCGGTTGCACCATGCGCTGCTTCTCCGGGTCGAGCTTCTTGAACGTCTTCTTGCCCCAGACCAAAGCGGCGCTCTCCATCGCGTTGAAGAGGGCTTTGTTGTCGTCTCCGTCCATGGTCTCGGCATTGAGGTACTTGGTAGCCATCTGCTCGACGAAAGCGCCAACGGTGCATTCGTTAGCAGCCTGGTCAGCCTCGTTCTTCGTTGTGTCAGCTTTCTCGTCGTCGATCACAGCTCTATACTCGTTACTTACACTCTGCTCAGCCAAGGAGGCCACGGTCTCTTCTCCAGTCGTCTCGCCTGTCTGGTCTAATCCCATCTTCTCACGGAGATGCTTCTGGATGTACTTGTACGTCTCGCCCTGTGGCCTCGGTACACCACCTCGCTTGATGATGTCTGGGATCCTTGACGCAGGGTTCGACAGGACAGGGTTCTGGCGACTTAACAGCGGCTCGTCGTATGGTCCGATGGCAGCATCATAGAGGTCTGGATCGCCCTTGTACTCGCCGCCTAGGTAGCCGTTTGACCGACCACCACTGCGTACACTGCCGTCGACCGGGTCCGAGTGCGGGGATGGTGGATCTTGATAGGTAGGAGCGGTGGTTGATCGTCGAGTCGCGCGTGTGGCAGGCGGTGTCCGGGTAGCGGTAGCAAGGGCGCTCTCAGCGAAGGTGAGTTCAGTTTTGCGCTTCTTGCTGGGTGTAGGTGAGTGATCGTCTGGCTCGAAGTCGTCCTCAGAAGATAGCTCGTCGACCTCACTGTCAAGAACGACAGGCTTCTTCCTGATCGAGCGCTTCTTCGCTGACGACTTCTGTGCAGACGCAGTAGTCTCCTTCGGCGCGGACACAACCTCTTCCTCTTCTT
>Ga0265797_10003451_pt1 | contig 25202 bp, 24 predicted proteins | sample P2T30metagenome_FD_192433 | JGI IMG/M metagenome (GOLD analysis project Ga0265797, IMG submission 192433) | Plant litter microbial communities from East Loma Ridge, Irvine, California - P2 T30 | ecosystem: Environmental > Terrestrial > Plant litter > Unclassified | place: USA: California... | reverse complement strand
GGCTCAGTATTCTTTTGCTCCTCGCCCTCCACACTCGACGTCCTTTTTTGCCCAGACATATATACTCCTTGCTTTTGCGCCACTATTTCTGTTTGCAAATCCTAGTAAGTCACCTGCATGCTCGATTGCTTGCTGCTGTTTGCTTGGCGGTGCCCCTTTCACATGCGACAGAAGGTGCCATGCTCGATGAGATATTGTTTCCCAGTCCAGTCTTCAGCCTCAAAGCGCAGTCAGCGCCACGCCATGTGACTAACAAAGAGCAGCCCCCGATACCAACATGAGCAAGCCAAAGTCACCCTACGATTCGCTGCGGAACATACCGTTGTACTACGACCCCTCCGACTCGCACAATTCGGCCCTCGAACTCATACTCGCTCTGCGGCCGGAATGGCGCGACACCAAGGACACAATTGAGTTTGTGAGGTTCACGGATGGAATTACGAACACGGTATGCAACACGCTCGCAGCCACGCGCTGACGACGGCTCCCTTTGCACGCGCACGGCTAAGACCATGATTAGCTTCTGAAGGCGGTGAACAAGCTACCCGGCCTTTCCAAGACAGAGGTAGACGACGATGCAATACTGCTGCGCGCATACGGCAAGGACACCGACGTCCTCATAGATCGCGAGAGTAAGTCGGGAGAGACGGCATTCAACGGATGCAACTAAGCAGCTTTTACAGAGGAGACACGCTCACACTCCCTCCTTGCGCGCCACAACCTCGCACCCGCTCTTTACGCCCGGTTTGATAATGGTCTCCTATACAAGTTCATTCAGGGCACCGTATGTACGCCCGCCGATCTACGTCGGCCAGAGGTATGGCGAGGTGTAGCTCAGAGGCTGGGGGAATGGCATGCCACATTACCTATATCCAGTATTAGCAGCACATGTCCTGCACCCGCACAACTCAGATCACAAGACAACAAGCGTGAGTCTCTGGCCGCCATGGCTACACTCACGCCAGGCAAACCTATTCCGAATGTGTGGACTACTATGCAGAAATGGATCCTTGCGTTGCCGACAAGTAGCACCGCCCAGTTGGAGAGGCGAGACGAGCTGATGCACGAGCTCGAGAGCCTGACTGAGCTTCTAGGTGACACACCTGGCATTGGCGGCTCTAACCCTTTTGTCTTCGCCCATTGCGACCTCCTCTCAGGCAATGTGATCATCGAGCCCTCACCCTCGTCGGCTGCAGCCTCGCGTCGATCAAGCGCTTCCAGCGGCTCCGACGAGCCCGAGACGGCTGCATGTGTGTCCTTTATCGACTACGAGTATGCCACGCCCGCGCCTGCTTCGTTTGACATTGCCAACCACTTTGCCGAGTGGGGCGGTTTCGAGTGCGACTACAGCGCCATGCCCACACGCACCACCCGCCGCGCTTTTCTTCGCGAATACCTCCGCAGCTTCAGCGCCCACCAGAACAGGTCGTACAATGCCTCTGAGCTCGAAGAGCTGTTTGAGCAGGTTGACCGGTTCCGCGGCGTTCCGGGCTTCTACTGGGGCATCTGGGCCCTGATTCAAGCCCAGATTTCGCTCATCGACTTTGACTATGCCAATTATGCAGAGATTCGCCTCGGCGAGTACTTTGCGTGGAAGAAGACGCTCAATGGTGGCAAGGAAGACGTCAATGAGCGCATGATACTACGGGAGAAGGTTTGGGCGCAGGAAGAGTGAAGGGAATTGATGTTATGCATTGTCTACACAATAGGTTTCTTTGTACTGCCTTTGCCGTACTACTGCCCTTGCCGTACTATTTGTACAATGTTCAGAGGAAGAAGCTCAGGAGGGAAAAAAAAAGTAGTGGGTGAAATGGCTGGAGAAGAAGATGCTAGTCAGTCAGTCAGTCAACAAGCACATTCAACATGGATTCCTAAAGGGCGCTGTTTTTCCTCTCTTTTCTTCTTCTTTCTCTTCCTTTCTCATTCCCAGTTGGCTAGAGTACTCAAACCATGTTCCTATCTTCTTCCTCGCTTCCTCCTCTTTACTACCTTTAATATCAGTGCAAAGTTATACCAAATTACATCATACTAGAAAAACGCTTTCTCCGTTGCACTATGCACAAGTCAGACCAGCGTGGTTGCAGGTCGTGATTCTTTTTTTTTCAAACAGCCCTTTTCAATTTCAGGATCAAAGTTGCAACAGTCATTAGCTTTGAACTGGATTAGATGGATATACATTTATACATGTATATACTCGTTGTATCAAGCAGAAAATGGTTGCTTCTAGTGACTTTGCAGCCATTCCATTCTCCTTTCTGCCCCCTTTCTTTTCTTCCTCTCAAGCTGATCAAATACACAATTACGCCTTTTCGTTCCGTATGCACATCTCCCCCTCCCCCCTCCTTACCCACTTCCAAAAGAAAGAGAAATTCGTAAATTTCATCAAGATCTTGATAAATCTAAAATGGACAAGAAAATTCGTTTCGTAGACACCACTACGCCTCAACCGTAAAATCGTTCCCAGGATTCAACCAATCCATATCATTCATGACATTACCGCCAAACCCGGTCGTATAATCAAGCGCCGCATCATCCATGTTGAACGTCTCGCCTACGGCATCAAGGTTGAGCAACTGGTCAAAGTCGTCGAATTCGTTGTTGAGGGGCAGGCTAGAGAAGAGCATCTCGTCGTCCTGGTGGTGATTGATGTTTGCATTGAACGAGTTCTGCGGCAGGTCCAGGGTGCTCCACTTTGTAAAGTTCATGGCCTCTTCAGTGGTATGCGAGTCTGTTGCTGTTGAGGTTGTGATATTCATGGCCGGTGACTCTTGCGAAATCGTGATGCTGGACACGTGTTCATGGTCAGAGTCTGGTGGTGTCGATGCGAGGAAGGTTTCGAGGCGGCGAGCGACTTCTTCATCGGTGACGTTGCGTTGGTTGTGCTGCTTCTCGAGGGCGGACATGCTTGTTGTACCGCTGTCTGGCGGCGGAGTCAGAGTTGTGGGCCGCGTGTTTGTTGTGGTGGTTGCTGCTCCGTGGACAAGATCCAAGCGTCTACCGGCATCTACCAGATCTTCTACTGTAGTCGCAGGCCCGGGCTTGGGCATGGTTGGGTTATGCACTGCCCCTACAGGAGCAACGTGGATGCCTGCTTTGCGGATCGCGGCTTCGAGGAAAGCGACCGAGTAGTCGGCAGCAGCGTACAGGTCGCGCAATTTACCCATGACAGCCATGCATTGACAAAATCCGCGTAGTGATGTGCGACGTGTTTCCTCCTCAGGCGCTTTGATGTCGAGTAGGTGGATGATGATGGCTGGCAGAAGAACGGTAACGCCGGTTGTGGGCAAGTACCGGACAAGACCGCTTGCATCAAGGCGCTGAGCAATGGACGTGATTGCTGAAGCAGCCCGACGAACATTGCGACGCGAAATGTCAAGAAGTTCGGATTCGGCGCCGGCTTTGGCTGGAGTAGCTGCTGATGCCCCTTGGGCATTTGGCAGTACCTGGGGCCGATGTAATGCTGATAGGGTGGTGAAGAAGACCATGTGTAGCAAGGATCTGGAAAGATCAATGGCTGGATGGCCACTGGGCTTGTCGGTGTATTTGGCCTCTTCTGGTAGTTGTGACACCCACTTCTGAAGCTCTTCATCGCAGGTTTTCACCTCACTCGTCTCGGGATCCAGCTTCTTTGGTAGCAACATCATGGTCGTGCGGTCATTCTGGAGACCATGATTGCTGTTTAGGACGCAATACTGCTTGGAAAGCACATGAGAAATGCACAGGCATAACCTAGCCTTCTCAATGCACATGATAGCCAGCTGTCGTTGCGCGTCTACATCTCGGGCTATACGGCAGGTGGCCGGCAAGCACTTGATGGAATCTGGGAGGGGTGCTAACTCAAAGTCGTCGAGGGTCAACATGGGAACGTCAAAGTCCTCGGACTTTATTCTTGTTGGCCGTCGCATGCCAAGCGCAATAAGTCGGTCTCGCATGTAGGTTGACCACCATATTCGCTTCCACAGCTTGACACGCTTGGTGTCAAGATTTGTGTTGTCAGGATTGCGGTGTAGTCCAATAGTGTGGGCAACAGACGTCGCAACGCCCATCCAGTGCCATGTATCTTTTTGGTCATCGGGTGTCTCATAGTAGTAGGTCAGCAGCAAAAGCGCCTGGACAAGCGAAACGCGATCGGACTCGTAATCAAAATCGTAGAGAATCTGACGTCAAGGTTAGCATAAGCTTCACATGCTGCCGACTGTGCAACGCCCATCGATGTCACATGTTGGCATGTGATCGGAGCTTGGGGGTTTCCCGATCGTCGCCCAGTTTCGGGGCCGAGTATAGTATGCCAAGACTGGCGAGGAAAAGAAGGCTAGTCAAACTTACTCTAGTCTTTTGGAAGAAGTCTTTGCGTGCATCTTTCCGGGTAGCATAGCCCGCAGCACGCAAGTGTTCCATGCCAACAAAAGCCGATCCCGCGAACATGACAGCCTGGAACAAGATCAAGCTAACTTTCCCACTGCTTTCATCTCGTTGGTCGACAGCTGTCAGAAAATCGTGGAGGTCAAGCAATGGCATGTACGGATGGACGAATTCGACATAGGCGCGTAGCATTTCGCTGCGGAGACTTCCTCTTGGTACGGTCAGGGCGCCCTTCTTCTCCAGGTACGAGATCTCGTCGGGTCCGATTCTAGAGGGGAGAGGCTTGATGAATGTCGGAAGCTGGCCAGGGGCAGGCTTTTTCGGGAGGGAGCTAAAGAAGGATGCGCTTCGTTCATGGCTCGAGGAGGAAAACGGTAGCATGGGCAGGCTGTTGATCTGCGATGTGATGGAGAGACGGCGGTGCGTGTCCGAGATGTTGGGGACAGAGTTGATGCGGTGGCCATGGCTTTGGTCTGTAGTGCGATTAGGGCCGTGTTGGCAAGACATGCCCATGGCTGGTCCAACTTACAGATGGAGTGCGGAACATGCTCGTCTCGCCTTGATTCTGCCTCATGTGACGCTCGCGACGAGGCTGACTGCAGTGTTTGGGCACCGTCTAGTGAGTCACGCGATGCGATTTTGCGTGTGGCAGTGGTTGTTGAGCTCGCGTGTTCGGAAGCTTGATCGTCGTCTTTGCTCCATTTCCTGCTGCAGTCAGCGATCCGTTGACCCGCAAGAGGCGTTGGGTGGGTGTGGAGTAGGCGCATCGGCGGCGATTGGTTGGAATGCTGAGCGGGATTTGTGACAGACAGGCCACAAGTGGCTAGTTCACAACTGCCGAACCTCGGCCGACTCTAGATGACGACGGCATATGCAAAATCGCTGATCAAACAACAGTGCAGTTTGCGTGTGGAGACGACGCCGGACTTTGTACGGGAATGGGGAACTGACTTTTTGCGTCTGCTCTCCGACACAATGCATTCCACCTCGTCCAGTCTACAATTTGTGCAGGGCGCACCATGCTCTGTGACATTGCAACGGACTTTGCGCGCCCGACAGCATTGACACGCTTTCGATGCCCTCCTCTTTACTGAGCGTCCGGTTGCGTGTCCATCGAGGCCGGCCTGGGTGGCCTTTCGTTTCGGTGCTTGGAATTCATTGTGGTGATCGGACGGGGAGGCAGAGTAATCAGACATGGCTGTGAGGTCTGGTCGACCTTTTCTTTTTCTTTTTCTTTTTCTTTTGTATTGTTATGATTTTTTTCGATTTGCAGCAAGATGCAATCCGGGTAGCGGCGAGGATTCCTATCACGCACGAGGGGGTCTGGGGCAGGCTCAGACTATAAACTGCGCACTTGGGAAGAGTGGATTGCATGGCAGGGCTAATTTGTGTGCTCGGACACGCTTCGCCTGGTTTGGTTTTAACGCTCATGACGCCGCGTCGCCGCCTCGGTCCCCACTGGGGATCGTTGGTGAGTACCCCAGTCCCCCCCAGATGCGGGTGGTCGGCGCTATGCCTTGGCAACTAAAGACGCCGGTGTTTCTCGGGTGCCATCGGGGCAAAGACCGCTCTTGGGGGAACAAAGGGCGTTTGGGCATTGTCAGCTGGTAGGCCCACGCTGATGGCCACGAGGACGGCATGTGGTAACCCAGCGCCGACTCTAGGCTTGCTGCAGGAGTGTCGCAGGGCAGCCAGCAAAACTCGGGCCCCATGCATCAGCAAGTCTTGTCGGGTCCGCGACAACCCTCCAGCTCACAATAGAGTGCCCATACGAGCGGACATGGGATCATGGCTGTAGTGTGACGGAAATGAAGGCCCTAGGCGCGGCGCGATTGGTGTCGACGGGCGGACGGCCATGACCAAGCCAGACAGCTCTGGATCCCATAGCCGACGTGCTAGCCGTCTCGGGTATACGTGAGGACACATAGGCGTCTAAAGCTTTTTTTCTTTGCGCCTTTTTGCCAACTGCTCGGAGGGGTCCATTCCCCCGATGCATGCCTCCATAAATCCTGCACCGCTGCTCTTAGCGGGCACGGTGAATGCCGCTGATGGAGAGGTTGACCGGGTCCACTAAATCAGCCTGTGCCCGTGGCCATCGACGACGACGACAACAACGACAACGACGTGACGGCGAGGAGGCGCAGAGAGCGCTGGTTGACAGGTTGCATGCTGGGAGAATGGCTACTTGATGCCGTTGCATGGTGCCGGCCACATGGCGCAGGGCCAAGACGATGAGGGGGAGGAGAACGAGTGGAGTGGAAGCTACCGGCTCGCTACATACGGACGGTACAGTTATTGCAGCTACCAGATTTGCGGGGAACGCTTTCCCCTCTCGGTGAAGGCTCGGACGACGGCCTTGTCGATGCCTGTCGATGCACTGCCCCTGATGCAACTCCCGTCCAACCCTCTTTTCTCCTTCTTTGTCTTGTTCGTCTTGTTCGTCTTCTTGGTTGCGTGGTGCCTAGCCCGCGCCCCGTTACCCGTCACTGGGGTGCAGGAGACCTTGCTTACCAAGACTTCCTCTGGCTTCCCCCCCCAAGTGTGTTTCAGACCCGACCCGCTCTTCTCAGCCTCCGGTCTGCACGGCTGCCGCTTCTCAACAGCTAATTTGGCCCATCTATGCGCACATGCTGATCTGCAGGCTGAATGCCGGTGCAGTCCCGCCAGGTGGCTGAGCCTCAGCGTCACCTGCGAGCACCGACTGTGGCATTGTGACTGTGGCAGGGCTGGGCCCAATGACTCGCTTATTATAGTGAGTCGTGTCGGTGAGACGGGCAGTCTGCGGTCTGGACAAAACGCATGCGCAAGCTGGCCGGGGTAGGCTGGCCGGCATTGGCGTTCGGATCGGACATGTACATACGTGCGTATGACTTGATCCGACTACAACCACACAACGCATCAAGCTACCAAGGCATTTGCCCAATTCAAACTTTGTCCATTGCGAAGTCGAACCAGCAGAGCCCAGCAGGCGCCAGCACACCTCCTCTGCCAACATGCTGCATCAGTGCTTTGCACACGTCTACTTGTGTCTTGGGCGTCGACAACCGGATTTGTTATCCGCTCATTCCCGGAATCCACCTGCTCAACCCAACTATGGCGCAAATCTCGACACCCAATCGAGCCTGTGTGCAACACGCCAAGACTCTTGTATGGTCTGATGACCACGACTCGAAATTCCTGAATTCCTCCACATGGCCCGAGTCGGGTCTCTTCGCTACAGCCTCGATGTCCCCTTTGGCCTCTCCATGGCCTTGGTTTTGCTATTGAAATTCTTCACCAACTGTCGAATTCCAAGATCCAGCATCACGTCTTCAGATCCACCAGGTATCCGCATACCTGGAACCTCGTGGTAGATTCCTGTAGTGTGTGGTCAGCCACGCTCCACGACAGTCCGCAGACCGGCGCACTTACTCTCTACCAACTCTCCCTGTCCACTCTTGGTGTATCCATTACCACCAAACAACAGCTGCGCCGTTTGTGCGCACTCGTTTAGCACAATCCCACTTTGCGCCTTCACCATGGCCGTCAGACCGCCCAACTCAATGTCTGCTGCCGCCTTGGGCAGATGTACCATCTGGTATACAAATTGCTCCACCCACGCCCACTGCGACTCTAGCAGAGCCCCGGCCTTGGCAAGCCGGTGCCGCACCACAGGCTGGTCAACAAGCGGCTTCCCAAAGGCTTCCCGTTTGAGCACGTATTCCACTGCCGCTGACAAGGCCACACGGGCTTGACGTGTTGCGCCAATGGCAATCGACAGCCGTTCGTGGTTGAAGTTTGTCATGCTGTTTGGAGGTTGGTCAGCCGTCCAAATGCTAAGAGCCTAGCATCGCCCTTACATGTACTTCATGCCCATTCCTTCTTGCCCGATAAGGTTTTCCACCGGCACTTTGACATCGTCAAGCTCGATGAAGGTCGTGCCTGCGCTGACCTGACCACCAACTTTGAGCCGTCGCATGCTAACGCCTGGGTATCCCTTCAGAGGTACGACCACCATCGATAAGCCAGTCGGCCCGGGACCGCTAGTTCTCACAGCCATGGTAGCATAGTCTGACCAGATTCCGTTTGTGATCCACTTCTTACTGCCATTTATAACATAGTATTTTCCATCAGGTGTCTTCTCAGCCGTCGTCGTAATATTGGCAACATCTGATCCAGCTTCGGGCTCGGTGATGGCGATGCAAATCCGCTTCTTGCAGGTAAGGAGCTCGGGGAGGAAGCGCTCCTGTAACTGCTTGTCGCCATACTTGATGATTGGCGGTAGGCCAAACGACACGCCGGTCGTAAGGGAACCTGGCGGTCCTGCGAGACCACTCCGTGCCATCTCATCGGCATAGATCATTGTGTGAATGTAGTCCCATTCCTCGACCTTCACCACGCCAAGGATATCGTGAATGCCCAGCCTCTTCAGCCATTCCACTGGCAAAGGCGCTGGAAGTGTGGGAACCAACATGTTTGCTTTTGCAAACGTGTCCCAGACATGGCCAGGCACCGTCTCAATCTTGTCCCATTCGAGTGCTTTCTCTAGCAGATGCTTGTCCACGAATTCGCGACATGCTTTCTGCCATTTCAGATGTGTCTCCTTGTAGTACGGGGATGGAAGGCCGACAATGTAAGGCGGTTCGGAGAAGGGAAGGTACGCTGTGGCGGACATGGTGGCAGTTGGTCAGATCCAAGAATCAAAAGAGAGATTGATTGCATAGTCGAGAGAGACTGTTTCCACCGCCCAACTACATGGTGCTTTTATCCTCGGTATAGGAGTGGAGACAGGAAGAGGCGCGGAGTCGCGGAGAGTCGGGGTGTGGGGTAGCTTCAGGTACCAGCCGAGGTTCGCCAGGTTTCACGTGCTATACCATTTTCAGGGTCCATGTCTTCTGCAGCATGCTACCATATACCCATGCAACAACTGCCAATTTAGCGTGTTTTTGGTTTTTGGTGTGTGCATAATGTGAGTGAGTACTGCTCACACTGTGTTGGCGCGCGACATTTGGCCTTGCCCAGAGCCACGTCGCAACCGGCGATTTATCTGGGAGATCGACAAGGATGCTTCCTAGACCAGGTTCACGGTACCTGGGTGGCTCCTCGTAAATTCGGCACTCACACCACGTCCAAACACGTCCTCCAAATTCCGTCGTTAGTTCATCCTTTACAGCTTTTCTAAGCCTAGCCTGTGCAAATACGCCCAATATGCGTAGCCTCGAAATCAAGTCCAGTGTGCGAAGATATAAAGGTGACATTTAATCCTCGTCTGGTGGCATCCCGTGTGCTGCCGAGTCACCGCTAACGTACAAAAAGAGGACACCGACTATCTAGCCTCATGGCTGCTCCAAAAGGCTACAGGGTGCGGGTTTCAGACAACCCTCAAGCCCGACCGACAAGTCTCATTGTCCGACTCAAGCATATCGTCTGGCGCGTCTACATTGCAACATGGCCAGCCAGCCGCCAAGTACCTCCTCGAGACGTACGAATTCGAACCAATGGCTGAGATGGTTTCGAAAAATGCATCAAAGATAGACTTTCCATCAAGTGTGGAGACTGTCTTTGATCGTGTCATCAGCGGCCGTAGGGAGGTCAACAAGAAACACGCCGAGCTTCCGAGACAGAGGCGAAATCTTGAAAAAGACAATACACACGAATATTTCATATCTGTCATAGAAAGGTCTTATGAAAAGCTGAAGCCTTACGTCACTTTGAAAGGCCGTCAAGGAAAGGAAAACCCTACTGCTCCTGGAGACCGTGGACCCAGCAACGTCGCCATGGAGAACAGGTTCGCTGGACTCAACGTTCACGAATCTCCGGAGTTAGCCGAGACGAAATCAACTGAGGCTACCGATGATGTGGATGAATTACCGGAGGTTCCGCCTGTCCAAGTGGGCATGGAGGAGGCGGAGATTGAGGATGAGTTTCATTTCCAGATCCTTATGCTCCTCGACGAGCTACACAACATCCTACAGATTGTGGTCAAGCTATGGGGAGCTTATAGGGATGGAAAAATTGACGTGGTGGTGCCCTCACTCCTTACCAACATAGCGATTGACATGGTGCGACAAGCGGAAGCTGATTTTGACGAATTGGTTATTCGCCCGAAGAAATACCCAGCGTCGATATATCCGGTCTGGACATTACCAGCGCTGGCGTACCATTGCCAGTCAGAAGAGTTTGACAAGAATCCACTAGAGGAGATGGTCAAGCCTGATATGGTCCGTCATCATGGTATACTCGAGAGAGAAAGCATCGAAGGACCGCCAGGCACAGAGGAGATCTTTTTCCATTCCGTCTTCTGTGGTATCAGGTTCCACCTCAATCTTCTTCTTACATCTACTCCTAGGAGTATACACGAGCTTAGTATTGCAAAAATAAAGGCACACCATCCGTCGTGGCCGAGGAACATGTTCCGCACCATTGAGCTCATGCGTCAATATCAAGCTGCGCTTACAACTTGGGAAGGCCTCTCAGTTTGTAGGCACGATGAGATCAGCTTGGGTGTCAAGCATATGATTGACAACCCCCACGAAATTCCCTTTTGGGCAACTTTTGGCATCCAGCTGCTTCTCGAGATTCGAACTATACTGGGTCCCAAACAGAGTCAGCCATTCGAAGATGTTCAGAAAGAGGTCAGAATATGGAAAGAACGATTTGACGGCAGCAAAGGGGAAGATGGACGGTACGTGGCGGATACGAAACAACGACACGAGATTGTTACATTGATCCACGAACATCTTGCATCAGCAGTAGAGTATAGTAACAGCGATACGACCACTGCCGGATCTTTGGCCCCACTCAAACAAGAAGAATTATATTTCTTGAGGCGTCATCCTGTCCGTTGTGGACTTATGAAACACAATCTTTATTCTCGCGTCCTCGAACTACGCTTCCAAGGATCACAGGACCAAATAAAGCAGATGACCTGGCTCGCCCATCTCTACATCGCGGGCAGGCTGATCCAGCCCGATCTGCCTCGTTGGCCAGATATGGAATTTGCGATCCATAGACAGGGCGTGGCCTATTTATTCGATGCACAGGGCTTACCCACAACCTTGACTCAGTGCAAATCAAAGCTGAAAAAGGCCAATGGGTGCGTCTCAATCAACACCACCAAAGAGAGATATAGACCAGGCCGTGCACGCTTCTTCAAGAACCCACGTCTCTTGAGCGATGTCCGGGTTAGTCAAACGGAAAATGACAATTTGGAAAGCATCTACCACGTCCTACGTCGCTTTGTATGCGACTCGGTCAACCAGGCGAAGCTCTACGACCAGTACAACACCTCCCCGGAGATTGCCCAGACCAGTCCGCCATTTCAACTCCAGAACGAACCTCGGTTTTCTGCTCTACTAAGAGATCTCGGAAACTACTGGCTCCGCGGCGACCTAATCGATCTCTACTTTGACTGGCCTCGTTTCACGCGCACCTGTTGTGAAGAGCTCATCCCGAGCATACGCTGCCTGTTGATCAACAACGAGATCAGCTGCCCGTTCAACAATCCCGACACCGACTTCTACGAGCTCGCACTCTGGATCATCGACCAGGCAGTTGTATCCGAAACACATGAACGCGGCACATTCAAGTCACGCGAGTGGCCCGAAGTATCCAAACCCCAAACCTCAAGCAGGACGAGGCATCTCCGTAACGTCAACGCGCTCATTGAGAAGTGTGCTTGTAAGAGCGTCCTCGTCAAGTCTGGCGAGTTCAACACCTGGCAAGGTGAAGGCGGATTGGTCAAACTTCTCGGCAAGATTGGGCCGATGAAGATGGTGTTTGATTATGATGGACAGTGGAATGCAAATAGGTTATATGAGGGCTGGAGTGAAGAGCAAAAGGCAAAGAGTAACTTCTGGAGGGCTATGAACAGGTAGTGCTGTTTGATGGGGTTTGCTTGCTTGCGTTTATACTAGTCTGGCGTTTTTTTTGAGGGGAAGGGGGGGGTGTTTCGTCCATGGATCTCTTCTTCTCCCTACTTAGTTTATTTAGCCCTATAAAATTATTCTCTTCTACTAATACCGCGCTACTGAGAAGGCAAAAAACCTCCCCCCTCTCAACTTCTACTGACCAGTCCCATTATAACGGGGATAGGAGGATGTGTTTTTTTTCTTCTCACGTGCTGCTCATGAAGCACAATCCACAATCTGTTTTACTGAAGAATCTCCGCGAGTAGAGTATAGAGTCTGCTATGTAGATAATGTAGATGCGAGTGGAAGTTGTGAAGAATACAAACCGCTTCGCACATTCTTTGAGCTCTGTACACCGATTGTGGTGAGCGCGTGTCAAATCTTTCATCATGGCACTACTCCATGTTCGACACGCTAGTTCAGAGAGTCGCCGCCAGTCCATTGGAGCACACGCAAGTGATGTGAAGCTTATACAACGACATGGGCATCATCAAGTCAAAAGGCCCAAACAGGTAACAAGCCTCTACCCGGCAAACAGAAAAGCAAGCTATATATAGCACGACTAGCATGTCGAAAGCCTGCACGCAATCAAGGTGATCAGATTTTTTTTCATTTTATTTTTGCAGCCATGATATCGCAGGATTATTGTACACAGGGTAAAGCAAAACGCCATGGTACTAGAGCAACTGAGGAGTTGAATAGATGAGAAACGAAACCACCTTATTATTTACCTATGGTTTGCCTGGTAAACAACTGCTCGGGTCCGATTACCATCGCTCGCTTCCTTCGAGAGGGGTGAACGCGGGAAGACCTCTAATCTTCTTCAATTTCACCTTCCTCGCTCCCACTGCGGAGGGCGCGGTCTTCTTCTTCCTTCTTCACTGTCGGCTCGGGAATGGGGGTCTTAGACTTACCCTCGGCGCGAGGGGAGTATCGAGCACGCTGCAAGGTTAGAGTAATTCCCCAGTAAAGAGAGTTGAGAAGTCCTGGGAAAGAGATCTCCGTACCTTGGTGTCACGATCACGTCTAGTAGAACTCTCATCGCTTTCCCGACGGCGTCGGGCAGACGAAGTGCGACCACCGCTGTCGCCGTAATCCAGTAGACTAACGGTTGCTTCGCGAGGATCGGCTCTACTGACGTAAGATCGCTCGCGCTCCACTTCACGCTCGCGACGCTCACGTCCGTAGTGATCACCACCGGGACTGCGGCGAGAGCGCTCATAGCGATCATCATCTCGGCGCTCACGACGAGGAGCCGGAGACAAGCCTGTACCGTCACTGTTTCTGTAGCGAGCCTCTCTATCTTGCACTGCTCTACGGCGCTCTGCGGCGTACGGGTCATGTTCAGGTGAGCGGGTACGGGTACGATGGCGTCGATGGGAATCTGCATGTCCGTTGCGATACTCACGGTCTCGGTCGCGCCTGTCCCTATCACGATCGCGATCGTCGCGCCTGCTACGGTCCCGACGATCACTCTCCTTCTCCTTCATGCGGGATATGAACTTATCGAATGCCGACTCGCGAAGGGTATCTGACTTCAGTGCGCGGTACTCGTCTGTTTTCTCAACGCGGGGACGTACCACTTCCCAGGTGTCTGAAAGCGACACTGGTGGATCAAGATGCTTGATCACAGAGCGGAGCTTGTCTACAGCGTAGCGCTCATTCGACTCCTCGTCTCGACGTTCCTCTTCTTCGCGCTTCTTTACTTTGGAGAGTACGTAGTTGTAGATACTGTGCATGGACTGTTCGTCAATATCAGCGGTGCGAACATCTTTTCGCATAACACTTAGGAAATCTTCCACAGGGGTAGCTGTTGTAACTTCAAAGCGTTCGTGCTAATAACACAGTTAACCAAGGCCGACAAATGGGTATGTGAGTAGACCTACCTCGAGCACGTCCAGCGCCCGTCGGCGCAGAGAACGGAACTTGCCCTCTTCTACTTCCAAAGCATCCCTGAACAGATCAAGCGGCGAGGATCCACCTTGTCCAAGCATGGACGTGTAGCGGGGATCATCTTGAATCACGGTGTGAATGTCCTTCCACTTGGTACCAGCACGTAGTACGCCGTCCTTGGTCAACTGCTCAAGCAGTTCTAGGAACCCGTCACGGTTTTTGCGTTCTATGCGACGTTTGATACGCCGGTCGGCTTGGACTCGGTCGTTGTGTTCGCGCTGAAGATGCCTGATGTGCGTCTCAAACTGGTTCAGGACATCCATGCGAGTCAAGGCTTGGAATTTCTCGCTCTTGAACTCGTCATTGCGCTCCAACTGTTCCTCGGCCGACTGCCAGCGAGTGAATGGCTCCAGGTCCAGGCTCTGGAGCAGACCCAAGACTTGTTCTAACGCGGATCGCCTGCTTTGTGCTTCTTCTTCTTCATGCGCCTTCTTGCATGATGCTATGTACTCTTCAAACAGAGCTCTTCGTTCGGTGTCGTCCTTTGCAGACCGGAAGATGGTTTCTTGGTCGATGATCGGCAATGCCGTCTTCCAGCGGGTATAGTACTTGATCTCGGGGTGCGAGCGCAACATGGCAGTGAAGTCGGAGCGCAGCTTGGCCTGGCGTTCCTGCTCTTTCTGCTTCTCCTGAGCGCGCAAGTCTTCACAGTACTTCTTGAAAGCCTCTTCGCGCTTCTCTGGCTCGGGAATGGCACGCCAGTTGGGATCATGGATGCCGGCGCGCACAGCTTGCCGCCAGGTCCAGTCAGGCTGCACCTTCATCTGCTTGAGCACTTTCATGAAGGCCGCCTCGGCCTCCTGCGGACTGGAGAACTGAAGCTCAGTGCCTACTGTAAAGCTAATGTTGGGCCGATCGCCACCAAAGCCAGCTTCGCGATCGCGCTCACGGTCATCGCGGCGGTCGTGTCGGTCGGGTCGGTACTCGTCGCGTTCGGGACGCCTGTTCTCGTAGGGAGCCACGTTCGAAGGAGGCCCTGCTGCCCACCCAGACGGGCCGGCAGGAGGGTGCCGCGGTGGTGGCTGGTTCTGCCTAGCCTGGTCGATTTTCTGCTGGACAACGTCGGGTATAGTCCACGTCGTCTCATTTGTGCCAATCCGTGCAAAGTACCGTTTACCATCTGCCACGTGAGCTGTCCAGCCGGAGCCGGGAAGTGCGCGCTATATCATGTGAGCTTTGCGTTGCTGAATGAAGAAAAGGGCAATGAAAATAGCTTACCTCTACATCGTCCTTGAGCTCGTCTGGCTTGTCCCACGTGGTCGTTTTCGTAATGGTGTTGTAGTAATACTCTCTGCCTTCTGCGTTTGTTACAGCCGTCCACACGGGACCTGGTGGCGGTACCATTGGAGGCGGGTAGCCATTCATTGCGCTGGTTGTCGAAAGTTGCGCGATGATTGCAGGTGTTTGTCGGGCGCGAACCTTTGTGAGAATGAATTCGACGCACCGACGCTAAGGACTAGCGCCAAATGGGATGTTAGCTCAGGCACCGGTTTCACGTGCCCTTCCCGCCATCTACGTCGACCTACCTTGGGCCAGTCATGACTACAGAGGTTGCCGAAGCGCTGCCGCGCGGAAGCTCCGAATTTGTTGAGAGCTCGGTGTTGGAAGCTGTCGTTCCTGCAAGTTCGGAGGTCGACATCAAGAACGACATCGAATCTTGGGCTGGGGCAACAGATGAGAGTGGCTCCATATTGCCATTCCTGTCACAGCGAAATGTACTTCTGCTTGGTATGTGTTCAGCAAGCCACATGTGCCTGCATGTCTCTTACTCATGCATAGGCCTTTAGATGAACTACTAGCTGTATATATCGTTTTCCGAACACCACTCCTAGAGGACGCCACCCTGAAGTCGTACCTCGCAAGACTCGTCGTCAATGTGGAAGCTTTTGCATTCAGCACTACTCCTCTTCCCGAAAATGACCCCAAAGCAGGGCCTCTGAAAGAACTTCTCTATTCTGGTACCATCAAGCATACAGATGAGCCTACTATTGTCAACCACGGGGAAGGAGATGCTGCTCATACTTATGTCATCTGGAAGGTAGATATCTTTATAGGTGAGTTGTGCATATATTCAAAGTATCAGCGGTATCTTAACTCGGATTAGCTCGTCCTCAGGGCAGGTTCCACAAACCTGCGGTATACTTCCAACCTACGGCATCCTTCAAGCCCGCGGAAAGGCCTAAACAAGAGACGATAGAAGACGAGTATCTCCCCAGCCGAACCCCAACGCCGTTGAATCTACTTCAAGCATTTGAGCATGATCCCGCCCTTATTGGTATCCATCCACGCCTTTCAGCAATGCGGATCAGCAAAGTCACGCCAAGCGCTCCTGTCGCCAGAGAAATGGTTCGCCCCATTCGGCACGGGCAAAAGCCTCTGTATCGTGTACTGCCACCGTTGATCTGGAGAATGAGATATTCAAAAATCCAGACATCATTAAGTGATCTCTCTTTGATGACATCTTTGGATTTGGAAGTCGCTCAATACGCTACATACGATGTGAGGATTAAGAAAGTTCGCTTGAGTCTACATGGTGGCAAGGTCAAAGAGTTGAGCCACGACCAGGACACGACGATAAGCCACAAACCCGGTGACCAACTGACATATCTGTACAAAATTAGCCCCGATCTTCGTCCTGACGGGACGCCTGCACTCGGGAGCAAGGGCCACTATTTAACGCTGAACGTCGAGGCTAATGTTACAATGAGTAGCAATTGCCGGCCAGACATTGCGATTGAATGGAAAACACCTGTCGACTTTGCACACGAACAGTCGTCTAGTTTGGTCAAGGCTATTCATCGACCGAGGAGCTCAACAATTCAAAGCGTAAACGCACCCAATCCAGATGCTCTTCCAGCTCAAGAGACACCAGATCAGTCTGGGCAGGCCAGTTCGAGCAACGACGTGGTCAACATCACCCTCACAGTATCTGGACTGCCTACTGTTCGGGTTGGCGACATCTTCACGTGGGATGTATTCATAGTCAACCGATCCGACAAAATGCGAAGGTTGGCAATCTTGGTTGTCGTGAAAAGACCAAGAGATTTGGAGCGGCACAAATCACATCCATCGACGTCGTCTGCAGGCGGTCCGAGGGTAGGTAAAAAAGAGCTACTCGCGACGGCTGTGATTGACGAGAACGTCGTGTATGCAAAGCAGAAGAACGCAAGGACGGAGACGGCGGATCTGATCTGCTTGACGACTGATATTCGCATGGGGTAAGTGGGGATTGCTTGACTATGAAGTGCGGTGCTAACCGTATGCAGGCAACTTTCACCTGGCTCGTGCTACACGGCTGATCTCAAGTTCCTCCCGCTTACTGCTGGCGTCTTGTCTGTGGAGTCCATACGAGTCGTGGACTTGGTCAGTAATGAGGCTGTAGACATTCGTGATTTACCCAGCATTGTTGCCGTAGCACCATAGGCTGTAATACTATTGGCCTGTTCTCTTACTAGCAGCGTGTGTTTGCATCAGAGCCTCTGTTGGAATCCACTAGAATTCGCTCGTGACATGTAGGCATGTCGCACACAAAGGTCGGAGATGCTTGTGTCGAAGACGCGGAGATGTCAAATGGCACGAGCCCACAGGCGCTGGCAACTAGGTTGATGTGCGAAACTCGTCATCGGGTCCGGCCTGTGAAACTCTCCGCCACTCGCACCAAGACCTACTCCGCACATCTACCCCAAGTTGCGACTGCTGCACTGTACAGACTGCTCTTTCAACGATACTAACACAGCTGGCTCTTTGCTTGCCTTGATGCGCTTAATAGCCGACAGATAACAGATAGGACCACTTATAGCCGCACACGGACCTCGCGCCTACGTTTCGGCAACGTCATCGGGGCCTCCAGCAACGCTACACCCAGAGCTTTTCACAGGACCCATACCTGGCCGACATGAACAGCACCAGACACAGATTGCTTTACCAGCTAAACAGCCGCTGGATCTACGGAAAGATCGTGAGCAACCTCAGCTACGCCATCCCGATTGTCGACTAATACCCATCAGCCGCTCTTGCATTCGATAGTATTTCTCTTGCAAATGGCTGCTGTGAGTTTACTCACGCGCAAGTACAACCAGTACTATGCGGCACGACCCGTTCTGACCACGATGATTACCAACGCTGTATGTGCCTGCCCCTTTCTACTACGAAGCCTACACGCGCATTGTCAACCGTGTGTCGCGCGCAGCCTCGGCATCACACCTCGCGATACATGTTGCGCCCATGCCGAAGATCCACACAAACACTACGTGAGAGGGGATGCTAACACTAGTCATAGGTGCTGGGTGGTATAGCAGATACAGTAGCCCAGACACTGACGGCTGTGCGGGAGCGCGCAGTTCGCAAGAAGGGTGGTCCAGCAAAGGATGACTTCCTGGCGATTGAGATCCACGAGCTTGACAGGCGAAACCCCCTCAATGAGAACGATCTGATTCCCGACTCGAAGAAACTCCCACCGCCTTTCGATTTTGAGCGCACCACGAGGTTCATGTCCTACGGTTTCCTCATGTCGCCGATTCAGCACAGGTGGTTCCGATTTCTCTCGTCGACCTTCCCGGTTACAAAAACTGCTACATGGCTGCCAGCATTGAAGCGCGTGGCTTTTGACCAGTTTCTGTTTGCTCCAGCTGGTTTGGCTGCCTTCTTCACCTTCATGACAGTTGCTGAGGGAGGTGGCAAGCGTGCTGTGCAACGCAAGTTCCAGGACGTCTATGTGCCTGCGCTCAAGGCCAATTACATGGTATGGCCGGCGGTCCAGATCATCAATTTCAGGATCATGCCCATTCAATACCAGATCGTAAGTTTCGTGACTCTTGTTTCCTTGAAGATGTTAACCCTGCAACAGCCTTTCGTGTCGACCGTAGGTATTGCTTGGACAGCCTATCTGTCCTTGACGAACTCGTCCGATGAAGCCTAAGCTTCTCAAGCTACGCAAACGAATTCCCTTGCACAAGTGTCCCGGGTACGATAAGTTGGGCTGTGAGAACATCGGTTGATTCCCCCTTGAGCTTCATGCGTGTTTGCATACTGGGTTTGGCATTTTCGTGGCGTCAGGTCAGTCGGCTTTAGATTCGGGCTTGTTGTGGATGTACAGTATCCGATTTGGTTAAATCAAACTGATAATTCATGTCAATCCTCCTTCCTGTCCCAGGTTCTGTAATGGACGTCTGTGCTCAATCTGCAATCCGGTGAGGGAATGCTGCCAGAGAGAAACTCGCCGGGATGTTTGGTACGCCCCCGTCCCCTAGCTCCCATACTCTGATCCCAAGTCACTCCCGGCCGCGGGAACTTGAGGGACAGGGGGCTTGCCCGCGCACCTGGAGAGGCACCTGAACAGTAAAAGAATTCTGTGTCTGCTAATCAGCTCTTAGCCTGCGCGGTTTTATGTGGTTCAGTATCCGAGTAAGGTTTGAGTAGCTTTGCATGTAGAGGAACCTGTGGACTGATTGCCCCGCTGCACCCCACCAAGCCTGCCCTGAAGCTCAACAACAAACACTAAAACATCGTCCGCACTTCATCTTCTCACCTCAAACCCTTCAATGTAAGTCTTCACTCCGCATGTGTAGTTGATACGTCACTTGAAGAATAGCTCCGCTGATCTCGACCACCACAGTACCCATCACACGCTACATCATGTCTCTCTCCAACAAGCTGTCGATTGCCGACGTCGATCTCAAGGGCAAGCGCGTCCTCATCCGCGTGAGTAAAGCTCCCATGTATATGATTTACGTGGATTGCATGTCTGACATAAAATAACCAGGTCGACTTCAACGTCCCTCTAGACTCGGACAAGAAGATCACCAACAACCAGCGCATTGTCGGCGCCCTTCCCACAATCAAGCACGCCATTGAGAATGGAGCCAAGACCGTCATCCTCATGTCACATCTTGGCCGCCCAGACGGAAAGCCCAACGCCAAATACAGTCTCAAGCCGGTTGTACCTGAACTAGAGAAGCTACTTGGCAAGAGCGTAACCTTCACAGATGACTGTGTGGGCAAGTCGGTCGAGGACACCGTCAATGGCGCTAGCAATGGCCAGGTCATCCTACTGGAGAACCTACGCTTTCATGCTGAAGAGGAGGGTAGCTTCAAGGATGATGAGGGCAAGAAGCAGAAGGTGGACAAGAGCAAGGTTGAGGAGTTTAGGAAGGGCTTGACGGCCCTAGGTGACGTCTACATCAGTGAGTGGCCTCGCAAGTTGATCAATAATGCGCTATACTGATCAATTACAGACGATGCTTTCGGTACCGCCCACCGCGCACATAGCTCCATGGTCGGAGTAGATCTTCCACAAAAGGCCTCTGGCTTCCTCGTCAAGAAGGAGCTTGATTACTTCGCGAAGGCTCTCGAAGAGCCCAAGCGACCCTTCCTTGCCATCCTCGGTGGTGCCAAGGTCTCAGACAAGATCCAGTTGATCGACAACCTACTAGGAAAGGTCGACAGCCTTATCATCTGCGGTGGCATGTCCTTCACCTTCAAGAAGACTCTGGAGGGTGTCAAGATCGGCAATAGCTTGTTTGACGAGGCTGGCAGCAAGACTGTTAAGGATCTTGTTGAGAAGGCCAAGAAGAACAACGTCAAGATTGTTCTGCCCGTCGACTACATTACCGCCGACAAGTTCGACAAGGACGCCAACACTGGGTATGCTGAAGACAAGGACGGCATTCCAGATGGCTGGATGGGCCTTGACTGCGGCGATAAGTCAATCAAACTGTACAAGGAGGCCATTGGCGAGGCACAGACTATTCTCTGGAACGGTCCCGCCGGTGTGTTCGAGTTTGAGAAATTTGCAAAGGGCACCAAGGAGACACTCGATGCTGCCGTTGAAGCTGCACAGAGCGGCAAGATTGTCATCATTGGTGGTGGTGACACAGCCACTGTTGCGGCAAAGTATGGTGTAGAAGACAAGCTGTCCCACGTCTCTACCGGTGGCGGTGCGTCGCTTGAGCTGCTCGAGGGTAAGGACCTGCCCGGTGTGTCTGCTCTGTCAAGTAAGTAAATCACTCGCTCGGCGAAGTGAATGACTGCTCAAGATGATGGAAGGTATATCTTCAAAGTTGTGATTGTGTAGCTATAGCCCTTTCCGGTTCAATACAAAGAAACCGCATTTCCACTGTGTAGCCGAATGCATGTGATGCTTGGAGAGCGTTGGTGAGTCCACCTCATCAACGCTGCGTTTCTGAGCGCAATCAAGTTGTCCTAGCTTTGTTGTCGTGACGTCGTCCGAAATGTAATCGCTTCCTGTTCGTGTCGACTGCTCGGGGATATTGCTCATTTGCCTAGCTTCTTAAGCTCCTCCCTGTGCATCGTTAGTCTGTGTGTTCTCTGTCATTTGATATTGGGTATCTCTCACCTCAGCTGTACGGCAAAGTCGTCGTTTGTGTCGTCATCGTCCCAGCTCTCTTCCCACAGATGTGTGTTCCCGTTGGGAATCTGTGTCTCCTCTTCTGTCCAGTCTACGCACGCCATTAGCTCAATTTGCACGCGCGTGGTGTTGGGATGTCCCTACTCTCTACAGGAAAGTCCTCGAACTCGTCGTCTTCCTCTAGCTGTGCGGTGGGCTTCTTCTCAGGCGCCAGTGGTTGCTCGCCGTTCTTGGAGTCGTTGACCACGGCTTTCTTCATGTCGTTGCTTCCTTGCGCTGATCCGGACATTGTGGCGGGTTAGGAGATACGGTCGGCGTGGGGAGTATATTTGGTGGTTGTATGGATGACTGAGTCGTGTTTTGTGCCTCTCAGTGCTTGTTGATGCGGCTCTACTGGCGGAGGCGGCGATTGTCCGCAGAGCTTAGCGCGACATCACGTGGCGCCCATGGAAGCCAGCTCGCGGGGTATCGACTTCGACGGGTACAGCTTGGCTTCGAGAAAGTTACATCTCGTAAAACCGGCTAATTCACACGACTATCCGTCAAATCCTTGAGCACTTAACTCACTACACATCTGCGGATTGAAGGATGGGCTACTGTAAGCGGGAATGACCATGACGTATTTCGTTTAGTTCCGAGCTGCCGGGGCGAAGCTGTTGTCTGCATGCATGGCCTAGTAGGTTGCTAGACACTCGGTGAGCGGCTTAGCTAAGGAGTTAACTTTGTCCGTGTTGCCTAGATACATTATATCTTTTCTTTTGAGTCTTCCAGTCTTTCTTTTCTACCTTTTGCTCGTGAAACCTGCTCCGCCTCCAGCCTCTACAACCATGTTTAAAGTCGGCGGTTGGCTCAAGGGCCACACGCCCGGACATGCAAAGAGCCTAGACTCTTTGAATGAACTTGCACAGCGTGAGTCTCTCGACATTCAAAGCTTCAAACAATCACTGACATAGCGTAGTACAGGATGCCATGAGCGGTACGAACTCTCAGTAACTGCCTTGAACGACGTCTGAGGCAGGACTAATGACACGCGAGCACAGCCGTTACCTATATCATGGCCGACGATATCGAGAGCGCAGAAGAACATCTTAACAAAGGCAGTTCGCCTTTCCACCAGGTGGGCGCCCGTCTTCCAGCCCGTGGGCAAACGACACTCCGTTCTAGACTTATGTGGCATAGCTGGGAGCTGGAGTTTGCGTCTTCATGAGGGCAACATTGGGTTTTGAACCGGAAATTGTGCGCGAAGGTCGGTCCACCTACCCATTGTACTATCGCAGATGTTGACTCGAGTAAACTCTAGCCGCCACCGCCTTATCCGTAGCCGAAAATTCGGCCTACGAATATCAAAGAAGGGCCGGGAAAGAATCAAGCGCCTATCAATCATCGATATACCCTCCAGGCACCGAATACGCCGTGTGCCAGGCGGAGGCACAACTGATGAGTGCCGTTGTCGGCGTACTCAATGAGAGTTTGACGGAAGCGATCAAGAGCTTTTACAAGCTAAGGAAGGCATACCTTGCACTGGAAAGTGTAATGGAGAATGAAAAGAAGTTTGTCAACGAGAAGAGTACAAGTAGCGTCAACTCTATAAAATCTCGCCCTGCTACTTCTACAAGCACATCAGCAGCAGCGTCGGCTACTAAACTCAAGCAAGCCGCCCTGGTAGCCGATCCACAAATCAACAAGGCTATCTCAGGGCCAAAGAAGGCTGGGGAAAATGAGGATGACAAAGACTTCGACTTTGTAGACGCCGCAGAAGATCGTGCTGGCGATCAAACCCCATTAGAGTACACGGGTCATCTCCACGTCACTGCGGACAAGAATACTTCTGTTGAACCAAACAACCCTCAGAAGGACATGGGACCCAAGCCAATCTCAGGACTATCTACCGCATCTGGAAACCTGTCTGACTCCATACCAAACGCCATCGAATACTTTGAACGACTCACTTTGAATGATGAAGGCACGCCGGGGGCCGATATTGCGACATTCAGCGATAAGCCAGTAGACATATTCATTCTTTCCGGGTCCAACTTTTGCTTTGGGATGTTACTGCTCATCCTCTCATTTATACCACCGTCTTTTGCTTCTTTGCTGAAGATAGTCGGCTTCACTGGTGACAGAGAAAGAGGTATGCGAATGTTGTGGCAAGCCACAAAGTTTCACAACATTCACGGCGCCATGGCGGGCGTTGTACTGATGGGCTATTTGAACGGGTTCACAAACTTCTGCGATATAATCCCGTCCCAAGGCCAGGGTGCATATCCCAAGGAACGATGCATAGCATTGCTTCGCTATATGCGTGAACGATATCCAAAGAGTCATCTTTGGCTGCTTGAAGAGGCGCGAATGTTCGCTTCAGAAAAGCAACTAGAAAAGGCTGTCGAGTTCATCGCCGAGGCAGGCGAATCGAAGCTCAAACAGCTCGAGGCACTATCCTGGTTCGAACGCAGTCTCAACAACATGTACATGCACGAGTACGAAGCCGCCGCCTTGGCATTTGCAAAATGCGCCACCCTCAACAACTGGAGCCATGGACTGTACTACCACATTATTGCTGCCTCGTATGTGGAACTGTACAGGCGGAATAAGACGACGAATCCTGTAGAAGCAAAGAAGTACGGGGCAAAGGCAGAGGAGTACATGAAGATGGTTATCCCAAACACTGGCAAGAAGAAGTTTATGGCGCGTCAGCTACCGTTTGACGTATTCGTTGTCCGGAAGATCCAGAAATGGGAGGCGCGAGCAAAAGCATGGGACTGCGATCTCGTAGACGCGGTCGGAGTCTCTCCGCTCGAAGAAATGATCTATTTCTGGAACGGGTACAAGCGGATGCGTGACGACCATCTCCAGGTCTCCCTTTCTAATTTGGCATGGAGTGAATCAGCTGCCAACCCACATTGGGAGAAGGAAGGTCCGGATGAGAAGTCTATTCTCAATGTACTCCGCGCTGCTACCCTAAGGAACATGGACCAGACAGCCAAGGCTAAAGCCATTCTGGAACAGGAAGTCCTGCCCGTTGACCGTGCACTTCTTACCGGAAATTTCAAGGACAACTGGAGTGCGCCTTGTGCGCGGTATGAGATGGCTGCGAATGTTTGGCGCGAAGCTGATGTGGACGGTCATCCCGAGGACCATCCTGAAATGTTGGTTCAATGCAAGAATTGGCTTGAGGAGGTCACTAAATGGGGTGGGTTTGATTTGGATGCAAGGTATGTGTATACGACTTGCTTCTGCACTTGTGCATGCTAACACGAGCACAGAATTGGTATGAAGATTACGACAGGAAAAGAAACGCTTCGAAAGTTGGGTGTGCAGTGCTGAGGGGTCTTGCGGGGATTGAAAGCAACACATCTGGAGTACATAAACACGGCAAAGATATACGAGCAACGTGAGATGAAGACTGCAACATGGCATATTCTGATTTATCATGCACACCTTATCGACCTTACGATGAATTAGCCGCAGCCAATGGCCTCAGCCCCTTTGCCCCTCCACAGTTGCGTTCCAAGGTACGTGCATATGGTGACTGTATTGGGCAAATCCACAGAACGTATTGATCACAGTCGGCGAGTTCGGCGGCTTTTTCTGGACCCTGAGATTTGACCATGGACCCATTGATTCTTGAATGA
>Ga0265797_10003450_pt1 | contig 25205 bp, 16 predicted proteins | sample P2T30metagenome_FD_192433 | JGI IMG/M metagenome (GOLD analysis project Ga0265797, IMG submission 192433) | Plant litter microbial communities from East Loma Ridge, Irvine, California - P2 T30 | ecosystem: Environmental > Terrestrial > Plant litter > Unclassified | place: USA: California... | reverse complement strand
TCACCCATTGGATCGCAGGACTGAGCAGTTGCTCGCCGATCTGGATCAGCGCGATGGTGAAGCCGACGTTGGGGAACACGGTGGCGTACCACACGCATTTGAAAGACATTTGCTTGACCGTCCGGAGTGTTGAGAAGAGCGCTATGCAGAAGAACCACAGGCCGAAGGACCAGAGGAAACTGTGGAGGTTTGTTAGCATGAGCTTCGACTGTGATTGCACTGTTTTGAACTTCTTTTGATACTTACATGGCGATCAGCAAAGCTAGCTGCTTCATCATCTCCGCCATACCAGGATTTGCGGCGAAGACTCCGTAATCAGACGGAACACTGGTCGACATTCCGATAAGTGCCAAGCCAGTGAAACTTGGCGGTCCAACTGGGATGAACATGCCTGGCCGCAAGTTGGGAGCGGGCAGACCATGCTGCATCAGGCGGGTGATGTACACGGCGTACATCAAGAACGCGACCATCCAGCCGAGACCCTGCATCGTGATACCCGCGACGAGAATCGTTGCCTGGTGCTGCGGGGGTTGCGTCTTGACGATTTGACTCGCGAAGGTCCCTGACAGCATTGCAGGGAAGATGGGCAGGATCCAGGCTGGTGTCATTGATTGCACAGTGAGACGGTTGGGCGGTGCGGTGAAGAGGTAGGCGTACTGGCCAACCGCGAGCAGGAAACCGCAGGCCAGATAGATCCAAAATGCGACTCGCTGGACGACGAGGAGCCAGGGTCCGCAGGAGGGTACGGCATAGGCTTGGATGCAGTCGAAGATGTTGACGATGCTGAGGAAGAAGGTCGGCACGAAGAGAGATTCAGTCGGATGCGTAAGGGAGCTGGTGAAGGTTCCGCGGTGGACGATGAAGCGTGTGGTGATCACGGCGGTGAAGGTCACGAAGAGCACCAGGTCGTAGATGAAGATTACTTTGCCGATTGTCTTGAGGCCTGTGAATTGATTCGGCTGTGCATTCATGAGGGTGGCGATTCCGCCTGTCGCCATTGTGCAGGCGAACCATGCGAAGGTGAAGCTTGTCTCGGTCAGTATGAGATCGATTGATCTACTTGGATTGGATTTTAACGTACTGCTTGATCCGCTGCTTGAGTGTTACTTTCTTAGGATCGTGAGGGTTGTCCTTCTCCATCCGGTCCGAGTCTGAGCCATCTTGGTTTTCCGTTGTAGGCAAAGGCGACCTTCGTTTTCTCGTAAAGCGATCCATTGTCGTTGGTTGATCACCTAGTCGAAAGTTGTATTTCAATGTCAGTGGTATTCGTCAATGTCCTCCTTTCGAAGTTTCTTGGGCTTCAACGCAGGAACCACTCCTTCCGCAGCAATCTGCGCTGAACACGCTACCCCGTCATCTTGGCAACGCATCGAAGAAACCAATCTGACGTGAATCGATGCCTACTCTTTTCCAAAAATCCTGATGTTCCCGGCTTAAGCGTTGGGCTAGATAATGAAGCGTCGCTCTAAGGATCAAGCGTCGTTCGGCGAAAAGTACCGGATCCACATGGAAGATTTGCAGGCTCCACCCTGAACTCTATGTCAGCCTTGCTGGGCGATCCGCCGATGGCGTTTCTGATTCCCGTGTTGACACGTCATGCTGTTGATCATCTATTCTGGTCTGGACTGCCCGCGGACATGGGAGCTGGCGGATGTATCGATGTTGAGATGACGACAAAATAAATGGCTCTGGCGGTGGGTGGGACGGAGAACGGTGGTATCACTGTAAAGAACTGCCTCGCCACCGCATCCTCTCTCACCACAGATACTTCCAACTTCAACAATCCACAGCAATAATGTCTATCACTCAGAAACCAGTCGCTAACCCGGTGGAATACGAAAAGTCCGTCTACCAAAATGGCCTGAGATATGAGCGTCCGCCTTTCACTTTCCGCTCAACAGAATGGGAGTCGCAGGCTTCGGCTGTCATGTCGGCAACAAGCAAGGGCTATGTTGTTGGCAATGCAGGAACTGGAGAGACCGCACAGAAGAATGTAGACGCTTTCAAGAGGTGGTCCATCGTTCCGAGTCGTCTTGTCAAGAGTGATGGGCTTCCCGACTTGAGTACCAAGATCTTCGACCAGAAGCTTCAGTTTCCCCTTGCGGCTGCGCCGGTTGGTGTACAGCGTGAGTTCCACGATGAACCGGAGACGGAAAAAAGATGCACCCGGTCAATATCTGACCATCTCTCACAGGCATCTTCAACCCGGATGGTGAAGTGGCGGCCGCCCGTGCCGCTGCCGAGAACAACGTCCCTTACATCCTCAGCACAGCGACCAGCGCAAGCATCGAAGACGTTGCCGAGGCGAACGGCGATGGCGTCAGATGGTTCCAGCTCTACTGGCCCAAGAATGAAGACGAAGAAATCACAATCTCCATGCTCAACCGCGCGAAGAAAGCAGGCTACACAGCGCTCGTCGTTACGCTGGACACTTACATTCTCGGGTGGCGACCCAGCGATATGGACAACGGGTATGTTCAGCATCAATATCGAGTTGCCCAGACAAGAAAGCATTACTGACTTACCACTCAGCTACAACCCCTTCCTCCGCCCCGACCACATCGGCACCGCAATCGGGCTCTCAGATCCCGTCTTCCGTGCCCGCTTTAAAGAAAAGCACGGAAAAGAGTGCGAGCACGACATGAGCACCGCAGACGCAGAATGGGCAGGCACCATTTTCCCGGGCACCAGCCACTCATGGGAAGATGTCGCGTTTCTGCAAAAGCACTGGGACGGCCCCATCATCCTCAAGGGCATCCAGACCGTTGCGGATGCCAAGAAGTGCGTCGATATTGGCGTCCAGGGCATTGTTGTCAGCAACCATGGTGGAAGGCAGGTCGACGGCGGCGTCAGTTCGCTGGCCATGTTGCCGAAGATCGTGGATGCTATAGGCGACAAGTTGGAGATCCTCTTCGACTCGGGCATCAGGTGTGGTGCGGATGTTGCCAAGGCGCTGGCGTTGGGAGCGAAGATGGTCCTGGTTGGCAGACCTTATATCTATGGGCTTGCGTTGGGCGGCCAGGCGGGTGTTTCGCATGTGTTCAAGAGCTTGCTGGGCGAGCTGGAGCTTACGCTGCATCTGGCGGGGATTGTGTCGAGTAGCAAAGAGCATTTGAACCGCGATGTGCTCGTGAGGGAAGCTGACATGTTCTGAGCGGAAGAAAGATTCGGGATTTGATGGAGTTCTTATTGGCACGGAGTAATGAGAAATACGGAAGTCATGTTCGGAGTCTTGGACTGACCAATCCCTAGAACCTTTCGAAACGAGTACTTGTCAGATTGAGTCGCTAACACAATGTATGCTCAAAGCCGAAAAAGTAGAACTTCTAAACAAAGACACCCGATGCCGACGCTCGAAAACCCCAAACAAAGACCAGCAGTGCGTTCGCAGCCCATCCAAACTCCAAAAGCAGCCTCCAGGCTTCCAAATCTGAGAACATAGACCATCTATTCCTCGGCAGCTATCTTCGCTTGTTCTACAACGTCCGCCTCATGCCTTGCCCGGCGGCTGCCTGCTGACGCCGAGCCACGGCCGCAACCCTGGCGGCTTCCTCCTCCTCGAGAGCAGCATTCATGGCAGCCCACTGAGCAACCGTGGTCTTGAGCTCCCCGTGAATCCCAGGCCACTTTTTTTCCCTCGCTGACATCGCTTGCGCCTCGATACGGCGGTCGACAAAAGTGAGCTCGGCGGCGACGGCAGCCCACTGAGCCCTCGCTGTGATGCTCTTAAGGAACTCTGCGGGAAGGGCGGAGGACCTGAGCTCCGACAAGACAGCGGATCTCCTCGCGCCAACGGCGACAGCGGCCCTGAGCTCCGCAGAGGCGTGGATCTCAGGCACGACTTTTTCCATCCAATCGTCCCGCCTGACGCTTTTTGCTTGTGCTGCGGCGAAGCGTCTGGGATCGAGGACGTCGGCTGAAATGGCGCGCATGTCATTTGCCCAGTTGTCGTGCACATAGACGAGTCCGATGCGAGAGCTGTCGCTGTAGATTGACTCGTCGTTCACGTACGGTTCGGCCCAGGCACCAGTCGGAGCAGCAGTGACGATTGCTGGGGTATTTGGCAATCGAGGGCCAGGAAGGGACGATGCTAGCCCTTGGTATGGCAGCTTGCGAGATTCTGGCAGGTCCGCATCGATTCCGCTGATCTTCCAGACGATGGCCTTCATTCTCTGGCGGTAGTTGGTGTCATTTGACTTGCCAGGGAAGAAGGCGCCGTCAAAGATCATGCTGTGGCGGACAGTGGCCTTGTGGGAGCGGAGCTCGGAACGCTCAAGGGTGTCGGTCATGGCGTTTGCCTCCTGCTTCGCGTAGCTCCAGCAGATCCTCTCGAGTGCCGGATCGATGTCACCATGGGCTCCCTGAAACGCATCATGCTGCCACTCGAACGCGAATCCGATGCTCAGATGGACATCCCTCAGGTTGGGGAGCTTGCGGAAGGCCGTGGAGCTGATCAGGCCGCTGTCACAAACCATCAACAAAGGCTCCGGGCGAACGACGCTGTTCCTAAACCGCACTTCGAAGTGCGAGTCCAGCTGGATCGAACGGACGAACTTGCGCCTGCTGCCGATGGCCTTAGCCCAGCCACAAAGGTTGTCGTTGTCGGAGAACTTGAACACGTTCTTCCCGTAGTACACCCTCACGCCTAAGTCCCGGAACTGGTGGCAGACGAGGAAGAAGTTCGTCAGCGAGGCGGTGTTGAGGTTTCGCGCCACTGCCTGCTTGTTGGCCGGCTTTCGGACGATCTTCTCGCTGCTCACGGTGAGGACGTGGGCCTTTGTCACCTCTACCATCCTGCGGTGAGCTGCCTTCTGCACCAGCTCCTCGGGCTGCTCGTACTGCAGGACATACTCGGCGATCCGCTTGAAGACATCCGGTGGCATGCCGAGGAGAGGGGGACTCGAGACATGTGCTGCAGCGAGCTCGGAGTCGCTGGGCGAGGCCTCGCGCTGCAGTCGAGGGTCTGCGATGTAGGGGAGTTTGAGCACCTCTCCACGCTGTCCTGGCGCTCTGCGCTCGGAAGGAGGGATCAATCCCCTTCTCCTGGCGGCTGCTGCCGAACGATCTGCTCTTCGCTGCGTGCTGGGAGCCTGGGCTACAGCCACCTGCGCGGTCTGGCGTGTTGTACGACTCCGGAGAGGCCTGCCAGAGCCGGTAGCTGCAGTGGGCGTGGTGGTTGCGAGGGGACCCTTGCGGTACTTGAGCACTACCTAGGGATCGTTAGCATAATTCTCTTTATACGGGAAAGCTGTTGTACTGACCATAAGCCTAGCTGGAGCGGCCGAGTCGCTCGCGTCTCCAGTCGCTGGAGCATCCGCCATCTCCTGGTCGGCTGGAACACTGTTGGACGGGACAGGTGCGGTCGTCGCGACGGGGTTCTTGCGGTATTTGAGGACGACCTGAGCATTGTTAGCATAGCACTTTTGGAACAGGGAAGGTTTTGTATGGACCATGCCCGTGAAGGGTTTCTTTCCGGTGGTGCTATCCATCTTGGAAAGATAAGGATGCGTGTGGGGCCTTTATTGATACTCGAGAAGGAAGAGCTTGAGTGTGATGGTAAAGAAGGAAAGGAGAGAAGTGCCGTAGTGGGAAGAGGAAAAGACGAGAGGTCGGTGGTTGGTGGTAAACAAGCACGACGCGAGAAGGACGGGACAAAAGGTGACGTCCAGTGCAGCAAAGTGTTGCGCCAAGAGCGGCCCGTTCACGTTCGGCAAGATGAAGTGAAGAAACCGAAAAAGGTGCCAGATGGAGTGAAGGCAGATCATAACTTCTAGAAGTCCACCACGCCGATCACGTCGGTCTCAAGCTGGACAATGCTGGCGATAGCCTCACTCTTCTGGTCGGCGGGAATACTCTTACCGTTGAGAATGATCAGGCGAAGGACTAGATCAATGAAGCTCTGCCATGCTGGATCTAAGGTTACGTGTATCGCGGCCGACAGTGGCACGGCTGCGGCGCAGAGCGTAGTCGGTCGGCGACATGATTGAGCGGCTGAAAGATCTAGTGCGTTGTCGAAGTCGAACACGTTGTGGTGACAGAACAACATGTACCCCTCGCCATGGAAGAGGTTATTGACCAAGAGGAGACCGGCGGTGGGCAAGGAGTGTATCCTGGGGACGGTTGTTGCATGTAGCTGATTTGTTCAATCGTGGTATTAAGATTGCTTTCGATAATGTCGACTCAAGAAAGTGCTTGAGGGCATTTCGTTAGTCGAGGGTTGACCTGCTAATCGGCAAAGCACAAGACAGGTATGCACTAAGGGGACGCGGATTGCAAGTCTAGAGCCATGAATGGGGATCGAATCAGAGAAGCATGTTGTCTCTGGAACACAAAGTGAGTCTTACTAATGATCTAGAGCATGTCATCATGCCCATATTTGTACGATATCGAGTGGATTGTATAGCGTATAACAAAGGATGATCCATCACACAAATCAAGATTTAGCTCAGGAAACACAGCTGTTGTGGGCTGTATATAACATCGTAAGATTTGATCCCCCGAAACCTAATGCTAAGTTTGCACATCCATAGCATTTTTGGGTGTCACTTTGCTGGAAAAAGAGCCTGTCTTACATATGCATCAACAAAGCAAGAAAAGTCTTTATACCGTGACACTAAACAAAGTCCGGTGGATGATAAGGTATGAAACCTTCATAGCAGTTGACGTACTGAGATGTAGCGAAGCACCCTCAGATCATGAGTCGAACGTAGCTGCATTAACCTAGCAGAGCAAATTAGCTTTAATATCATCAGAAAGACGTGGTTCCAGGATTTACGGACAAAGGCTGTTCCTCTCCTTTCTCCCTTATATCGATATGCTATGAGTATAGAGCTTTAACGATGTCAAACGATGTTGCAAAGATCTGATCGTGATGTTCTTACTATCCGCAGAAGTCAGAACGAAGTGAGACTACGATTGCGGTGTCTTAAAGCAACCTGGCGTTGTTACCTCACTTATCAGTGACTGCACGTCTTGGCGCCAGCGTTTGCTACATTCCAGTAAATGCCGCTCTGCACAATACAAAAGCGGTTTTGCCTCCTTGCTATTCAGTCCGCGACACCAATACAGACACACCGAATTGCAAATCAAAAAATCAAATCGCAACTCCCTCTCATACCTCAACCTACGAAATAGCATCGACTTCCGATCACCAACTTCAGCTTCCAACCTGCAGCTTTACCAGCGCAAGATCTATACAAATCAACACCACAACCATGTCGTCACCAAATCGCGACAGCTCTAACATCACCATCATTCTCCACCCTGCCCACATCGGCGATAACTCCGACGCCGAAAGTGAGAGCTGGGCCCAACGCGGCCGCTACAACAGACGCCGCGCAGCTCGCACCAACGATCTCGAGGCCAACAACTCCGACTCCGACGGCGAACCCGTCTCGCAGCAGCGCGAAACCTCCACAATCGGCGATCTTCGACGCCAAATCAACCTCGAGGCCACCCAGGGCGATGTCTCCCAGGCCGACCAGGACACCTTCGAGGAGTACTTCGGCGACCGCTACTGTCGCCCCACATCTCCCACTGGTCGAGGCTGGCAACATACAGCTCGCATCGCTGCTGGAGCGCGGATTTGCAACGAGATCTATGGCCCTTCCATCGATGCCATCCGCGACACCTGTCTCGAGGAGCCAGAGTTCGTCTCGGCGGGTCCGCCTGCAGGCATCTGTGCTTCTCGCCGTATACAGCAGCGCCGCATTGATGCCGAGGCCGAGATGGCGAGGCAGATCCAGGAGTCTGACAGGGCGATGCGGGCTCTCAACCGCGAGCGAGCCCATCAGTTGAGCCTGGAGAGGCTGGCCGATGCGTGCGAGGACGCCCTGCGCGAGCATCGCCGCTCACACGATCTAGCAGCCATGGGGACCGAGCTGAATGCCCGCGCTATGGCGTTCAAGGAGCAGGACCCTTCTGGCTTCGAGGGCTGGGCTGACCACATCACCGTCGCCCACGCCTGCTCTACCTCGAAATCCCGCCAACATCAGATCATCCAGTGGTACACCAACGGCGTACCTGGCCGTGTCCTCAGGCAGGTCCGCAGGGTCGAGATGTACTACACCACGGAGGCGTACCTACAAGAGCGACTCCTAGAGGCCCACGTGCATACCGGCGCTCGCCGGGCACCGGACATGAGACATCACCCGAAAGACGATGACCACTGGGCTGGCAACAAGAACAAGATCTTCTTCGGTTATGATCCCAAGCACTCGACGAACGGCTTCTCGGATTATATCCCGAAAGGCGAAGGTGTTGCCATCATCAAGCACTGCGCGGCCAATTTCGCGGCGAGGAAGGTCCGTCTGCGACATGCCACCGCGCAGCACCTGCCGGTTCTCGTGGAGATCATGGAGAGTTTCGCCACCGAGGCCATGGTGGCCTTGGGCTGGGCTCAAGAGGAGAGTGCTGACGACCCTGCGTTGCAACGCCTGTTCGACCGTGCCAGCGATGTTGTCAGTGAGTATCTCGCTCACCCGCCTCAGTACCACCCAGGGAGAGGGACCTCGTCGTCGGTGGTTGGCGTTCGCGGTGAGGACGGCAACGATGGCAACGAGAGCGACGGCAGCGACATCGCCCCCATCAGGGATGATATCGAGAGTGCTGCCTTATTCGCAGAGGCAAATGAAGCCAGAGAGCGAGTTCTGGAAAGAGAGCTGCTTATGGACAGAATGGATGGTCTTGACGCGGCGGAGGACAACGACGAGGAAGGTGCTGCCGGAGATGTTCCAGCAGACGGTAGCGGTTCTGCGTCAATGGATGAGGGCAGTTCCCCATGAACGGTGATCCTGTAGCTCACAGTGGCGGCGCGCCAGTCTTCCGTGGCCCGTAGGCGTGCTTGGAGTTCCAGGATGATGAGCTCCTAATTATCATCCCGTGGTCTGTGACCAGGTCCCCGGAACCACGGAGAGTGGTCGGCGTTGCGAGGAGATTTTAAATCATGCGGGTTGAAGTGAGCAGCAGTATCTCGAAAGCAGTGTTCCAAAAGGCAAAACAAAAAATCGAAACCGCAAACCTTTTCACTAATTTCTCACTACTCCTGCTTCTCCAGCTTTTCCCGCTCCTCCTCCCTCCTCTTCCTCAACTCAGGATACACAGCTCTCCTCGCAACACTCTCAGGCAGACACAGCATAACATTAGCAGTAACCCAATGCCTCCAATCTGGCGCCACCAGCGTCTCCCCGCACCCAGCCCTCCCCAACATCCCCCTAGCACAATCCCTCGCGCTAACCCTCATGAACCCCAGCCCACCCCCCTCCGTCTCGTTCTTCGCAGTCGCAGTATCGAAGATCAAGCTGCCCATGACCTCCACCCCGCCCTCCCCGCCTGCACCCGTGCACTCAACCTCAGCCCTCAGTGCGCGCGTGAAAGTGTGCACGTAAGCTTTGGTGGAAGTGTAGGTGGCGATGTACGGCATTCCGAAAATGCCGGCGTAGGAGCCTGCGTTTACGATCAGAGCGGGGGAGTTGCGCTTGAGGATTGGCAAGAGAGTAGAAGTCAAGCGTGTGGGGAAGCGGGCGTTGATGGCTATGTTCTCGTCTATAGCGCTGCCGGGTAGTTCGTCGAGAGGGGCGAACATGGGGCTGGTGGTGATGCCGCCGACGCAGTTGATCAGGACTGTCAGTATACCTCCGTCGGGGGGAGAAGCTACACGGTGCGCGATGGTGGTGTAGTCTAAGTTCGAGTCTGAGGCGTCGGCTACTATTATTTCGATCAGGCGGGTTGGGTGGCTCTGTTGGAGGCTTTGTTTTACGCCCTTGAGTTTGGCTTCGTTGCGGCCGTGGAGGAAGACATTGAAGCCTTGAGCGAGAAGCTCGCGGGCGAGTTCGAGGCCTATGCCGTCGCTGGAGCCGGTTGCGAGAGCCCAGGATGAGGGCGTGGCGTGGAGGTATCTGTGTAGTTGGGATGGTCGGAGGAAGTGGATCCAGAGGAGGCTGGCGGTGTTGTAGGCGATTCTGGCTAGGGCGAATGTACCGCAGACTGTTACGGCTGTGCTTAGAAGGGAGACCATGATCGACGCGTGCTGGCAGGGTTCTCTCGAGCTGGGGGTTTGTAGGTCTCCTTTGTCGATATTGGGGGCGAGTCTTCGTGAGGCTTGACTTTGTCGCCGGCAGGAGTTGGCCGTATTCGATCCAGGATCTTTCCGAGCGTCTTGCAATTTTCCTATGTCTTATCTAAACCGCGACCAAAAAAAAAATGGGCATGCTCTTCCAAGAAAAGGAAGAAGAAGTTCGAACCCCTCGTGCAACGGTCTCGGAAAGCAGACATCCGAGCAGAGTTCCGCCTTTGTCGATCCCTTGCGGTGGCTTTGTTCAGGGTTAGGGTTGAGACTCCAATGCTCGGTATGTGATTGCACTGTATACGCGGGTGGGCGGTCTGAGAGTCTCGACAGTATTGGGCTCTTCCATTGACAGTTGATCGAAGCAGTACTTGACGGTATACTTTGCCGGCACTCAGATCACATTGATTCGAGTACATCCTGGACTTCGGGATTGATCGTTGCTGGCGTTCAAGAATGGTTGGTACCAGTGACAACTTCTTGCAAGAAAAGAGATGAACAGTCGTCAGACCACCGAGAGAACGTCTTACGTTCGTGTCAGGCGGCATACGCCCCATCTCTCTCCCTAACTCCTCTTCTTCCTCATCTTCTCCAACTCCTGCCTCGCCTCCTGCTGCTTATGTACCTTTAAATACACGAAAGGAAACACGAGCTCCGGCAGCAACGTAAGCCCCATCAGCCACACACTCTCCTTAGAACCGACGTAGCTCCAGTTCTGCGGCACGTTCAGGTACCGCCAGATGAAGACGGCAAAGGCGAAGATACAGCCGATAAAGCGGGTGGCCCTGGAATCAGTCAAAGTCAGTCGACTCTATCAATCTACAATCGAACCACGATTCGAAAGACGATTTCAGCACAAGATCACTCCAGTCGGACTCACCAAATCTCCAAACTCTGCCCCCTCGTCCCACCCTCCCCCCAAAGAATCACCAAACTCCCCCAATTGATAACAAACTGCAACCCAACCCCCGTCCAAAACCCCGTAACCTGCTCCCTCTCGTCAGGCCACCACCACGCCACTCCCCAGTAAACCCCCAGCAGAACGACTGTCAGCCCGACCGTCCTCGCCGCTACCCTCCACCTCTTCCCCTCGGGATACCCAAACCTCACCGCCACCGCAACGAACGCCGCGTCGAAAACAAACCAGGCGAAAAATCCCGCCCTCTCAAGAACTCCACCACCCTGGTCTTTCTCTGCCGTGGTGGTCGTGGCGACCGCATAAAAGATCTCATACGCCATCGTGGCGCTGAGGAATTCCACAGGTCCGGCTAGGCGGCGGTCGCGGACTGTTCGCAGGGCGTAGAAGAGGTAGCAGAGGAGGTAGAGCAGGGCGCAGGTTAGGACGAGGAAGTCTTGGACGAAGAGGTAGGATTGGGGCGGGGAGAGGCGTAGGTCGGCGGGTTGGGGAATTAGGTGGGTGGATTCGAGGGAGCGGGAGAGGGCGAAGTTGGACATCTTCGCTGTGTCTTTTTGGTCCTTGTTCTGGCTGCAGCAATGTTTTGGACGGGGATCAAGGGTGGTCGTGGTTGTTCGAATTGGAGGTGTGAGATGGTGTCTTCTGGTGGAAGAAACTGTCGGACTTCCAGAGAGAGCGGATTTGAAAGGCCGCCGACGTCCAGATACACGAAAGCGGGAAGAGACACAGAGTCTTGGTCTGTAAAGGAAAAAAGCTTGCTACTTGCCTCGTGATCGGTCGCCATAGATGTACTCGCGACCGACGAAGATGTTGATGATGGAAGCAGAATCACACTTTACCTCACTACTCCAGCCGACTATACCCCTTCAAGGCAAAGGCAGACTCCTAACGGCTTCCGCCAGCCTCCGGATCGAGGTGTGCGATGTGATGTAAAGATGGAGGAGCCCGCGGGATTCGCTCCCACTGTCGTCTTCGGCGGCCTTGTCTGAGGCATCATCGCGGGAAAGCCGAATTGACGTCCCAGTCAACTTCTGCTGAGTCTTTCTTACTTCGTCGTGGCTTGCAGGCGAGAAGAACTCGATGGAATGGAATGCAGTCCTAAAGCGAGTGAAGACAATGAAAGATAGCAAAGGGGGAGAACCGATCAGAGTCCGACACCATCACCGGCTCCATCTCCGACCAAATCAGAGGCACGGAACAGATCGGTCCGAGCGATGAACCTTCAGGCACAAAAGTTGTCTCAGAGGTCCGAGTTCGGCGAAGCCGCGAAACCCTTTCTGGAAATCCAGTATCCGTGTCTTCCCGCGGCTTACTAAGCAGAAGTCGTAGTACCTTCAAGAAGTTGATATACCTCGACAATAGCATACAAGAATCGCGAGGCGTAGCGTATACGATCAAATGGCCTCTGACTTGAGCCTGGAGGGAGTGGTAGCGTCTTTCCCTACTTGCTCGGAGGAGAAAAATGCCATGATCCGGAGTAGTAAAGTCGAAAGTCCAGGTTATAAAGAGACGTCCGCCGGTGGTGATAGGGGGATTCTAATCTATTAACTAAATACTATATATATACAAGATCAATGTCGAAATGAAATCTTCAAGGCGCTTTCCTGAAGCACCCTTTTCGGAATCAACAGCTTTTCCTCTTCATATTCGTCCGTCACTCAGGCCGATCGTTGCTCGTGGCTCGCCGTACTGTACATGTATGTACAAAAGAAAAAGAAAAACTTGGGGGGGTATCATATCAGCAGAAACAAAAGAAAAAGGGGAGACCCGGCTTTCCCCAGCCAACTCGAGCCCAAAAATCCAAGACCCGGGCCTTGTCATTATCGCATTCGTGATCATGGTCGAACCTCAGTCCTCGAGGTCCATTCAAAACGCCCTCCCGGCCTTGATCTCCCTCCCCTCCCCGACAGAGCTCGCCCCGTCCCTCTCCAGATCCCTCCCCCACCCGACTTCGGTGGAATTGCCATTCCCCGCACTCCCCGTGCGCGCATCAGCGGACTCCTCGACGCTGAACTCGATCTTCCTCTCGATCCCGCCATTCAGGCCCCCACTTCCCAGGTCTTTGCCTAGAGGGACCTCGTCCGACTCCCCACTTCCAGTGCTAGTGCTGCCCCTCCGCCGGCGGCCGTGAATTTGCACTTGCGAGGATTTGACGTTGAGCGCCTGGCTGCCGTCCCAGGTGGTGGAGGTGTTGTTTGTGAGGGTGCTGTTGGAGAGGGGGTTGGAGGAGGAGGATTTGCTGTGGCTGTTTTTGTTGTGGCTGCCCTTTTTGCTGCCGGCGTTCTTGTTGGCGCTGCCTTTCGAGACGGAGTGCAGGGCGTAGGAGGCGCGGTTGGGCATGTAGAAGTGGTCGGTGCCTGTCCGGGAGGAGATGGAGTCGAGGCCGCGCTTGAAGAAGTCGTAGTAGGTGCGGGAAAGGGCGAGGTTCTGTATATTGAAATTAGTCGTGTGTTTGGACGCGGTGGTGGCAAGAAGGTACGTACAGCGCCTAGAATTCCAAAGCCGAGCTCGATGTTGCCCCAGATGGCAGCCCAGCAGTAGACCCAGCTGAGGTCGGAGACGGCGAGGCCGAGAGATGATGCGCGTACGCAGGCGAAGATGGTGGAGCTGGGAGGGAGGTCAGTTGTGAGTCTTGCAGTCGTGGATGAGTGTTGTAGGGCTGGACTTACACGACACCCAAGCTCATGAGGGCGCAGACGGCCATCTTCTTCTTGATCGAGAGGCTCAAATTCCATACGACCGCAATAGGTAGCAGGGTGCAGACGACATCTGCGAAGACGGAGGCGGCTGTAGAGACATTAGCAAGCTGTCATGCGCGACATTCCAAGACTCCCAATCACTTACAAGTCTGCAGGTAGATCGAGTAGATGCGAACATTGGCATTCCAGCATTTGTCGTGCTGACTCTTCCAGTACGCCGACACTGGGCTACATTCGGCCAGCAGGACAATATCCGGGAGCATAGTGGTGAGGATCAACAGGGCGATCAGCGCCCAGAGGCCATATCTGAGCGGCTTCGTGCTCTTGATGCGCAGCACCAGCAAGCAGACGGATATCTTGAGTAGGCACAAGATGGGGAAGAGGAATAATTGGGTGAGCCAGGTGAGAAAGTTGATGTATTCGTAGTCGGCTTTGGCGATGAATTCGCGATGCCTGCCGTTGCCGTGCTGCACGCTGATGATCTGACATGTCACACGACCGATGGCGAGTAGGCTGGCGGCGGCGATGGTGTAGTCGTCGCCTCCAAGGTTTGAGCGTGTCGCGCGTACATAGATGCGTAGAGCGCTGGTGGTAAGGACGAGGATCAGCACGACGATCGCGATGACCAACAGGGTCGGACCGGCGTCATCGTCTTCGCGGGCCATGGCGGGCGGAGAGAGCGTAGTCCAAATTGGAAGCGAGATGCGTGTTGCGGAGAGATTTGCAGGGATTGTTGCTGGAGTGTGTTGTAAAGTGTTACAGCATGAGAAACAATGGCATGGTATGGTATGGTAGAGACTGGATGGAGAAGCAAGGACGGAAGATAGCAATTACTTCAAGCTGGCGGGCATCAGCACTCACCTACCTCTATGCGGCCGCCGCAAGCCCTTGGGCCTGGAGAGCGCATGGCTTGCCGTGGATGGCTGAAACGGTACGCTCCCGCCGAGCGAGGGCATGAACTCTGTTAGAGTGCAAAGGATGGGAGGCTTGCGATAGGTAAGCCCAATGCGGTTTGGCCAGTGGGAATTTGTGTAAATATATCCGGTAGCCGATTCCACCGATTCCAGTAGTGGAAGTTGCACACTGTTGAATAGCAGGTTTAGCGTGCATCCTGGAACTTGGGAGAGTCCACCTTGGAGGGGAGCAGCGAGAGCAGTTTGGGCGATACGCGAGCTGGATTGGCGAGTTGGCCAGATTGAGGAGGATGCAATGATGATGATAACCGGCGTGCCGATGCAGATGCATGGGTCAGGATTGGCCTGCATATCCTTGTCCGTGGGGCAGGCAGACTCGGCAGGACGTGCCTCAACCGTGTGCAGACGAAAGAAGTGGAGAGTTCATCAATGGAATGGTTCGGGAAAGGAAGAAAATGCTTCTACCGGAGCTTTGTCCATGCCGCCGAATTCCTCCATTCTCTGCATTGGGTCGAGTGATCTGAAAAGTCTATCATCACAGCTGTGATACGCTTCTGTCAATCTGTGTATACCAAAGTATCAACAACAGTCGACTTATCCCACGCGGCAAGAAACGTCCCAATCGGTTCCCCGGTAAGCCGTTGTATGCATGGCCATGAATCAAAACCTGCCAGGGCCACGGCACGATACAGGCTATTCTCGCCAATCTCGCCTCACGACTCGCTCAATAATCCAGGAGTTGTGAGTCTAGAGGAGAAATAGCACGGCCCAGCCCAGACCTGCTAGACCTTCCGTGCCATGTGTTACCAGCATTGGTTAGGCCTTCCGTGCCATACCATCCGATCCCCCATGTCGCCATCTCGTTTAGTCTCCACCAAGCACAGGGACGGCCGCCGTGTTCCTTCACGCCTGCTTTTTTGTGCCTGCTGAACACGCCACGCACGCACCACGGCACGGTAAGCTGAGGCGCCTCAACGACCACCACCCACCGTGCCACCACCTCAGGCACAAAGGCACGTTCACCAAACCCTCTGCCTCTAAGCCACGGTGGACGGAAGATCGCCGAACCCATTCACTAGCATTGACAGCATTGCCCACCCGCTCACCGAGTCAACCAACACTGCGAAGGATGCGCCAGCCTTGTCTCAAAGGTCTGCCGTCTGCCGTACGGTTTGCCAACTCAACGGCAACATCGATCTCGCTTGGACATCTCCGAGCCGCAGTGGAAAGACAGCTGCGGCATGACGTCCTCTGCGAGACAAAGTCTCACTTCACGTCTTCCCTTCTGTGAAGTCCCGTCTAGATAGGCAAAATCTCCACTCGCAATATCTGTAAAAGATCCTTGTTCTCCCACTACTGTACAGACATACTTTGGCTCTCGGCACGTGGCTAGCACGCGCTCTGCTCGCTTGGAGATTAATCTTTCCAAATCTTCCAGGGCAGACCGAGGTCAATCTATACATGCACCCACACAAAGCACTTTCATTGGCTTATCGCCAATCCCTACATCAGATCGCCACGGCCCTGCAGCTGCGCCTGCTCTCTGTCCAACAGGAACACACACACACCGAGCACATGGACATCTGCCGAACTGCCTCATTGCCTCTCGACCCACTGTCTGCACGCTAGCCGGCGAGGGTCCATATTGCGACTTCATCCGACATGTATACTACTTATGTTGTTTCGTCTGCGTCTTGTCCGTCGTCTCCTCTGTCCAGACTTCAGCCTGAACGTCCACTTCTTCGCCGGTGCAGCCATTGAGATACGCCACCATGCGCTACACTCAGCTCCTCCCTCTGGCAGGCGCCGCCACCGCTTTGGCGACCCCCATCGCTCCTCGCAAGGACTGCTCTGCGACTGGTGACAGCTACGACTTTGTACGTCTTGCTTGCATTACTTGACAATACTTGACATGCTAACATTATCAGATTGTCGTTGGCGGTGGCACAGCTGGCCTCGCCGTGGCATCTCGCCTCAGCGTCGACCTTTCCGACCAATGCATTCTGGTCATCGAAGCTGGTCCCGCAGCCTGGGACGAGGAGAAGATCAACATCCCCGGCCGCAAGGGTAGCACGCTCGGCGGACCGTACGACTGGAACTTCACCACCGTCGCCCAGCCAGACGCTGCAGGCCGTACCTTCAACATCAACCGCGGCAAAGTTCTTGGAGGCAGTTCTGCCCTCAACTTGATGACCTGGGACCGTGGCGCAAAGGCAGACTACGACGCTTGGGAGGACCTCGGCAACGAAGGCTGGAACTGGGAGAACTTCATCACCGCCATGGAGGCTGTCGAGACTTTCAAGCCCGACCCTCGCTACGATGGTGGTGGCGTTGGCTATGAAGGGCCCATCCAGTCACTCATCAACCGCATCATCCCCCCTCACCAGGAAGGCTTCATCCCGGCTCTTGAGAGTCTCGGTGTCCCCGAGAACAAGGAGTCCCTCAATGGCAACCCCATCGGTGTCATGACCCAGCCCAGCAACATTCGTGCTTCCAACTACACCCGCTCCTACTCTCCCACCTACCTGTCCATTGCCGGACCCAACCTTCACGTCAGGACTGGCACCACCGTCTCCAAGCTTAGCACTTGCAAGGACGAATGCGACGGCCTCTCCGTCGACGGTGTCTTTATTGGTGATGAGTTCATCTCCGCAACCAAGGAAGTCATCCTTTCCGCCGGCTCCGTGCAATCGCCCCAGCTTCTTGAGCTCTCCGGCATCGGCCAGGAGGAAGTGATCACCGCCGCCGGTATCGAGCACGTCCACTCCCTGCCAGGTGTCGGCGAGAACCTGCAGGACCACCTTCGCATCCAAACCTCCTACTACCTCAACGAGCAATACGAGTCATTCGACGATGTTCGCGTGAACGCCACCCTCGCAGCCGAGGAGCTTGCCCTCTGGCGCTCCAACGAAGAGTCCCTCTACGACTACACCGGCTCCGGCTACACCTACATGACCTGGAAGCAAGCCTTGGGCGCCAAGGGCTCCGCCATGATGGCGAAACTCGCCCGCGAGTCCGCCGACCCCTCCAACCCCGTCGACGCCAAGAAGCTCGAATACCTCACCACCGGCCTCAAAACGTCCGTCCCCGAACTCGAAGTCATCTTCTCTGACGGTTACACCGGCACCCGCGGCGTGCCCGCCGTCGCCAACCACACCACGCGCTTCTTCACCCTCATCGCCGTCGTCCAGCACCCTTTCAGTCGCGGCAGCATCCACCTCAATGCCTCCGCGCCGGCCGGCAAGCCTGTAATCGACCCCAACTACCTCTCCAAGCCCTACGACCTGCACGCCGCGAAGGAAGCCGCCAAGTACACCCGCCGCATCGCCGAGACCCCCTCCCTCCGCAAGTTCTGGACCACTGAGTACGATCCTGGCCGCGCGCTCGTCAACTCCGAGGACGACTGGCTGGAGTACGCCCGCAACACTACCCTCTCCATTTACCACCCCATGGGTACCTGCCATATGGGCCCTCTGGAGCATGGTGGTGTCGTGGACTCTGACTTGAAGGTCCACGGTGTCAGCGGTCTGAGGATCGTGGACGCCAGTGTCATCCCTGTCCAGCCCAGCGCGCATATCCAGACGATGGTCTATGGTATTGCGGAGATCGCAGCGGTCAAGATTGCGGGGGATTACAAGTAAACAGAGATATCTTTTGAGCGTATAGATTGAAAGTTTGAACTGCATTTCGCTTTGAGGAAAAAAAAACCATGTTCGATTGGTGCGAAAGTCGTGAAATGTGATCTGTCCTTGCCGTGGAACTCGTCCTCCGAAGGTTTGGCATATCAGATCCCATGTTGAAGCTCCAGTACATCAATCTCCACAAGACTGACCCAACCACTTGAGGACCACAACCACCAGCCCTACTCAACAAAGCCCTCTCAAACAAGCGAAACAAACCCAACTGAAACATTCAGCCAAGACCGCACATCGAAACAACTTCTTCGCAAATCTCAACCTCATTCACAACCCCAACTCTAACCCTAATTGTCGACCGTTCTTCGATCCACGTCGACTATATCTCTACCACTACGTTGGTTCAGAGTGCAATGAGCACTCGCAAAGCATCACAGAGTACCTTTCTTCGTATCCTGCTACACGAGTAGATGTGAAAGTGCTCAAATGCGTGGTTTGTGCATTTTGGATCGCAACGCTCGAAAGCTTTGAGAACACCACACGTGATTGCGTCCACGGAAGGCCTAACAATCGACCTAAATACGGTAGTGTAGCAGTTATCACACGACAAGGATGTCTCGGCATGTCGATGGACCTTTCGATCGTATGACAGGTTGGAGTCTTTGTGGATCGCTACACCCCGGACACTTTGATCCATCAACAACATCCGTTCCTCCATTTTCTTCATCAGTCAATATGCACGATTTCCAGCAGCCTGCCTATTCCGCTGAGGAATATGGAGAACCAAAGCTGCACAATATACATGAACAAGGTCGATTAGCTCAGTTGGTTAGAGCGTGGTGCTAATAACGCCAAGGTCGCGAGTTCGACCCTCGTATTGACCAGTCTTGTTTTTTTTTGCCAAACTGGCTGTCAGTCATCTCTTTTGCGAGCCCGTCGTCACCTGCCATCTCTCCTATTGAAAGGGTATATGGTTGGAAGTGTTATGGTTTTGTCGGCGACGTTGGGAGATGGGCAGATCTTCTCGGCCTGTTGTCGAAGAAACGTGATCGATCAGGGACGTTGGGATGGTACATGTGATGCGAGACTTGACAAAGTAGAAGGAAAAAAAATGGAGATGAAGACAAAGAGAGAGAGAGGCTCAGAGATGTCAGTGGTGCACAGCCGTGCGAAAATATTACATTACGAAAAAGTAGCCAATCCCAGAGGATGTCATTACGTACCCTTTCCTTCCGTCACACCCAACTCTGGTTGGTATATACACTCCCTCATCCCACCGCCCACATCTAAGCCTTCGCAGTAACCGGCGGCCTCGCAACCGAGTTCGCCCTCGACGCCGCCCGCGAAGCACTAGGAGTTCCACCTGGAGTGCCCCTGGGCGTCCTCCTCTCGCCAAAGAACCTCTGCTGCTGCGAGTAGCTCCTAGGCGGACCTCCAGGTCGACCTTCGGCCTGACCGCCCGCCGACGCGTTGCTCCTCCTCCTGTCTTCGCCGCCGTAGGAGATGTACGAAAGCCTGCGGCCGCCGACGTCCTGGTCCTCGCGCGCGCCGGCGAGCTGCTGGGCGAAGGGCGAGCGCTTGCGCAGCACGGGGCCCTTCCAGTAGACGACGTAGACGGCGATGACGAGGACGAAACTGATGCAGGCCAGGATCGTGCAGGCGTATTCCAGGTTGTACCCGGAGTCGCGGCCGATGTTAGTGAAGAAGGGGGTCGCGGGGACGGTCAGCACACCGGCGAGGAAGTCTCTGGCCCAGCCGTTGCCGCCTGTTGCGGAGGCGGAGTAGGGGCCGTAGGCGCAGATCATGTAGTCGATGGTGGCCATGTAGATGGCGTAGTTTGCGATTCCGACGATGGCGGCGAAGACCATGCTGCCCATCCAGTGAATCGGCGGGCCTTGGATCGTCCAGGCGAAGCCGAAGAGGCCGATGGGCAGGCAGGGCGCGGTGTAGAGCAGGAACCATAGACGGGACTCGTACTGCGCGCGCTCGTCTTGGGGTTTGTCGCGGCGTTCCTTTTTGTTGCGCCAGATGGCGGGGATGAAGAGGGCCCAGGCGATCACGTAGCCGACGCCGATGGAGAGGAAGGCGAGGCCGACTTCGAAGGCTTGGAAGTCCCACTGCTCGTAGACCAGCACGAAGGACTGGATGAACATGAAGATCAGGGCGTCGGAGAAACCGGAGAGCAGGGACAGGACGAGCACGATGGGCTCGGTGAGGAACATCTTGAAGGGGCGGATCCAGGTCACAAGGATCTCTTTGGCGGAGAAGCGGTCCTTGAAGGGGACGAGTTCGTCGGGGCCCCAGACGTTGGCTTCAGTGCCGCCGTTCTTGACGGATTCTGCGCGGCGCTTCTTGGCGATGCGGTTCAGCATGATTGTTGTGCGGGTCTCGGGGACGGTAAAGAAGTGGACGGCTTGGATGAAGCCGCCGAAGATGAGCTGGATCCAGATGCACCATCTGATTGAGAGGTTAGCAGGAATTGATAGACTGATTGACAGGCTGGTACTGACCTCCAGGCGAGATACTGCTCGCAGAATCCACCAACGATAGGACCGAGCACGGAACCAAAGACAGAGCTGAACACGACATAAGCAACAGCGTACTGTTGAGTATCAGCCTCCCACATGTCGGCGATCATACCGAGAGTGACGGAGCCACCAGCAGTGGAGAGACCGCCCAAAGCACGGCCGACCATGATGGTAGCGAAGTTGGGCGCGAGGGCCACGGGAAGTTGCCAAATGTTGACCAAGAACATCGAGAGCTGGAGGATCGGCCAGCGACCAAACTCCTCAGACCAGGGAGCCCACAGCTCACAACCGAAAGCGTAAGTGACCAGGAAGATCATGGCACCGCAGCGGGCACCTTGCGCCGAAACACCAAACTCTTCTGAAATGCCCCCAATGGCGTTGGAGTACAGTGAGGTGTTGAAGTTCATCGACACCTGGACCCAGAAGATAATGGTGACGATGTACCATTTCTTCTTGTTGGAGAAGCAGAAGCCGAGTTCCTCGTAGCAGTCATCCTCGCCGAGCTCGTACTTGTCGTATGTGCCCAGCTTCTCCAGCTTCTCGCCGGTGGCGCCATTTGCTGGGTTTGTCGAAGTGTTGGCAATGCCATCGTCGGAATTGTCTTTCTCTTCATCGCGCCCTTCGAGTTTGGTGTTTGCGCGGTCGAGGTCGGCCTGGCCCATGACCTGCGCCGGCTCGTCGGCGAAGTGGGCAGGCATGCTGGGTGTGTAAGGGTGAGACGAGCGCTGCTATGAGCGTCGTTTAGTCGTGATAGTGCAGGTCCTCGGGTCGGAAACGGAGGATTGAAAGGGAAGAGGGGAAGTAATAGGCAAGCAACAAAGAGAACACCACGCGAGGGCAGTCAACAAGACCTTAATACTCCGTTGCACGCCGCTACTGTGCCTCAGCTCTACCCATGGAGACGGCCGTTTTCTACAACGGCTCACTCACATACGCGCCATGACGTGTCTCAGAGGTTGAAGATCGGCTGGTCCGCTCGAAGAAAGGTCGAAAACGGATCTGGAAGACGTGTTGGATCGGCAACAAGAGGCCGTGACTGGCTCGCTCCCGACCTCACGAGTGCACTTCTCCACATCGAACAAGGTGAGAGTTTTGGCGCTAAGATGCAAGGTTACGCCACGAGGGTCGACACTCCACTACCCAAGACGACCGAGACAACCTTCGTCTGTCTTGTCGTTCTTGCGGTCACGCTTGATGTCGCCGCACGGCGCAGCAGGATGGAGGAGTGCATCTGCATGCAATTGATTAGATGCAGACATATCAGCCTTGCCTTCAACATTGTCAAGACGTCACTCGCACGCAGGTGGCGGTCTGCGCGCGTGGCCTCTTTTTGCTTGCAAATCCGCGATTGATTTCTCGTGCGCCTCGCACGGAATCGATCGGCACGACAGAGTTCGAGTCTTGGCTTAGTAAATGCTGGAGCCGGTATGCTTTGCCGTGTTGCCTTGTTGGAGCTTGCAATTTTTTCCCCAAGATCCCCGTGCGGACAGCAACACATCGGCGATTGGGGTTTGTGGAGGGCCGTTTCAGTACCGTCACGTGGGAAGTGCTGTGTCGTCGAAGATGACCGGTGTGTCTTTACGCGCTGGACATTTTATCACTCTGCCTTCGTATTCTGAGCCTGTCACAATCGCCGCGCAGTACCTTACTGACGTGCAACAAAGTAAGCTTCTCATACGGTCATGCTTGATCGATGACGGTGGTGGCACAGACAAGGAACTCGCCTTGGCCGCGTCAAGCAATCCTTCGCGTACGCCTCTGCCAAGTGCTTGCCCGGGGGTAGGAAAACTTGCCCATGGGCGAATTGTGATGGATTTGCGACCGCTTGGGCCAGCACTTGAGAGAATTGTATGATGAGAGTGGAGATGCGTGCGGAATTACTGATCTTTTAGCAATGGAGGGCTGGAAGGGAGAACATCGGTCCTCGTCTTTCACATACGTCGTTCATGTCGGGATGTTGGGGAGTCGGGAAGCATCGCCGACTCCGTGGGACCAAAAACTGCGGAAGAGCACGTGAATACTTGACGATGCGGCTGAAGTTTCCGGGCTTTCCGGTGACCGCTGTCCATGTCAAAGTCTGTTGATGAAGTTGGATTCAAATTGTGGTATCAGCAACTTCTGCATATCCAAAACGTCCTTACACCGGCGAGATATTGAGAAGCCAGGTCTTATACCTCACCAATCTATTTGGCAGTATCGACGCCTTTCGTATATCATGAACACGCTGGTACCAGTGTGATATCCTGTTCGACAAACCTTGACACATGCGGAGGGGCTGGCCAAATTCAATTTAAAAAATGGGGCTGGGAAAGCGGCCAAGCACAAAGTCCGTTCGTTGTCGGATCTATCTGCTGCAACCAGCTCGCCTCTTGAGCAACACACCTCACTGCCATTGAGAATAACCGATTTCCATCTCCGGGTTTCAATTTCACCATATCCTCTCGCGCCCTTGTAGAGTGCCCAGAACCTGCAAGTCGTCTTCATCGATCCATGCATGCACCTCGCGCACGAAGTCTACCAGCATTGCATTCTCAGGTAGTCGCGAGAACTTGAGCCCACGCAAGCCATCTAAAACCCCCAACTGTCGCAGCTGCCAGACCGCATCTTCTGTACCTCCAGGTCCGACGTCGAACAATCCAGGATCGGGGAACAAGAATGGCCCGTCGGGATGGTGTACTTTGTACAGGACGGCGCGATGGATATCCCATGTCCACGCTACAGCCGCCTGCCTATCCTCAGCATCGGAGACGTTGAAGATCTTGTAGTTTCTCAGACCCAGAGTTGCGTTTTCCACCGGGTACCTCCAACTTGACCTGTTCTCTTCATCGTCCCGGCGAAGCGCATTCAGCCACAGGAGCGCTTCTCCATTTTTGCTCTCTGCCAAATCCTCCCACTGCTCGATGCTGATGCCATTGCTGACCATAGGATTGTGCTCGAGCATGGTCTTGTGCGCCACCGCAACATCCTCATCCATCCACTCGTCCCTGTGGGAGTATGTGCCAAGAATGCACAGCTGCTCGGCGATGTACTCTCCCTGGCCATAGAGAGCGATCCAAGCCCAGCGCCCGAAATCGAACACCGTCGGGTGGTGGTCTTCCAACGGCCATGTCCTCCATTGCCCTTTGGGATCTCTCAGCGGCGCATTTCTCTCTTCCTCGCCGCGGAACTCGGGCAGTTCGTCGTCCGAGTCTTCCTGCTCGGACATTTGCGCGTCCAGAAGCTCGACGGCGGAGCTGAACTCGACGGGGAGCATGCGGATGGGTGTGGCGGAGGCGGAGGGTATTTCCTCTTCGGCGTCTTCGAGGGCGCTGGCGGGGATGGCGTCGAGAGAGGAGGCGCTCGCTGGTGAGTCGGCCATTGTTGGTGATGGTGGTGGCGATGGTGTTGTGGGTGTCGACGATTGATGGTGTCGAATTGATTTTTGTGTTGCGAGCGTGGAGAGGCGCGAGCGATTTTGGTGGTGGCGAAGACTTCATGTGCAACTTTTGAAGCACGTTACGGTGGGCGACAATGGTAAGGACAAGCCACTTCTAGCGACTGCAAAATAATGATACAGAGGTAATATCTGGACACATCGCGAATGCGCTAATCACTGCTGATACTGTCGTGAGAGGAGAACGATCACACGACAAAGGAGGCAGAATGCTACATTCATCAACGATGATATGGGCACCAACATCTTGATCTACAGCTCGTCCTTCTTGGCTTTCTTGCTCACATCGGCATGATCCCCAGCATAGCGAGCACGTTTGGCTGCCTTGTTGAATTGTCTCAACTTGCTAAGGTTGATGTTGCTTCGTGAAAGCAGCAAGTCACTACCCTTCCAGATGTATGATCGCCCTTCCTCACGGCGAGTAAGGTAAGACTTCACCCGTCGACGACGATAGTAGCGCCAAAATCGACGCAGCCTATTTCTTTCGCAGCGCTTCTTGTTATGCGGCGAGGAGGTGTTTCCAGACGCTGAGATCGATCGGTGCAGACTGGCGTTGTGGATTGGTGTGGTCGGGTACGTTTCTACATACTTCATGCTAACCTGGCCATTCACCAAAGACCACGTCGTGGACGGTGCCTCCAAAGCCTTCTTACTTGCCTCAAAGCGCACAGCTTTAGTAACACGGTCTTTCTTGCACGACTTTCGCTGGATTCGAGAGAAGTGTGTGAGTCTGTCGCAACGGAATATTCTTCTGATCGATGTTCACCGAGTACGCATGCGTGAAAGAGCTTCGTAAAGTTCGTATGCAAGCCTACAAATCGGTAGAGCTTGAACAGCCCCAAGTATGTTGTCAGACTGATTACTCGAACATGACATTCGAATATGCCCATGTACAGACCCCGCATGGGTCGCAGAATCGCAAGAGAGAAAATGCGTCGAGTTTGAGCAAGTTCAAGGTCTTGGCCCTGCAGCCACAACACTATAGCTGTGACTTGTCAACTGCATCCGCCACCCACC
>Ga0265797_10003448_pt1 | contig 25207 bp, 29 predicted proteins | sample P2T30metagenome_FD_192433 | JGI IMG/M metagenome (GOLD analysis project Ga0265797, IMG submission 192433) | Plant litter microbial communities from East Loma Ridge, Irvine, California - P2 T30 | ecosystem: Environmental > Terrestrial > Plant litter > Unclassified | place: USA: California... | reverse complement strand
TCCCGTTGGTACCGCCGCAGCGAGCTCGCCTTCAGACTGTCTTTGTACATCGTCATGGCGCCATTGGCAGGTGCTTTCGGCGGTCTACTTGCCTCTGGAATCCTTACACTCGACGGCGTGGGCAGTCTCAAGACCTGGCGCATGATCTTCATCATCGAAGGCATCATTACCTGTGGCCTAGCCATCATCGCATTCTTCACGTTGACAGATCGCCCAGCGACGGCGAGGTGGCTGTCGGCTGAAGAGCGCGAGCTGGCCATCGCTCGCGTGAAGTCTGAGCGCGTGGGTGCAACTGAGGTCTTGGACAAGATGGACGGCAAGAAACTTGCGAGAGGAATCTTTAACCCTGTCGTCCTGGCGACCTCGATGATCTTCCTTCTGGATAATGTTACAGTTCAGGGTCTGGCTTTCTTCTTGCCGACCATTGTGAGGGTGAGTACTATGAATACTATTCCAGCCCGAGTCACAGCAAAAGTACCACTGAGCTAACGCGTTTCCAAGACAATTTACCCCGGCACCACGGTCGTCCACCAACAACTCCGCACCGTGCCGCCTTACATTGTCGGAGCGTTCTTCACAGTCTTGTTCCCCTTCCTGTCATGGCGCTTCGACAGACGAAACATCTTCCTGATCATCTCGGCGCCGCTGATAATGGTTGGATATATCATGTTCCTCGCCTCCACGGATGGCCAAGTACGCTACGGCGCAACATTCCTCATCACTGCAGGAGCCTTCTCCTTCGGAGCGCTCTGCAACGCCCAGGTCTCCGCAAACGTGCTGTCCGACACGGCGCGTGCGTCTGCCATTGGCACAAACGTGATGTTTGGTATGCTGACATGTACCCTCCTCGTTTTGACCGTGCTGACAATACACAGGCAACGTCGGCGGTTTGATCTCCACGTGGGCTTTCGTACCGCAAGATGCGCCCAACTTCCCGATCGGCAACGGCTTGAACCTGGGCACTTCCTCGACAATCTTGATCCTGAGCGTCGCCTTGATGTTCTACATGAAATGGAACAATAGCAAGCGCGACAAGAAGGACGTCGATGCTGAGCTGGCTGGGCTGGATGACAAGGCTCTCGCAGATCTGGACTGGAAGCACCCGAGTTTCCGCTGGAGGGCCTAGATTTCGCTTTTCTCGATTCAGGGCGCTACGTCTCTGTTTTGGTTTAGCGGGTCATGGACTCGCGGCACATTCGGCTGAGAAGACGTATTTTGTAACTTCTTTGAGGCGCTGGCCACCCGAGCAGTGTTGAACAGCAACCCCGTATTTCCACGGAAACGAGATTGCGGCCATGATTAATTGACGGGAGCGAAGGAGGTCCTACAGCACTTTGTACACATTATGTATTTCAATCCAGTGTGCGCGAATTTATTGTTGAGGAGCTGGCATGAAGTTGAGGTCCGGCGGCCATTCGTAACTGATATCCTGCTCCAGTAATCCCATGAGCGAGCTGTTGCCATAGAACCAGTCGTTGAGATAGCTGGCATCAAGCTGGTTGTTGCCCGTTGCATTATTGGCGAAGTTTTCTGTCGCGGGTGGTGGTGCAAATCCGATGGCGGACAAGTATCCGTCAATGTCGTTGATGGCTGGTTGCATGGACGGTTGCGTTGGCGGTACAGTGCTGTTGTTCTGCAAGGTCATGCGCGTAGCCTCCTGTGCCTTTGCCTGAACATACAAATCCGCGACTTTCTGGAAGACGTCGCACAAGCGAGAAAGCTTAGCAACACCCTCGGAAAGATGACTCAGTGATTGCAGAGTCGCGACGAAGTCAGCTAGTAGACGCAGATCGTCACTCGCGTTTGTCGGGTTGGCGATGATGTGACAAAACGTGACCGTGAATGGCGTGAACGGTGCGTGGAGAAGTGTCCAATGGCAGTGGGAACTCCACATGGTCTCCGGCAAGTCCTTGTTGGCCCTCTTGATCTCGATAGACAGCCATAGTGCATGCCGGGCGGCCTCGAGAGCAGGAGATGTTCCGGTTTGGGCTGACATCGTCGCGTGTTGTACAAGTGCAACTGTACTATAATGCATGATAGCATCCGACTCTCGAAGAAGATGCATATAGGATGTCGGTGAGCTCGTAGGTATCTGCGAGATGCCGGAGAGGTCGCGAGCATCCCACACCTCTTGCAAGCGTACGACAAGACTTGCTGCTCGTCTTGATCGTTCCTCAGGCGGTTGTTGTAGTGCGGCTGGAGAGAGTAGGTGTTCCACAGCCTGGCATTGTACTCTGCCCAGCTCGATCCAATACTGTAGCACGCTGACGAATGCTTTCGGTACCATACCGGCATCAGTCACCATTGGAACGGTAATGTCATGGTCTCGTATCAGTGGGGAACGTCCAAGGCGGATTGAAAAGCTGGTGTCGAAGATGTACACCATCCAGAACAGATATATTTTTTGTTGTCGCTGCTGTTCGGTATCATTCTGCATCGACGAGAGTCGGTTGTAGCCAAGTGAGATTACCATCGATGCAGCTTGCGAGGTGACCGACAAAGCCAGGTAGGGCTTGCATAAATCGATCGCTGATGTCGCCTTTGAGCTATTAGTATTGTGCAACAGAAAAGGCCGGTACTGCGATCAGAACTTACTGCCATTATTAGTGCAGTGATTGCCTCCGCACTTGGCTTCATGATAAGCGGTAGGTCAGCGATGGCCTTTTCGAGCTTCGCAAGGAAGATTCTCGCGAGGACGGAGTAACGCTGTGCAAGCGCAGCGTCGCTTCTGTCCTCCGAAAACTCGATACAAAGCTCGAATAAGACCCCGAAAACGAGAGTGCGTCTTATGGGTCCGCATTCTTTTGGGTGATTGAACATGTCTTCGCATTTCTGCTTCAGCGGGCCGAGTGAGACGACCGGGAAGAATGTGAGGATCAAGCTGCCTGTACCGATGGTCAGAGAGGTCGTATGATTGATCCGACATACTCACTATCAGCTCTTCTAAGAATTTCATAGATTTCATTGCGGGATGGCGGAGGTGCCTTTTCCAGTGGGCGACTCCAAAGCGTCTTGCTCAGATCTGCTGTGTTCGGGTTCTCGTTAATGCCACCCAGCAAGGACTTCAGCGAAGCCAGCGCGCTGGTCAGAGCCGGGTTGCGGTTCATGCTCGAGCTCTCACCAACCGCTTGCTCTATTACCTTGCTCGCATGAACAGAATGGGTGTTGTGAGTGGCATCGAAGGTTTCGGTCGTCGCCCCAGTGTGCTCTACAAGAATACCGGAGGATCCTGACAGACTGTGGCCACCGGGAGATGCAAAAGCATTTGCTGGTGTTTGAGCCAAGCTATGAATATTTGCCTGGGATGAAGGGCTGGACCCTGCTGGCATCCGTTTGAGATATGATTCGATGTTGGCTAAACGATCCCCTATGCGGTCGATCTTTTTTTCACTATCGAATGCATCAGTAAGCGGACCTTTCTTTGGGGCCGTCAAGGCTTGAGCGTACTATTCTTTCGTGATGATCACTCTCGACCGTGGCTCCTTTTCATCATTACGTGATGTGCGGCACGCTGTACATTATGTCAGTGGTTGTGATATCACGTGCTCGCTCGTGGGTGGATACCTACTTGCGCCACTACTTTTACAGTTCGAACAAGGGGATCCTTTATCACAGCGGACTTTTCTGTGCTTGCAGGCGTCGCACTGTGGTTCTGATTATTAGCACGACGTCCCCTGTGGTACGGCACAAGAAGCCGAACATGGATGGCAACGTACTGCGCGCGTAAGCGCGGGACCCGAATCTGTTTGCGACATGATAAAGATACGACCGAAGACGCCTCAGGACGGGACTAGATCCGGCACAAGTATATTGATCAGGAGATCACGGCTGCCTGATGAAATGAGTCGCGACTGAGGAGGACAGAGAGAGGTGCACGTCGGGGCCGAACGGCACCGAAGAGAGTGTCGACGGGAACACGCGGGAGTCAGAAATCGCGTCACCGGAGTGATGGAGGGAGACATGATCAGATCTTCTGGTTCCCTACGTAGGTCAGCATGCTGGCCGTTGGCCAACTGTGCAACATAAGGCAGGCATCTAGTGTCTATCCAGTATCGCGCCGAACTCACACGACTGGATCTTCCACAGGGGCAAGACGACTCCAACAGACAACATGTACACACTCCAAAGCAGTAGAAACTTTGATATTCTCCGCGAAGCCTTTGGTGGCACGGCCCAGGCGTCGCATTTCGGATCCAGCAGAGCTCCAGGCTGGGCGCTCACAAGCGTGCTTTGATTCTGTGGATCGCTCTCATCCATCCTCCCCTCTGTTTGGCTGATGCGGCGCCTCCAAGCGTCATGTCGCTCGAACAGGAAACCGATCGCTCTAGCGCTCTCGCGGTGTCGCTTTCAATGCGAAAACCCTCACTCGTATAGCGGTGCAATGGGAGCTGGTAGCCACACATACGGAGATACCGCTCATATCGCATTCCACCTGGTGCAACACTGCTATAGGCCTTCAGGTAGGACGTGCGCTGAATCCGCGGCCACCGTGAAATGTGATGACAACCATCAAAACCAGTCTCATGCCCTGGACAACGTTTGCGACTATTTGCTGAACCACAAACATTAATCTGCCTTTACAATGGCACTCGCGAAAGAGGACTCCAATGGACATGTCCCCTCTCAGGAGAAAGCTGAGGAGAAAGAGGTCAAGCCCTCCGGCTTCAAGTGTTATATGGTGGGTTGCTTACGAAAGCTACATGTTCGATCGCTTCGACTGACTTTGGCTACAGCGTGTCTTCTCGTACACGGATAACACTAGTCGGATGCTCTATGCCGTCTCAACTGTGGCCGCCATTGCAGCAGGCACTGCCCTGCCGCTCATGGATATCGTGTTTGGTAAATTTGTAACAGGTAATCATTGATGATGCTCATAGTCAATAGCAAGATCACTCATATCTTCTCCTAGCTTTCAACGATTTCGCACTGGGCAGACTAAGCCCTTCCGGATACATGGACAGGGTCGAGTACTTCACGCTCTACTTCGTTTACCTTTTTGTTGCAAAGTTCGTCTTGGTCTATGTCTATTCGCTTGGTGCCTCGGTCGCCGCAATCAGGACTACCAAAGCGCTTCGACTCGATTTCCTCCAGAGCCTTCTCCGGCAAGATATCAGCTTCTTTGACTCGAAAGAAGGCGGTAGCCCTTCGGTGAAAGTGACAACCAACGGGTACTATATCCAGCACAGATCATTCATCATCATTGAGATCACGCTAACATGCATAGAAACAACATCAACAATGGAATAAGCGATAAGCTCATGCTCCTCATCCAGAGCATATCTACCATGGTCTCTGCTTTCGTCATCGCTCTCGTCGTGCAATGGAAGCTTGCATTAATCTGCATCTGCATCCTACCCACTATCGTCGTCGTTACGGGAATCAGCGCAACAATCGACATCATACAGGAGTCCGGGATCTCGAAGATATACTCCGAGGCTGGCCTCATGGCCGAGGAAGTGTTCTCCAGCATCGCAACCGTCCACGCTTACTGGTTGCAACCATTGATGTTCAAGAAATACGATGCTCTTCTGGCGGAGACAGAGCGCTTGGGGAGCAAGAAGTCTCCTAACTACGGCGTCATGTTCTCGACAAATTTCTTCTGCGTTTATGCAGGCTATGGGGGTACGGTTCAAATTCGAAACCACTCCTTGTGAATGTTATGCTAATGTCGTTCGCAGTACGTCTTACTCGTTCTTCAGGCGAGCTTCAAAGTAGTTTTTACCGGGATTTGTTCCCCGATAGATGACGAAATTCCTCCTGGAACCGCAGCTTTGCTAGGAATCGCATTCTTATTTGACTAATACTGACCTAAAATCTGCAGCTGGCTTTTTGGCAAGGAATCAAAATGTACATCTCCGGCGAGATACCTGAACCAGGTACCATCATAACGTAAGTCAGACCCTGTTTGCTACCTTTGGTATCGACATACGCCTGGTGGACACATACACGAGCATACCGTGAGCAGCAACACTTGCCGAAAGCTCTTCAGCTAACCGTGAGGCAGGGTGATCTTCGCTCTTATTGTCGCTGCAACAGCGATGACAACGGTCATTATGCAAATCTTCAACATCACCAAAGCTGCGACTGCCGCTATCGAGCTTTTCCAGACGATCGACAGAACCTCTCAAATCGATCCCATGGCAACTACTGGTCTAAAGCCAGAGCAATGTACAGGCAACATCGAGCTGAAAGATGTGGTCTTTTCGTACCCTTCGCGACCGGACAGCAAGGTCCTGAACGGCCTCTCACTCTCCATTCCTGCCGGCAAGACCACAGCTCTCGTCGGTGCGAGCGGATCTGGAAAGTCGACATGCGTCGCTCTTCTTGAGCGATGGTATGACCAGACTGCAGGCTCCATAACACTTGACGGCCAGAACATTCACGATCTGAATCTTCGATACCTCCGCACGAAGATTCGTCTTGTACAGCAAGAGCCTGTTTTGTTCAGCGGTACAGTCTTTGACAATGTCGCTTACGGGCTATTGGGCACCGAGCACGAGGACGCGAGTGCCGAGAAAAAGCTTCAATTGGTACAAGACGCGTGCAAGGATGCTTTCGCGCATGAGTTTGTTGAACAGCTGCCGGAGCGATACTTTACACAGATTGGCGAACGAGCTAGAATGCTCTCTGGAGGTAAGTCAACCTTAACAATTCTCCATCGACTGTATGCGCGTGCTCTCAGTGGTGCATCTTCAATATGGCACCTCGACCGCCGAGATTTCGGCAGCAGTGTCTGGCCAACGAATATATCGCTGACAACATCAATCCAGGCCAGAAGCAAAGAATTGCTATTGCTCGGAGCATCATCTCCAATCCCCCTATCTTACTACTCGACGAAGCGACCAGCGCATTGGACCCTAGAGCTGAAAAGATCGTACAACAAGCGCTCGACAACGTCAGCGCAAACCGTACGACAATCAGTATCGCTCATAAGCTCTCCACCATTCAGAAAGCAGACAACATTTGTGTGATGTCTCAAGGCAGTCTCATCGAGCAGGGTACCCACAACGAGCTACTCGCGCGTGGCGGTGCATACTCCAGGCTTGTTCTTTCACAAGATCTTGAGCGAGCGTCCGAGAAGCCTGCGGGTGAGTCGGAGGAACTCTCTGACGACGAAGCAAACGAGGAAGATGATCAACATTTCCGCAAGCTCGCCCTCAAGCGGACAGTCAGTTCGTCTGGCAGCGCACATGTGCCAAGCGATCAGCCTGAGTCGGCGGGGACCATGGGCTACGGCCTCCTCAAGTGCCTGGGCTTGCTCATCAAAGAACAGCCAACGTTATGGTACTTGTATGCTATTACAGCGGTTGTCAGCATCTTCGGCGGGGGAACTCTCGCCGTACAGGCGGTTCTGTTCTCTCGGACATTCAACGTCTTCCAGATGACTGGCAGCGAAGCAATCTCCGAAGGAAATTTCTGGGCACTCATGTTCTTCGTCGTGGCGATCGCCAACTTCTTCTTGTACTTCGCACTTGGCTTCACCTGTAACATGATCTCGCAAAAGGTCACTCGGCGGTACAGGCAAGAGCTATTTGAGAACACAGTGAAACAGCCGAGCGCCTTCTTCGACAAGGAGTCGAACGCCACTGGAGCCTTGACATCACGCCTCGCTCGTTGCGCCACAGATTTGCAGGAACTTCTCAGCGCCAACGCTGGCTTGGTCATCAACAACGTTGTGACGACCATATCTTGTGCCATTCTCGGTATCGCTTACGGCTGGAAGTTAGGCCTCGTGTGCACGTTCGGCGCCATGCCGCCTCTCATCCTAGGTGGATACTTCGGCATCCGAATCTCTACGCAGCTAGACGACGATACTACCAAGCGATTCGCCGGCAGCGCAGCGATTGCAGCTGAAGCAGTTGCAGCCATCCGCACAGTCGCCTCGCTTGTTCTCGAGAGGACCATTCTCGATGAATACGAGAGACGCCTCAACGAGGTTGCGTCAAGATCGATCAAATCTCTTTCTATCACCATGATCTTCTTCTCTTTGACGCAAAGCATAAACTTCTGCGCTATGGCTTTGGGCTTCTGGTACGGTGGCAAGCTCGTCTCGACCGGCGAATACACAACAGAACAGTTCTTTGTCGTCTTCATCGCTATCGTCCTCGGTGGAGAGTCTGTGGCCTCATTCTTCCAGTACAGCACATCGATCTCGAAGGCCACTCCCGCGGCCAACTACATCTTCTACCTTCGCACCCAGACGCCTAAATCGGACGCTGGCGATGATAGTGAATTCGGAGCCGAGAAGACACAAGATCAACCTGCATCGGTAGAAATCGACTCTCTCGAGTTTGCCTACCCATCGCGACCTCGCGCTCAAGTCATCAAGAACATCAACGTGCACGTCCCTGCTGGAAGATTCGTGGCATTCGTCGGAGCCTCCGGATGCGGCAAGTCAACCATGATCTCCCTGCTGGCACGATTCTACGACCCTTCCTCTGGTTCCATCAGCATCAACAACCAAAACATCGTCGACATCGGCCGACGAGAGCATCGTCGACGCATCGCGCTCGTGCAGCAGGAACCCGTGCTCTACTCTGGTAGCATCCGAGAAAACGTCTCAATGGGTGTCATCGAATCCATGGAGCCGACTGAAACTCAAGTCGAAGACGCCCTGAGGAGTGCAAACATCCTCGACTTCGTCAAATCACTACCCGAAGGCCTCAACACGCCGCTCGGAAACCGCGGCACACAGCTCTCCGGCGGCCAGAGGCAGCGTGTGGCAATCGCCAGAGCGCTCATTCGCAACCCAAGGATCTTGCTGTTGGACGAAGCAACTTCAGCGCTCGACACGGAGAGCGAGAAGATTGTTCAAGCGGCGCTTATGGAAGCTGCGAAGGACGGTGGTCGCACTACCGTTGCTGTGGCTCATCGTCTCAGCACGATCAAAGACGCTGACACCATCTGCGTGTTCCAGGCGGGCAAGATTATTGAAGTTGGCAATCACGAATCGTTGATCGCGGAGCGGGGGATTTATTTCGAGATGTGCAAAGGTCAAGCACTTGATAAGGCAGCGACTTGAGGATAATTTTACGCTCGGTTTGGGATTTCGTTGTGATTTGTACCGAACTCTTCACTCAGTAACTTATTTTAGAAAGATCAGAAATACAATTATTCATCTTCAGACAGTTATGCAACACTGCCGAGTGCAAGTAACACGATGTTAAAAGTCAATGGTACAAGCATGTCACGAACAAAGACACATATGTGTCTGCTTGACATCAACTCCTCGAACATTTGAGTTCACGGTTATCCATCCATCACGATTCCATACACAGGTGCATGGATGCTGTTACTCGATCGAGACCTCGAGGCACGTCGAGTAGATAGAGCAAATTTTCACCACAGCATGCAAACCTGACAGTGAATCGAGCTAAGTTTGGTGACACGACAAATTCATTGTATGCTTAACACCCTCCACCTTGCAAAGCATTATGGTATGGTGTTTCGCGTCGTGGCTTCTGTATTCGGTCTACCTCTGTAGCGCGAGCTGCTTCTTTCGACACAATCCACTCTTGAAATACCTCGTCGACTTGAGAAGACGAAGGACTCGCCGTCATTGAGCCACCGCTGGAATATTGAACTCGATCCGCACGATCTCTGAAGCGTTTAAGCATGTCCACAAACTTAAGCTTCGCGCAGATCTGCGCACAGGCTGCTGGCATTGAGGCATGTGTGATCCCCCAAAACCAGGATCGTGTAGTACGAATTGTCCACTAACGCCACCGATCGTAGATCGTCCAGGTCGATGGACTGTACATGACCAAGACACTTGCACTCGCAGCTAAGAACGGAAAGGGCACCAATGCCATAGTCCGCCAGCAGCTCAAGGCTACGCAAGATTTCCTCGCTGAGCGCCTTGGCAAGGGACAACAGCGATTTGAGCTCATGCGCCTCCCATACGATGTCAGACACCTTATCCTCGAGCACTTGACCAATTCGCAGAATATCAGAGTTTTCCTGCGACGAAGCTCGATCCCTATTCGCTTGCCAGAAGCTGCTCGCGCCGGCGACATACAGCTTCGCCGTGAATGTTTGCTTGTGGCCCTGAAGATGTGCACCATCGAAGTCCACAGTGGGCCGGGCAATGCTGCTCTCCAGGCTTGGCTCTCGACGATCGATCTCACTGGCATCGAATCGTTCTGCGAGACCGGGTTTGATGCGATCACATCGCTGAACTTCCCCTACTTCTCGAGATTCCCGTATCACTATCCCAGCATCACCAAGAACAACGACATTGGACTGGCACTGGCATGCAGAAATCTGCGCTCTTTGGCTCTTGATTTTCATTCTGAAGAGCTGTTCAGCATCTTGAGCAGACATCCTGAGTCTGAAGGCAACGTTGGCACCAATTGTGCGCTTGACATTCGCAAGAGCTATCAGCTCGATGGCCTTCTTGATGCGGCGAGACTGGAGAAGATTCGTTTCAGGACTGGCGCACCTGAGTATCTGTTGGCTGGTCTTACAGAAGTGATCGCCTGGTTGCACAAAGGGTTGCAGGAGCGTGGCCAGAAGGTCGTTGTTGAAATGAGTTAGGATGTGTGTGCATGTTCCAGATGGCGTTTCATTGACCGATTTTTCAACCGAGAGCCAGCCATAATCCTACCGAGGATAACAAATCGTAGGGTCCATTTAATTGGCATCGTATCGAGCATTTGAAAGAGTTGATGAAGGCTCATGAGGCGAAACCTCATTTCATTCCCATTCGTCTTTCTCTAGCTTGCTTCCGCCGAGCTGCGTTAACAGCGGCAGGAGAGTCCTCGTGTTCCAACAAGCTTTCAGTCGTATCCTGGGAGCTGTCGAATTGTTGTGATTTCATAGCATCATTTGCTGCTTTGCGTTGCTCAAAAGCAGCGATGTCGGCCTGAGTGAGGCTGATCTTGGTAGGTGATCGAGACAACATCGTATATACTTGGGTAGGAACTGTTGGATGAGATTTGGTATCGATGATATTTTAGATTGTCACAGGCGAAGTGGGTAGAGGAGTGTTGTACGTATTGGACAAAGGTGGGACAAGGTGTATGTGATGTTGTCGCGATTGCCTCAAGGGGAAGCTTGCCGGCGCTGGCGGGAGAGCGAGAGAGAGCGATGTCTTGGCCATGGACTTGCAAGTCACGATCAATGTTTCGCGGGCCCAGAATCGCCGTGTAATCTACTCAGGCCACCATGATCCAACAACGCAGCTTCTCCCTCTTGAGCTCTGCTGAAAGGCACCTCTTGCGCCAAAACAGAGCTTACGCCGGACAATGCATCCGCTGCATCCACACAACCAAGCCTGTCCAGGCCGAAGAGAGCAAGAGCAATGGCAACGACAACGGCACTCCCTACAACGCCCCGAAGCGAGGACCCAACCGCCAGGAGCGCGCCGCAAAGGTCTCTTCCGAAGTGTCAGCCCTGGCCGCCGACCTGCCCAAGGCCAACCTCAGCGGCCGCAACGCTGAAGTGAACGGCGCACAACCAAAGCCCTCGAGCTCGCATTCACAGAGCAAGAATGTTGGATCTGGCATTATGGGACAGAATGACAATCCGGGCAGGGAAGGGCCATTTGCGCAGGGTGTTGGTCGCGTAGTCAGAGGATCCGATGAGGATCCGACCTACTCCAAAGAGGCACGAGGAATCAGGACGCCCAACAGCAAAATCGAGACACCTAGCGAGGGCGGAGCCAGCGTGATGGAACCCATGGGAGCAGCTCCCGAAGCTCCTGTAGCGGCGCAGCCCAACGCAGGCACAGCAGAGGCACCCGCTGCCACAACCACACGAGGTCCCGAATCATCGCGTGTAGCACCGGCAGAGGAAATCGCCCCCTCAAAGTCCGCGCAGACCGTAGCGCAATACCTCCACTCAGGCAACGGCACATCCACCCTCCTCAACTCAAACTTCACGGGCATGATCGCAGACCGCGTCGCCGTCGTCTCACCACGTACCTCACCTTCAGCGCCCACGAACTCCGAAATCGGCTACAGGCTGAAGCACAACCCTAAGCAGATCACTGCTTTCAATACGCGAGCCGACAGAGACGCTTTCATCGAGTTCCAAGCCGGGAGCGAATTGGCTACCAGGTTGCAATCACTCAGGAGCGAGCTCGCCGCACAGAAAGAGAAGACTGGGGGAGAGGATAGTCCCCTCGGCGGCGAAATCGCCGCCAAGATAAAGGCGGTTCAAGCAGAGATTGGCAAGGTGCGCAAGTCATGGCGCCCTATGCAGCGGTCTGCGCGGCGAGGAATCATCACCCGCATGGTGCTGGGCAAATACGATGAGCAAGGCCTGCTGAGCGGCCAGAAAGTGCACCAGGAGTATCCTCTGTTGAACCCAATCCACGGAGAACTTCTCAAGAACCCGACATACCTCGCAAAGAACGCACAGCAGTTCATGGCCAAGTTGGTCGGTCTTGTTCCCTCAGTCGCCACCCCGGCGGCTGCATCAAACAAGAAGCCTGCATCAAACTTAAAACCTGTGGCGAAGAAAGCCAAGGCATAGAGTTTCTTGAGATGTACGTGTATAGATAGCATACTGAGCAAATTGTAACAGTAATCCACCAAGCAAGCAAAGGAAGAGAAGATTCAAAATTCATCATACGTTGCTGTACTATTCCCATCAATGATCCGTCAGGTCCACCAAGCATCTCGAAGCGCACAAGCCTTACGCTCAGTCGTGGAAGCGGCACGCGTGCATCAGCCTTCCGTCCTGCATTGTTGATGACAGGCAGTATACGAGTCCACAGGAGTAGACTTCGCAAACGCATGGATCAGGATCTTATGACCCAAAATGATGTCTGGCGGGTGTCCACCATGCTTTCCAACCAGGCAAAATCACGCAACTCAGCAAGTGTGCCATCTTGATTTCGTGCTGCTTGTCACTCGAATCGTTTGAGAGGTATTTATTGGTGTGCGTTGGTCGAGTTCTGCAGCTCAGCTTGCTCTGCTTGCCTGACTGGGGCGAAGTAGGGGTGTGCCATAGCTTCCTTGGCTGTGAGACGCTCCTGTAAAATTGTTAGCAAATGCTTTGACGATATCTTTTTCTTTTAGGCAAAAACATACTTGGTGGTCGTAGCGTAATAATTTGTCCAGGAAATCAATCGCATCGTTGCTCACGAAACGCTGGTTCTCCGAGTTCACGAAAGCATGCCAGCTCTTCTTCGGGAAACGGCCAAGAATGTCGTCGTACTGTGCGTCCAGCTCAATGTCGTACTTGTCGAGGTAGTCGAACAGATCCTCGGTTCCCAGCACCTTCGCAATCTTCACCAATTGATCGGAATTCGAGTTTCCGTGGAAGAACGGCTCTTTCCTAAAGATCATGCTGGCAAACATAGCACCCAGACTCCACATATCCAGGCTGTAATCGTACTCTTGGAAATCCACCAGCAGCTCAGGGCCCTTGAAATAACGGGATGCAACGCGCACGTTGTACTCGGTTCCTGCGTGGTAGAACTCGGCGAGACCCCAGTCGATCAACCGCAGTTTGCGAGCCTCATGGTCGATCATAACGTTGTGAGGTTTGACATCGCGGTGCATGATGCCCTTGGAGTGGCAGAAGTCCAGCGCCTTGAGGAGCTCGTGGATGTAGTATCGCACATCGATGTCCTGGAACTTGGGGTAGAGCGTGCGGAAATCGGTGTTGTTAACGTGCTCGAAAATCAGCGACGGCGTTTTCGATTGTGAGTCGCGCACCACGTCGAGCAGTGCAATAACATTGGGTCCGCCAGACAGGTTCTGCAGGATTTTGATCTCGCGCTTGATCTTCTTTTTCTTGACAGGCTTGAGGACCTTGATCACGCATTTTTGGTAGTTAACCACGTTGATGCCCTCGAAGACCTCACTGTATTTGCCGCGGCCTGGCGAAAATATCGTTAGAGATTGTCCTGATGCAGAATGTACAGTTCTGGAGTCATATACCTATTTTGCGCACGACCTCGTAGTTTTCCAGGACGCCCCAGCTGATGTTGACACTGTCGTAGTCCCAGTATGCCCTGGGCATCTGCTGGTTGACGTCGGCGTACACGCGCGCCATGGTGACTGTGCGGGCGCGCTCGCTCTCTGCAGAGCACGCGAGTCGGATGTAGCGGGGGATGGAGGGGTTGGTGCAAAACGAGCGGTCAGGCTGGCGAGAGAGGTGTGCGGACGGGGCGGAGGGAGAGGACAGAGGGCGGAGGAGAACAGACGGCGGAGGTGGTGGTGAAGATGGAGCGCCTGTTAAGCTGGCCGGCCCAGGCTCTGCTACTCGTAGGAGGTCGGGGTGGTGGGTGGTAGTGGTGGCTTGGTGGGGTCTGTTCGCAACTTGGGCAACGAACAGCGGGCGCAGAGGCGGGTATTCGTCGGCAGCTTCGAGCCAGTGTTGCTGCAGATCGCCGGCGTCACTCGCTGCTTGCGACAATAATTTGAGCTATAAACCCTCGTGACTTTTACATTCACTTCGATTGCGCGACTTCCTTTCTCAGCGACCAAGGACATGGAGATGGGGCGATGAGATACTGGAAACCATCACTACAAATTCTTTAACGAGGGAGTTGGCAGCAACACGGAGCTGGCAGCCATGTTCTACGACCTTAATGTGCCCTGGACGGCAACCGATACTGGTCTACCAAGGACTCTGAACTTCCTACACGAGCTGGGATACAATGTGGTAGCTCTAAACTACAGCATGACGGGAAAGCTACCCAATGAGCTTGTAAGACGTGGTCTATATATCGCATGCGACTCCCACTGACCAAACTAGTCCTGCGCAATCCCAAATCCTCTCCCATTTAAGGACCTGCCTCCAAAACTCGAAATCCGACGTCGCATAACCCTCACAATTACGGATTCACTTCAAAATGCAAGGCTCAATGCGCTGGCAGCTCAGTACGACATTCTCGCTTTACGACCTGTGGACGAAAAGACTCTGCAACTCGCATGCGGAAGTCTCGATTGCGACATAATCTCTTTGGATCTTAGCCAACGCTTCCAATTCCATTTCAAGTTCAAGACTCTCTCAGAAGCAATTAAGCTGGGAAAGAAGATCGAAATATGCTACGGCCAAGGCTTGCTTGGAGACAGTCAAGGAAGGAGGAACTTGATCAGCAATGTCACACAGCTTATACGTGCTACGAGAGCAAGAGGATTGATCATAAGTTCGGAAGCGAAGGCTGCGGTGGCGTGCAGAGGGCCATGGGATGCGATCAATCTCGCAGCAGTCTGGGGTCTCGGACAAGAGAAAGGATACGAGGCCATGACCAAAGAGGCAAGGAATGCTGTTGTTGGTGCACAGCTGAAACGTACCAGTTTCAGAGGTGTCGTCAATGTGGTTTATGGTGGCGAAAAGCCAACTCCGGAAGTAAAGGCGGCCATAGTAGAGCAGGGCAAGGCAGCGAAGCAAAAGGCTGCCAATGAAACGGCTGCGAACGGCCAGAAGAGAAAATCAGAAGCGCTTGGAAGCGATGTGAACGACAGCAGCTCGAGTGTGCCGATGAGTAAGACACAGCAAAAGAAGCGGGCCAAGAAGGAGAAGATGGAGGCTCAGGGAAAGGCGTGAGAGACCCGTCTTGAAAGAAGAAAAAGCGACCAGCTTCACTTGCCGTCTTGCAAGCCACATTCTCAGCGAAGACTCCACCACAGCGGCAGTCTGATATTGTTGACTGCGAACAAGACATTCAAATTCGCGGCCCGCCAACTAAGGCGGGGCTCAACACCATCGCGGAATTCACGCGAAGGCGGCCAGCGCCTCTCGGAGGGCAGACAAAATCGACTTCCGGCAGACAACCCGATACTGGGCAGTAGGCCCAGACTCTGCGAGCCAAATTTTACGATCACCGTTCATCAAACCAGGAGAAGATAGGAGCAACGGATCATGCCCGAGGTCGAGAGGAACTGCAGCCGGGCAATCATAGGAGTAGCCTCTCCGTGGCAGGTACGGGGTTATCACTGACCGTGTCTTGTGGTAATAAGCGCACTGGCTATATGCGCCATTTTCTGCATCGGTGAGCCGACCGCAATTGTGAGCATGATATTTGACAGAAATGTCCTGGTCATCACAATATCAATCGCAGACATTGTACAACAATCTTGCCTCTATCTTCCTCCCATAATGTGTCAACTACCGGCTCTGTGTCTGTACTCAGATAATTCATTTTGTCTTTGGTCATGCTGCAAGCTACCACTAGAGCGATCCTCCCGTGCGAGCGAAATGCAGATGTAGCAGTCTACTCATCGCTCCAACAAAGTGTGAACAAAGCAAATGCTCTAATGTATAAGCCAGACGGGATCGATGACAGGAAACCATGCAGAGATGCCTGGCAAAAGCATGAGCAAAAGGTTTGGAGAATTGGAGAAGTTGGAGATTCAGAGTTGGAGAAATTGTGGATTTTCGGAGAATCAATAACATGTATATTACAACCATTCAAACCCTCTTCGCAAGAACATAGTCTATCAGCCCGACCACAAACCAAAGCCACGCTCTGCCGAATCACCTTCTCCGGATCCCATCGAAAGCCAGACCTAAGGATCCTTCAAGATGTCTTCTCTCACTTACGTCAACGAGCAAGGAGCGGGACAGAAACACAGCGATCTCGGCCACTACTCCCAAGCAGTCGTCATTGGCAACATCGCGAAGTTGTCTGGTCAAGGCGGTTGGGACAACGATGGCAACCTCGATCAATACGACTGGAAGCAACAAATCAAGAACGCTTTCGACAACATTGACAGAGTTCTTCAAGCTGCCGGATTCCGTGGATGGGAGGATGTAAGTATGGCCATTGTCCGATACAGCTTGTATACATCTGATATAATTGCAGGTCTATCTTCTCCGTAGTTATCAACTTGACATCGACAACCAGTGGGAGTTCCTTGTTGAGACCTTGCGAAACCGCATTCCCGGCCACCGGCCGATTTGGACTGCTCTGAGCGTGCCCAGACTGGCATTTCCTGCCATGTCGGTGGAGCTTGAGGTTGAGGCCATCAAGCATGAGAACTGGATGAAACGGCGATAGATATCATACAGCAGATATTCGGCGGGCATATATCGTTAGTTTGTTGGCAGTGGCTTCCAAGAACCCAGACCAGATCTCAGCCGACGAGCATGATTACGCGTGCGTGAACTCTTCCTTTGTAGCCAGAACACGGAAGGTTTCACTGATATGTCTGATCAATGGCCACAATGAATTTCCTGCTAGAATTCGGGACCAGATGAGGAGGACGGCCTTCCCGAGTTGTGATGGGGTTGCATTGTCAACATTTCGTGCTTCAAGGCCAATATCGCATGGCTCGAGTGACTCCAGACACTCTGCGACGAGGGCACGAATCCAGCTTATGATTTGACTCTCTGCGACTGAGGATATGTTATGACATTCTCCGCGGTGCACCTGACTGTGAACATCAACTTACCAGTGAGTTGAATCTCCTCCGACGTGGCCTCAAACTCACCCAACCACTTCCAAACAAAGATCCCGCATTCTAAAGCACATATAGAATGCTGGCAGCTCCAAAAGAACATCTGACTGCGGGACACATAATCAACACCCATTCGCACTGGTATGCTTAGAGCATGGACCGAGTGAAGCAGGGCAGTCGCAAGTGCTGGACCTCTGGCCGGCGCTCGTACTTTGTACAGGCTTCCAGATTGCGATTGCTTCCGAGATCCAGATGTAGACGGACTGAAGCTAGAGCAAGGAAGGCGATGGATGTGAAGGGAATTGGGCCATCGACATTCTGAGGGTCCAAGGTCGAGCCTGGATCCTGTCTCCAAGCGTCTTTCCAGCGGTGTAATGCTGTCCTAGGCGATAGTCAGATCAGCTTGCAACGATACATGAGGCAGGGTGAACGCACTCTAACAGCTCAAGCTCTGGGCTGGGGAGACCGACATCTCCGGCGATTTTAGATTGCTGTGCCAGATTGATTTTTTGGAGGATCCCCTGCAACAAGATGAAAAGAGCTAGTGGCGATGTCTCTAGGCTGAGGCTCGGATTTTCCGATTCTGCTTGGTTGCGTAGCAGAGAACTGAAGCCTCCTTGAAAAGAAGCCGGCCGCTTTTTCTGCACTCTCAAGAACTGCCAGTCAGATTCGTTCGCGGCTGCCCATTCCGCCGCGGAGCATGGCAGCAAGACATCTATTGTATTTGCGAATACGAGAGGCGGCGTGTCATAGATGAGACATTGCACATTAAGATATGCAAAGCCAATGAGTTTTGCACGCCTGTACTGCTCTTTGTAGATCCATGATTCCCAATCTTCGAGCTCTAAATTTTGCTCCGGCTCTTGAAACTCCATCTGGTTCAATGCATGAGCGAGTGGTGCTTGCAATCGTAACGCATCAATATGCATTCTTGGATCCTGCATCCACGACGAGAAGGCCATTAGCAAGATGATGGTGCTTATTCTACTTGGACTTCCACATTCACAATGAGTCGCGGCTTTAGATAGCGATGCATGACTCCGACATTGGCTGAGTCGTTCCCAAAAGATATTGTTGGCTTTGTTGTAAAGCTCGGTTCCGTTCTTGAACTCAAATCGATACTGAGCTCCGATAGCTGCGAGAGCAAGTGAAAGCTCCGGCGGAGAAGTCCCGATGGAGTACGTGGGCAGGTGTAGCAGAGGGAAGTGTTTGTGGAAACCATCTGCATAGCTTTGAAAGTAGCGGGTCAGGGTATGCTTAGATGTCAGTTGCAACCGAGCGCCGTTGAACGAGGCACCGTCTATACGAGATGAGAAATCTTGCCTCTCGCTCTCTGAGACTTGCCAGACACGTGGGACCTGGGAACGACTTGTATTACATGTGAGCTCGCTCTTCCGACAGGGATTCAACTCTGCGAAACGATCCCCATCCTTCATTGCCGCACTAGGCTTTAGATCGCGCTGCTGCTTAAGCTGCTCGGTCTCAGGCAGGCTAGAGAATGTCGTGGCCGAATCAGCAATCCCCAGATCCATAGCTTCCCACGTAGGTTGCAGTCCGGCGCACTCGACAAATGTCGTGAATTCACCAAAAACATATGGGAACGAGTACGAGTCTGCAAGGAGGTCTTCGCCACCTTCTTCTAACACGGATTGGATTTCGCTTATCTGCTGATCCATCGGTTCTGCTTCACACATAAGTGTAGTATTGAAGTTTGCCTCTGCCACATCCTCTGGGCCCGTAGGCGTGGGTGGCGCCGGCATAGATGTAGATGCGGTTCGACGTGCACCTCAATGGTGAAGGGTTCGGTGTCTTTTCAACAGGTCATTACGAGTGAAAGCTCGGCCACAAGAACAATGGAAAGGCCGTTCCTTAGTATCTATGCATTGCTGTCAGCTGACCAGGTGTCCATTTCTTCCAGACTTCCATTCACAATGATCACGACATACGCGTGCGAACGTGGCGCTGCAGATGTTCAAGGCGTGCAAATGATCTTCCGCAATGAGGACATTGTTCTGCATTTGGCATATTCGAGGTCCGACCGGCAAGACTGATGCGATGCGATGAGGATGACGGGCAAAAGCTCGCTTGTTGTCCGAATGAGTTCGCTGAACCTTCACAGAATCCAGACTTCGAGGAGAATGATAATCGGAATTATTCAACAACCCAATCACAAATATGGTTCGCATCGGCACTGTTCGCATCGGCACTGTTCGCATTCATTCTCGAGCTATACCAGCCTGAATGATGCTGGAGTAGTAGCAAAACATTTGCGGCAGGCCTTAATAATTTAACTTCTGTACACTGTGCACAGTTACAGGAGTCCGATCTTAGCGTTCTTCATTACATCATGAATAGCAATATTATCTATTAATAGGTGTTGCGCATTGTCATATGTGAACCGCATTCTCGTCGTCAAAAGGAGAAGTGTCGACCACATCAACCGCCGGTTCCTTGTCTCCCAAGTCCGAGCTGCTATCGTAACGAAGATGATCTGGACTTGGGTCTCTGCTGGAAGCCCTCGGAGGAACAGTCTTGCGCGGTGCGAAATGGTGGTGGCTCATCTCGATGCCGCCACGCTTGAAGCCTGCAAGCATCAAAGTCAGCATATCAATTACCAGGTTCGTATGCGGCAGGCAGACACATACTTCGTTCTCGGTGAAACTCTTCATTGCTCTCTGTCGTGCCGACCATTGTTTTGTAGCAGCCGAGATCCTTTGCAACCTGATCCAGAGCCTCCAAGATCCGCCCGCCCAAGTTCTTGCCACTCTGCCCGTCGCCCACCAAGAGATCTTCGACATGTCCGACGAGGCACATGTCATGGGTAAACTTCCGCTCTATCACCAATGTGCCCGAACAGACAACCCAATTCTCGCTGTTCGTGATGACCAGGACAATGTACGTGTCGCTCCTGCTGCGCAAGTACTCACATCTTCGGTCCCATTTGTCCCGCGAGATGACCCCTACGTGCTTCAAGTGGGTGTAGCCATTGTCAAAATCCTCCCTCTGCAGCGAGCGCACTTTGTAGCCTGGCGGAAGCCTGCTCTCAACATCCGCGGTGATTGTGACATCTGCGAGAGGTTCATTGCCTGGAGGAAGTTCTCGTGCCTGGTCTGGAGAGCCGCCGATGCCGTAGTCGAAGCCCGTTCCGCCAATCGCTCGGGCGAGCTTTGATTCTTCGAGGCGTGAAGCGTTTTGTTCGCGTTGTTTAGGTGGCGGTAGTAGCTCAGAGATTACTTCGTTAGGGTTGACAAGTGCGCGCACGAATCGCGATTGTGAGGTGATGCGATTTTGCTGCAACGGGCGGTCGTTCGATGGGCTGACGGCCATGATATGCTTCTTCGATGAATAATTGAGCTAGGGATATAGCAAGAGTTGCGCGCGCGCAGCGGCAGGGCGGATCATGTATGCGCCTGGGAGCAGGCCAGGATACCGACAACCACGACTCTTACCTACGGCATCAGGCCGGCAGGCTGTCTTACATTATGTCAATCTGATTCTTCAAACGCAATAGTTGATGCTGGATAGTCAAACAAGATACAAGTAGCGCCTTGGTACTTGGTGGTTGGCAGTGAACAAGATCCAAACGGCATCTTGGCATTTAGTGATAAGTGGTCCAGTGTACCGACTGATCTGAGACATTTCGGATCCCCCACCTGCAATGCCGATGGCGCAAAGCCTTCGTTGCTATCGCAATCTTTGATTACGCCAGGCGAAATGTCCTTGGGGTCTGGAAATGATGTCAGAAAAGCCACCAGCCGTTTGGCGGATCCAAGCATCTAAAAACACCACGTCTATATGACAGCGGGAACAAAGAGAGGTGTCTAGCTCGGGGGAGAATTGTTTTGCAGAGCAATTTCATTCATCTTGATACGCATGTATGGTCGTGATCACGTAATTAAGTGCATGACGGTCTAGTCATCATCCTCCATTCCTTCCCGAGCCTCGAAGACCAAGAAGCCTTCTGTGTCCCCGGTGATCTGCTGCCACGCAGATCTGACGTCGTTAAGGACAGAGTCCGGAAGTCCGAGCTCGACAGGTACGTTAGGCAGGATGATCGTGTTCGCGTCGGGCTCACCGGACAAGCTGATGTTGCTCTGATGATACTTCAGTGACCAGAGCACCCGTCCTGAAGAAACATGAAGTCCCTGAAGCAAGTCTTCGACAGCAGTGGTGAGGCATGGTATGCCCTGCCCTGCTGGAAGTGCGATGCTTGCATATAGAATACCTGTCGTTACGTCAGTCACGGTTCAATGAAATGAGTAGTGCTTGAGTATCGTGGAAAGATAGATCGGGTCAGGAAAGTTGAAAGTTTGTAATCAAAGTAGATCAGGCAATGTAGATAAGTTTTTCGTAAGATCATCATATGATCAGTGGCTGGAAAAGATTGGTAGAACTTACTTTGTGATGACGGGCATTCGCCTGACTCATGTGAGTGCGCAATAATGTGCACTGGTGGACCTTCTGGATCACTGGATGGAACTGCAACTACCGCACCGGCGGGTGTAACGCCGCCCTCAGAGGTGGGTGGAAAGAGTGTGGCGAGTGCTGGGGTAACGACGAAGATTCCCTTTGACAATCCATCGGTGATGGCGCGTGATGATTTGGCGGGAATATCGTCGGGGCAGCCCACCAGCCATGATGTGGTGATCTTCTCTCCTTCAGAAAGAACAAGTTCGGTAATGCCGTCGGCGAGCGACGAACATGACTTGATGCCTTTCTTGAGAATATACACGCCGCCGCCAACTGCACCTGCTCGACACGCCACCTGGGCAATCTCGGCGAGGCCACCCCACTTTGGTAATACTGCGCCAAAGCCAGCACCGAAGACGCCAATGCTTCGCAGGTGCCGGGAGATCTTGGGTAATGCAGTGGCTGTGTTGACACGTGCCGAAGGACCAGATCCTAGTGTCAAAGCAAGCAGTGCGCCATGCGAAGATGTTGGCAAGCCAAACTTCTTTTGCAGGAAGTCTGTGAACGGCGTTTCCGCATCGGAGTTCCAAACTTCAGACTGCTCCTCGTATGTCTGCACGAAGCGTAAGAACTTCACAAGTGAGCGCTTGGCTCGCAGGTCGAAAGAGCTATCTCTGAAGATGTCCTCACGGCTGCTGGGTACACGAGAGATATTGACGTGGGCATCCGTAGCCCCGGCAGATTTCTCAAGTATGAACCAGGATCCAACCGCCTGGAAGTCTAGTTGATTGTGCAGTCGAGAAGACACCAAGCCGGCCAGCAAGGTAGACTGCGCATGTATGATGTGCGGCGCCAGCGCAAGTGAGTATGCACGTGGCTGGGATAGCTTTACGCCTTCTCCGTCTGCACTTGTTGGACTGTCGACAGTCGCATGACTGAATGTTGAATCGCTTCCAGCATGTCTCTTGGCCCATTCCTCTGCCTCTGAGAGGCTCAGTGCGGCTTCGTTCCCTCCGTAGAAGTCATTGCGATCGAGATGTAAGACATTCTTGCCCGAACGAGAGAGGGACCTTTCAAGGCAAGCTTATGTCAGTTAGCTGGGAACGCGTCGGCGCGAAGGGACAGTATGTGGAGCTTACAAGGCAAGGAGTGATTGCGGCAAACCAGTGCCCGCGATCACCACGTCCCACTGTGTACCCTCGAGAGTCTCCATTGTGTGATCGAGTGTTGTGTACGTGTGGAAGGGAAGATGTTGATGCTTGAGTTGAAAACAGCTTATAACTTAGCGCCTTGGCGGACGACTCTCCGAAGCTCTCTTCCGCTGGCTCGCCGAGGTCATTGCATCGCAACTTTATAGATCTAGATGGTCATTGCCTTACCACTGTTACTGGGACACATTTTTGTGGATCAAAATTGACAATGAGCGTGGTACGAAGCCTCCACTCGAGGGCATTCCGTCCACAGCTCTCTCTCCGCTACCAACTACTCCGTCGCAGCGAGTCGACCGCATCCAAAGCTGCTCAGCCCGCCCTTGAGCAATCGGCTCCGGCTCCTCCTAAAGGCTTCTTCAGGAGACATCGTCGAACGGCATGGATCACTGGTGCTCTTTTGAGTGGTGGCGCTCTGGGAAGCTTCATTCTCCATTCGCTTGCACCTCCTCCAATGCCTGAACCTGGATCTCGCGAAGATGGAATACTTATGGCCGATCTCAATCGAAGAATCGACGATGAGTTCAAAGTAAAAGTATTGAGAGGGAAGTGCTTGGGTGTCTCGAAACAGCTAAGAGGCGCACAGGGTGGATGGGTAGAGATCACACCACGCCCGGCGGAGACGGGTTCACCAGATGCTGGCGAGAAGAAAGGACTGCTCACCTCGCTTGAGGGTGCTAAGGGCCTTGGAGTGGAGCGCTTGTTTTGGGAGCGTGACGAACATATGTTGGTCGCTGTCGTATGGTTTGGCGGTTCTCTCTCTGGATGGCCGGGTGTCACCCATGGCGGCGTCATCGCAACTGAACTGGCTGAGAAGTTCGCACTCGCTGAGACACTTGCATCAACTCCTGCTTCCGTCACTGCAGCAGCTATCCCTCAACGTCTTCCTGGGACTGGTAGCCATGCTCAAATGCCCTTTCCTTCGGACCCCTTGGATGAGCCTGCACAACTGAGCTTAAGCTATGTCAAGCCGACCTACGCGAACGGCTTCTACGTGGTGCGCATCGCTCCGTCTGCTCCCATCGAGGAGGATCCAGAGCACATTGTACCGTCGGAGCCTATAGGAGGACACGAGTATGAAGCGACTATCGAGTCAATGGATGCACGCATTTGCGTGAAGGCAAAGGCGAAGTTCGCTCCTAGCACCAAGCTGCAAAGGGCCGAGGCGCAAGTCAAAGACACTGCCAGCGCGAGTTACGAGACCTTCAAAGAGTGGATGTGGCCAAGCCGGCAAAGAGCTTCCACGTGATGCTTCCACATGAAGGACTAGCCAGCAAGACAATCTTGTAACAATAAATACACGCTATAGATGCTCACGGGTTGGAAAGACCAACACTGCACGTGGGTTCGGTGCGACTGATTCAATAATTGCGCACAGATCTCCGATATCGAGCATATCACTGATGGTACAATACGTGCAAAAAAAAATGTATGGATGCTGTCTAGGCCGGCAATGGACTAATCCGCTGATCATTGCGCGATATGACTCTCATAAACGAATTGAATCATCACAGCTCTTCAAGAGCGCTAAATGCCCATGTTCCTACAAATATTTAAACACACACCTCGATGTGAAAACCATGCTGGTCGGATTTCATTCAGACCACAACCCCGGGAACGGTCGACATTGAAACATACTGAAATACCGTATACATGAACCGACTCGCAAGCTACACAAAGCGGATATATGCTGACAGTTCTGGTTAAATCCGGTCGGTTCGCTTCCCGTCCATACCTTATGCCTTGAGAGGTAAACATGTGATTGCGCACTCTATGGACAATCTTTCTTGATACCACCACACTTTATAACTGCCAGATTGACTTCGGCACAGCGATAATTGGATTATGCTGTAACCTGACATTTTCCAGGCGTCGATGTATAGAACAACCACATGCGCACCAACTTGCCAGGAATGGATGGAGGATGCGAGAGCGATGTCGCCTTGGCGAACCTTCAGCTGAACGTGAAACGCGTGCTATCGAGCATCAGCCGGCCTATCAGATGCAACAGGACACCAGCCGACTTCAGCTGCATCCTTCCTATTTGAAAGCATGGACGCTGGGGCTGAGCGTATTAATATGTGTGTTGTCTGCTCAAGTTTCCCTCGAACCAAACTTTCACTGAAGCACGTCGCTCACTCGATTGCTTTTGCTTACTAACGCCAACCAACATGGACAAATTAGCATCTTTGAGACTCCCTGACCTCGAGAGGCTCGCCCGCATAAGTG